>JAESGN010000527.1_pt1 | contig 29190 bp, 24 predicted proteins | sample 9269731 | NCBI WGS metagenome assembly JAESGN01 (sample SAMN15720683, study PRJNA650826) | algae metagenome | isolation source: Mojavia pulchra JT2-VF2 and co-occurring heterotrophs from desert soil | place: USA: Cadiz Valley, Joshua Tree National Park, CA | collected 1998-06-08
TGAGCGCCTGCGCCACCTGCGACGGCTTCTTCTTCCGCGGCAAGAAGGTCGCGGTGATCGGCGGCGGCAACACCGCGGTGGAAGAGGCGCTCTATCTCACCAACCACAGCCACGACGTGACGGTGATCCACCGTCGCGACTCGTTCCGCGCCGAGAAGATCCTGCAGCAGCGCCTGTTCGCCAATGAGCGGATCAACGTGCTGTGGAACAAGAAGGTCGAGCGCTTCATCGCCGGCGGCCAGCCCGAGGGACTGGTGGGGATCGAGCTGAAGGACATGGAGACCGGGGAGCTTTCGCAGATCGACGTCGATGGCGGCTTCGTCGCGATCGGGCATCATCCGGCGACCGAGCTGTTCCGCGGCCATATCGATCTTGACGACGATGGCTATATCCGGGTCGAGACGGGCACGACCAAGACCAGCGTGCCCGGCGTGTTCGCCTGTGGCGACGTGATGGACAAGCAGTATCGCCAGGCGGTCACCGCCGCCGGCACCGGCTGCATGGCGGCGCTCGACGCCGAGCGCTTCCTGGCCGAGGCGGATTTCGAGACGGTGGTCCAGCACGCGGCGGAGTGAGGGGTGCCGTCATCCCGGCGAACGCCGGGTTCTCGTGCCACAAGCGCCAGGTTGGGGCCTCATACCTTCCATCGTCACCCCGGCCTTGCGCCGGGGTCCCGCTGTCCTGCTGAAGGCAAAAGAAGCGGGATCCCGGCGCAAGGCCGGGGTGACGGTAGTAAATCAGATACTTGCTTGGGTTCTCAACCTTGGGTTGGGGACTCAATATTCTCCAGCGTTATCCCCGCTATCCCTCCCTCGTCATCCCCGCGCAGGCGGGGATCCAGGGTAGCAGGGGGCGATCCAGGGGATCACGCGGATGCTTGCCGGAAACGGCAAGGCGAGCCTCGCCGTCCTTGCCCTTGGCCCGGGATCCCCGCCTGCGCGGGATGACGGTTCAAGGGATCGCGGAGATGGCGCTGGAGAATATGGGTCCTCACCCTAGGTTGAGGCCTCATACCTTCCATCGTCACCCCGGCCTTGAGCCGGGGTCCCGCTATCTCGCCAGCACAGGAAGAAGCGGGATCCCGGCTCAAGGCCGGGATGACGGTGAAATATCAGATACTTGTTTGGGTTCTCAACCTAGTCGACCGAGCTCCCGGCCTTTGCTGGGATGACGAGTTGATCCAGCACCTTCGCCAGCAGCCAGTCCTTGTCGCTCGCGCCGGCGAAGCTGTGGCTGGCGCTGTCGAGCTGCTCGACTGCTACTTTCCCCCGCGCCGCATCGAAGGCAGGAGCCCTGAAGGCATCGGCAAAGGCGATCGCGGTATTGTCGCCTTTCGCCAGCAGGATCGCCACCGGCACCTTCGCTTCCGCCAGCGCGGCGGCGAGGCGGGTGGGGAGGCCGCCAGCGGCCCGAGGCGGCTGGCGCGAGGCCTTGCGCAGGCCCTTGAGCAGCTTGGCGACGTTCACGCCGCCGCGCAGCAGCCGCAGCCACTCCCGCGGATCGCGCAGCCGGGCCGCATAATGCGCGCGGATCGCGGCGGGGGGAGGCATCGCGTCCTCGGCCTCGACGGTCCAGGGATTGGCGAGCACGAGTGCGTCGATGCCCGCCTGGGCGTGGAAGAAGGCCAGCGCGGTGGCGGCGTCGCAATTGCCATAGGCGATGATCCGCTCGACCCCGGTCTCGCGAAAGGCGCGGGCGGCGGCGGCGATATCCTCGGCGCTCGACTCGAACCCGCGATTCTCGCCGGTCGAATCGCCGATGCCGCGGCGATCGAAGCGCAGGACGGGATAGTCGGCACGGGCGACCCGCTCCGCCAGCAACGCCATGCCGCGATGCGCGCCGATGCGGATCTCGTTGCCGCCCGAGACGATCAGCAGGCCCGTGGTCTCGGCTGCTTCGTCCAGCGTGCCGAGCAAGGTCTCGCCGGCGCACGGAAATGCGATCAGCTTTCGCATGCACGGATCCAGACGGCGATGTCTTCGGCGAGCAGGGCGGCGAGCGCGGGATCATTGTCCGGCTCGGCGCGGCGCCAGAGCGGCGCGCCGTCCACCCGCCGGATGGCATCGGCGGGGTCGGAGGCAAGGCGGACTACCCGCGCGTCCGGCGCGGGCCGGGCGGTGACAAGTTCCGCCAGCAGCGCCGGGGCGAGCGGATTGCCGGCGATCTCGATCGGCGTCGAACCTCCCAGAACCGGCGAATCCAGGTCATGGCGCTGCGGGTCGGCGGCGATCGCGGCCCGCTTCAGCTCGCGCAGGAGCTTGTCTCCGGGCATGGGAGCGAAATGCCAGCGGCCGGCGACGGGCGCGAGCGTGTCGAGCAGCGCGCCGCTGCGCACGCCCAGCGCGTAGCAGTTGCGCCCCTCGCGATCGAACTTGTCGCAGGCGAAGTTGAAGGCGTCCCGCATCTTGAGGATCGAGGATCGGTCGGTCGGCACCAGGCTCTCGCCCTGGCCGGGCAGGTCGGGCAGCGCCCCGGCGATGCCGCGCTGCGCGAGCAGGCGCAGGATCGTGACCAGGAAGGCCCGGGTGCGGTTGGCTTCCTCGAACAGCGGCGGCGCCGCGACCACGACCGGGCCGGCGGCGGGGCCGAAGCGCAGCATCGCCTCGCGCCCGCCGGCCCAGTCATAGTGATCGATCACCGGAGCGCCTTGGCCGTCGCGAAGCGCGTGAGGGCGCCGAAGCTCTCGAGCATCTCGCCGTCCACCTCGTCATCCTCGATCAGGATGCCGAGCCGGTCCTCGAGCTCGGTGAGGACGCCCGCCACGGCGAGCGAATCGAGTTCGGGCAGCGCGCCGAAAAGCGGCGTGTCCGCGCGGAAATCGGCCACGCGCTCCGCGCTCAGGCCCAGCACGTCGCGGAGCACGCCGCGGACGGTATCTTCGACTTGGAGCGACCCATCGGGTTGCAATGCACTTCCCCTGCCGGTTTTTCGCTCCCGTAAGGGTTGGCGCGGGCGCTGCCAAGTATAAGGGTGTGCGGGTGATAGCGCTCGACCCCGTTCCCAGGCCCCTCGATACCCTGCCGTCGCGCGGGAGGCCCGAGGCCGTGGCGCTGGAGGACAAGGCCGGCACGCTCACCTATGCCGAGCTCGAGGCGGCGGTGGGCGGCATGGCGCATGCCCTGCGCGCGCTGGGGCTGGAGCCCGGCGACCGGGTGGCCAGCTGGCTGCCCAAGACGCGGACCGCGTGCCTGATGCCGCTGGCGGCGGTGCGGGCAGGACTGGTGCACGTGCCCGTGAACCCGGTGCTCAAGCGCGCCCAGGTGGCGCACATCCTGGCCGATTCGGGCGCGCGGGCGCTGGTTTCCCAACCGGCGCGGCTCGCCGCCCTCGAAGCCGGCGATGTCGGCGCCGATTGCCGGGTGGTGGAGGAAGGCGCACTCTTCTCGGAGCGGAGGCTTCCGCCCTCCGCGGCCGGCGCCGATACGCTCGCGGCGATCCTCTATACCTCGGGATCGACCGGCAGGCCCAAGGGCGTGATGCTGAGCCATGCCAATTTATGGCTGGGGGCCATCAGCGTAGCCCATTATCTTGAGATCGAACCTGAGGATCGCGTGCTGGGCGTGCTGCCGCTCAGCTTCGATTATGGGCAGAACCAGCTCTTCTCCACCTGGGCGGCGGGCGCGCGGGTGGTGCCGCTCGATTACCTGACCGCGCGCGACGTCATAAAGGCGGTGGAGCGCTTCGGCATCACCAGCCTGGCCGGGGTGCCGCCGCTTTGGGTGCAACTGCTCGAGGCGGAGTGGCCGGTTGAGATCGCATCCAAGCTTTGCCGCCTAACCAATTCAGGCGGCGCGCTTACGCCCAGGATGGTGCGCGACCTGCGCGCCCGCTTCCCCAATGCCGACCTTTATCCGATGTATGGGCTGACCGAGGCGTTCCGGTCGACCTATCTGCATCCCGGGCTGGTCGACGCGCACCCCGATGCGATCGGAACGGCCATTCCGTTCGCCGAGATCCTCGTGGTCGGCCCGGACGGCGCGCGCGCTTCCCAGGGCGAACTGGTCCATGCGGGCCCGCTGGTCGCCCAGGGCTATTGGCGCGACCCCGAGCGGACGGCGCAGCGTTTCCGCCCCGCGCCCGCCTTTGCCGGGAGCGGCGGCATGGCGGTATGGTCCGGCGACACGGTGCGGCTTGGGGAGGACGGGCTGCTCCGCTTCGTCGGCCGCGACGACGAGATGATCAAATCGGCCGGCAACCGCATCAGTCCTACCGAGATCGAGGAAGCCGTGCTCTCGGGCGGCGAGACTGGCGAGGCGGCGGCGTTCGGCGTCGCGGACGAAAGGCTGGGCCAGGCGATCGTGGTGATCGCGCGCGGCGACGGCAGCCGCGAGATCGAGCTGCGCGAGCGGCTGCGGCGCGAGTTGCCGAGCTTCCTGCAGCCGGCGCGCTATGACTGGCGCGCGGCGCTTCCGCGCAACGCCAATGGCAAGCTTGACCGGACGGCGCTCAGGGCGAGCTTGGGGGACAAATGACCATCACCGCAAAACCGCATGGCCCGATCCCGCCGGAATTCGCCGCGTTGCGCGAGCTTCCATGGCCGAATGTCCGGACCCCCGCCTATGTCTATGACTTTGCGGTGGTGGAGGCGCGCATCGCCCGGCTGCGCGCGGCGCTGCCCGCCGGTATCGGCATCCATTATGCCATCAAGGCCAATCCGTTCCCGCCGCTGCTCGCCCGCATCGCGCCGCTGGTGGACGGGATGGACGTTGCCTCGGCGGGCGAGCTGGCGCGGGCGCGTGACGCCATGGCGGCGGCCGACATCAGCTTCGCCGGCCCCGGCAAGCGCGATTTCGAGCTGGAGGCGGCGCTGGGCGCGGGCGTGACGCTCAATCTCGAATCGGAGGCCGAGGCCGAGCGCGCGTTCGCGATCGGCGCGCGGCTGGGCGTGACGCCGCGGCTCGCGGTGCGAGTCAATCCCGATTTCGAGTTGCGTGGATCGGGGATGAAGATGGGGGGGCGCGCCTCGCCCTTCGGCGTGGACGCGAGCCGGGCGGCGGCGCTGGTGCGGCGCGTGATCGACGCCGGCGCGGAATGGCGCGGCTTCCATATCTTCGCCGGATCGCAGGCGCTGGACGCCGCTTCGGTGATCGAGACCCAGGCCGCCACGGTGGCGCTCGCCGCGCGGCTGGCGGACGAGGCGGGCGCGCGGCCGCCGCTGGTGAACCTGGGCGGCGGCTTCGGCATTCCCTATTTCCCGGGCGATGCACCGCTCGACGTGGCGGTGGTGGGCGCGGCGCTGGGCACGGCGATCCGGCGCCTCGACACCCGATATGCCGTGGAGCTTGGCCGATGGCTGGTGGGCGAGGCGGGCGTGTACCTTGCCCGGGTGATCGAGCGGAAGGAGAGCCAGGGCGAGACCTTCCTGGTGGTCGAAGGCGGCTTGAACCATCATCTCGCCGCCACCGGCAATTTCGGCACGGTAGTGCGCCGCAACTATCCCGTGGCGGTGGCGAATCGTATCCAGGATTCGCCCGAGGAAGTGGTGACGATCGTCGGGCCGCTCTGCACGCCGCTGGACCGGCTGGCCGACCGCGTGGCGCTGCCCCGCGCCGAAGTGGGGGACAGGATCGCGGTGTTCGCGTCCGGAGCCTATGGCGCGACGGCGAGCCCCAGCGCGTTCCTGGGGCATCCGCCGGTGGAAGAACTGCTGGTCTGAGCCGCGATCAGCCCGATGCGGCTTGGCGGACCCCCAGCACGGTGAGGTGGCGATCGGGCCACAGGATCGACTGGCCCGTTCGCAGCCCGATCAGCGCTGCGCCTACGGGCGTGAGGACCGAGATCCGCCCCCGGGAAATATCCGCGTCGGACGGGTAGACGAGCGTGACGGTGCGCCGCGTGCCGTTGCTGTCGTCGACGAACTCCACCGTGGAACCCATCGTCACCGTATCGGGCGAAATGGCGGCCGCGCTGTGCAGCCTGGCGCGCTCGGTCTCGCGGAGCAGCAGCGCGCTGACCGCGGGAAAGCGGCGCTCGACGCTGAGCGCCAGGCCGGCGAGGCGTTCGGCTTCGGAATCGATCATGTCGATCGGCGGCCGGCTGGCCGCCTTGCGGGTCTTGCTCATATTCTGGAACTCCCAGGCAAAGGCGGCGATGCCGCCGGGGCGCCGGACGGCGCATTGCTTGGCCCCGGATCTCCGGGACATGCCTGAGGAGAACCCGGGGCTAGTTGCCTGCCAGGGACTGTCCCGCGTGAATGCGGTATCGCAGCGTGGGTGCGCGAAGCATCATGCGGGAAGAATGGGGCCTGGGCCGGGGGTTGTCAAACCGCGTCAGAGGCTTTCGGCGAACAGCAGGCAGGCGAGCATCGCCAGTACCAGCGCGATCAGGGCGATGCCGAGCGCCGGCCAGCCCCAGGTGGCGACGACCATGCCGGCGAGCGGCGGGCCGAACAGCGCGCCGCCTGCGCCGAACTGGGTGATAAGGCCGTTCGCCGCCGCGATCCGGGGATCGTCGGGCGTGGTGGCGCCGGACTGGGCGGGCAGGCGCGCGAACATCAGCGGCGGGACGAGGCCGCTGATGAGCGTGGCCCCGATGGCGATGGCGCCGCTTTCGGCCAGGCTCGCTCCGGTACCCTGATAGAGCCAGAAGACCAGGGGCAGGGTGGCGAGCAGGGCCAGCGTCGAGACCAGCATCATCCGGCCACGGCCCAGCGCGCCGCCCCGCATCAGCCACATGGCGGCGGCGGAGCCGGGCAGGGCGGCAAGCGAGGCCAGCGCGGTGACCAGCCCGACCTGCTCGATCGGGGCGCCGCTGCGCTCGACCAGGAAGCTCGGCAGCAGCATGAGCAGGGCGCAGACGAACAGGGTGTAGAGGCCGAAGGCGAAGGTGGAGATCCAGGCGGCCGGGGCCGGGAGGGTGATCCGCCGGCCGCTGGCGCCGGGGAGCGGGAAGCGCGTGAGCAGCGCCGTAATCGCGGCCAGCGCGACCGCCCAGACCAGCATCACGCCGCGCGGGCCCGCCAGCGTGACCAGCGACGCGGTGACCGCGCTGCCCAATGCGAGGCCGACGGGCACGAAGGTGCTCCACAGGGCGAGCGCGCGGCCGCGGCTCCGGTCGGTGGCGAGCGCTGCGATGGCGGTGGGCGCGACGATCACCATCAGGAGATAGCCGATGCCCTCCACTGCGCGAGCGGCGAACAGAATGGCCGGGTCTGGGGCAATCGCCTCGACCAGGCTGGTGCCGGCGAGCGTCGCACTCCCGAGCAGCAGGAAGGCGCGCATGCCGAAGCGGGCGAGGCCAAGGCCGGCAATGAAGCCGAACAGCGCGCCGCCCACTTCGAGCAGCGAGATCAGCAGCGCGATCTGGGGTAGCGACAAATGGAAGCTCTCGCGCAGGATCGGCGCGATGGCGGAGATCTTGGCGAGCTGCGCGGCAGCGAGGATTCCGACCAGCCAGAGCGTGATGATTCGGGGCCAGGGCGTGCGCATGCCGCCCTGCTAGGAGCAGGCGCCGGCGATGGCCACGAATAGATTATACGGGGGGCCGGGATGCGGCGTCCCATTCCATCTATCGTCATCCCCGTGAAAGTGGGGATGACGCGGTTTGCTGATTGGGTCATGATCCTGGGTCGGGGACCCATATTCTTCCTCTGTCACCCCGGCCTTGCGCCGGGGTCCCGCTATCTCGCCAGCGCGGGAAGAAGCGGGATCCCGGCGCAAGGCCGGGATAACGGTGAAAGATCAGATATTTGTTTGGGTTCCCAACCTAAGGGCAGGATGCGATGGTGGTGGTGATGCGGCCGATCCGGCCGTCGGCGAGCGGCACCGTCTCCCAGCGCATCATGCCGGGCAGCACCGCGATCACGGCGCTGCCATTATGGCCGGTGTGGAATTCCAGCCGCTGAAACGGGCGATCATACCAGCCGCGATCGGCGAGCCCCGCTTCGGCGGCGACGATCTCCGGGCTGGCAAAGCTCCAGAGCGAGCGGTTCAGAAAACTGTCGGCGCTGTCCGCCCAGGCTTTCGTCCGGCTGGGCGAGGCGGCGAGCAGGCGATGGGTGGCGTCGCATACGAGATGCACCGGCGCGCTCGAAGACTCGACGAGGCGTTTCAGCGCGACGTCCGCGTCGTTGCCGGCATTGGCGGCGATCATCGCCAGGATGCGCTCGCGCATTGCAGCCTCGGGCGCGTGCGCGCCGCTTTCCCAGCGCGACACGCTGGCCTGGGTAACGGCCAGGTGCTCGGCGACATGACCCTGCTTGATTCCGTTGAGGATGCGGAAGCGGCGCAGCGCCCTGCCCACGGGGAGATCGTGCAGCATGGCCGGAAAATAGGCTCCCTGGACCATGCGTCAATGCGCCGGCTCCGCCACTCCGGAGACCGGGGAGCAGCCCGAAGACCGCTCCCCAACAAAGCTACCAGCTCAGGCCGAGCCGCGCATAGACATAGCGCCCGCCAAAGCCGAAGGGCGAGTAATAGGGGAAGCCGACCACGCCGGTGCTGTTGTTCGCGGCGATGGTGTAGTCCGGATAGACGTCGAACAGATTGTTCACGCCGAGTGCGAACTGTGCGCCCTTAAGTGCCTGATAACGCAATTCCAGATCGGTGATGGTGTGGCGGCCGCTATGGATGTCCGCCGCCGGGGTGGTGCCGGGCTGGTTGACGTCGCCATAATAGCTCGCCCGCGCGGTGATCGCGAGCTTGTCCAGCGACCAGTCGATCGAGCCCGTCACCTTCTGGCCCGGCGTGCCCTGCTCGATCGTCAGGATGCGGCTGCGGGCGAAGAGGATCGGGGCGGGGTTGATCGTGCCGGTCGAGGTGGGGATGCTGCTGCGGTCGACCTTGGTCTGGTTGAGGTTGCCCGCGATCGTGAAGTCGAAGGTGCCGGCGGCATCCGTGGGCAGGCGGTAATGCGCCACCGCGTCGATGCCGCGGACGCGCGAGCGCAGGCCGTTGATGAAGAAGCGCGCGGCCTGGGCGCCGGTGTTGGTGCTGGCGAGCAGCGCCGCGACCTGGGGGCTGAAACTCGCCTGGATATTCTCCGACAGCGCGAGCTGGTTGCGCAGGCGGATCTGATAGGCGTCGATCGTCAGGTCGAACCCGCCCGAGCGGATCACCGTGCCGACCGAGAGGTTGGTCGAGCGCTCGGGCTCGAGCGGCAGGCCGCCCAGCGCCGCGCCGACGGCGCTGACCGAGGGGAAGGTGCCGGTGAGGACCGGCGATCCGTTCTGGACCACCGAGGCGATCGAAGTGAAATATTGCTGCTGCAGGCTCGGCGCGCGGAAGCCGGTCGAGGCAGTGCCGCGCAGCGCGAACCAGGGCGCGAAATCATAGCGCAGCGAGACCTTGCCGGTCGCCGTGTCGCCGAAATCGGTATAATGCTCGCCGCGGCCGGCCAGGCCGATCAGCAGCTTGTCGGTGATCTGGGCTTCGAGATCGATATAGCCCGAGACATTCTTGCGGCTGCGCTCGATGGCGTTGAGCGGGGAGAAGCCGCCAAAGCCCTGCGCGCCCGGCGCCTGGCCGGGCACGGCGCCCGTGGTGGGATAATTCCAGGAAGCCGGCTCGCCCGGCGTGATCTTGAAGCCCTCGCGGCGCCCCTCGATGCCGAAGGCGACGTTCAGCGACTGGAACACGTCGAACTTGCGCGACACGTCGAGCCCCGCGACCCACTGGTCGTAGATCAGCGCGCCGTCGTAGAAGCTGGTGGGCGAGGCGTTGCCATAGGCATAGTTCGCCGAATTGCGCGTGTAATAGGCGATCTTGTTGCGACCATATGCGACGTTGAGGTCGACGTCCCAGCCGGCAAGATCGCCCTTGATGCCGAGTGCGCCGTTCGCGTTGGTCGATTTGGTGTTGATGATCGGCAGGAAGCCGTTCGGGTAGATGCCCGAGACGGCGCCGGCGGCGCTGGGCAGGCGCGGGAAGGCGGCGCTGCGGCTGTCGCGGTCCTGATAGCCGAACCAGCCATAGAGCTTGAAATTGTCGCCGATGCCGGTGCCGGCGTTGATATAGCCGGTATATTGCTCGACCGCGGGATCGCCGAAGCGGCCGGTGACGCGGCTGGGCGTGACGCGCGGATCGAAATCGGCGCGGTTGGTCGCCTCGCGGTTCAGATACTCGCCGGAGAGCGTGACATAGCCGTCCTCGCCAAAGCCGATGCCCTGCCAGGCCGAGGCAGTGAAGGCAGGCTCGCCGGTGATCGAGCGGCTGCCGCGCGCCGTGTCGATGTCGGTGGCATAGAAGCCATAGGTGGCGGTGGCGCCGCCGCCCGAGCGCGCCTCGCGCAGGCGGACGTTGATCACGCCGGCGATGGCGTCCGAGCCATATTGGGCCGAAGCGCCGTCGCGCAGCACTTCGATCCGCTCGAGCGCGGTGGCGGGAATGGTGTTGAGATCGACGGCTGCCGAACCGCGGCCGACCGAGCCGTTGATGTTCAGCAGCGCCGAGGCGTTCGCGCGCACGCCGTTGATCAGGACGAGCGTCTGGTCCGGGGAGAGGCCGCGCAGCGTGGCCGGGCGGATCGCGTCCGTGCCGTCCACGGCCGAGGGGCGCGGGAAGTCGATCGAGGGGGCGATGGCGGCAAGCGCGGCGCCGAGCTCGGTGGTGCCCTGGTTGCGCAGCGCGGTGCCGCTCAGCACGTCGACCGGCGAGGCAGTGTCGAGCCGCGAGCGGCCCTGGGCGCGCGTGCCGGTGACGATGATCTGGGTGTCTTCGGACGCCGGGCCCTGATCGGCCTGCGGCTCGGCGGTGTCCTGCGCGAAGGCAGGCGGCACGGCAAACGCCAGGGTGGTGGCGATGGCGAGGAGCGACGAGGAACGGAAACGCATGGAGGGCCCACCTTTTCTTATGGTGAGCAAAATCTCTATCAACTCACTAGGAATTGGTACAAAGGAAAGTTTGGCGCGGGGAAAAATGGAGTTGCGCATTGTTGCGCGAACGCAACACAATCCGTGCCTGAACGCGGGTTTGCGGGATTGGTTCCAACGCTAGGTTGGGGACTCATATTCTCCAGCGTCATCCCCGCCATCCCTTCAACCGTCATCCCCGCGCAGGCGGGGGTGACGAAAGCAAGCGGGAGGACGAGTTGGTGAAGCAATCGCCCATCGATCCGGGCGGGCCATCGGCGCCCATTCCCTCGCGTTCGACATGTCCCACGCCGGGATCGCGTGTCCCATCGGGATAGAGCGACGAACGGTCCGCAAGGCCTAACCCGATATTTACCTCTCGCCTCCATAGCTGAGCGTGATCCTGTGCGGGTTGCTGCCGAGACGTCGGCGGCGCGCCTGCCCGCCGGGAAAGGAGCTCGGCATGCGTTTCATCGGTTTCGGCAGGACATTTCTGGCTCTCGGCGCGGCGGCGGCGCTGCTGGCGGGATGCGGGGGCGGCGGTGGCCGTCCGGAGCTGCCGCCCGCGGCGGCGGTGACGCAGCGCGAAGTGCCGAGCGATGAATATGTCATCGGCCCGATGGACCAGCTTCAGATCTTCGTGTGGCGCAATCCCGAGCTGTCGGCGAAGGTGCAGGTGCGCCCCGACGGCCGCATCACCGTGCCGCTGATCAGCGACATGCCGGCGGTGGGCAAGACCCCGGCGATGCTGGCGGACGACCTGAAATTCGCGCTGAGCGAGTATATCAAGGATCCGATCGTCTCGGTGATCGTCGAGAATTTCAACGGGACGTACAGCCAGCAGGTCCGCGTCGTCGGCGCGACCGAGAAGCCGGCCTCGATCCCGTACCGCGCCAACATGACCCTGCTCGACGCGATGATCGCGGTGGGCGGCCTGAGCGAGTTCGCCGCGGGCAACCGCGCGCGGCTGGTGCGCTACGACCGGCAGACCGGCAAGCAGACCGAATACAAGGTGCGCCTGGGCGATCTGCTGAAGAATGGCGACATCAAGGCGAACGTCAAGCTCGAGCCGGGCGACGTGATCATCATCCCCACGAGCATGTTCTGAGGTAGCGCGGGTGGGGAGCCTCTACGACGAGCTGCGCGGCGCACTGCACGCGATCTGGCAGCGGCGCTGGGTGGCGCTGGCGGTGGCCTGGGGCATTTGCCTGGCGGGCTGGCTGGTGGTGTCGCAGATGCCCAACAACTATGAATCGCGCGCGCGCATCTTCGTGCAGCTGCGCCAGATCATCCCCACCGACGGGACGGCGGCCCTCAACCAGCAGAAGGACCTCGACCGCATCCGCCAGACCCTCACTGCGGCGGTCAACCTGGAGAAAGTCGTGCGCGGCACCGACCTGGCCCGTACCGTCGCGACCGACCGCGACGTGGCGGACCGGGTGGCCGGCCTCCAGAAGGCGATCAAGCTGACCGCGCAGCAGGACAATCTGTTCGAGATCGCGGTCACCGCACCGAGCGGCAAGCTTGCCCGCCAGATCACCCAGAAGCTGATCGACATCTTCGTCGAGGCGAATCTGTCGGACAATCGCGACCAGTCGAGCCAGTCGCTCGACTTCATGGACCAGCAGCTCGATGCGCGGCAGAAGCAGCTCGCCGATGCCGAGGCGAAGCGGGCGGACTTCCAGAACCGCTATCTCGGCTCGCTGCCCGGCACCGGATCGATCGACGATCGCGTTTCCGCCGCGCGCACCCAGCTCGCCCAGATCCAGTCGGACCTGGCGGCGGCGCAATCGAGTCTCAACGTCGTCAACGCCCAGATGGCGAGCACCCCGGCCAATATCGCCGGCGCCGGTGGCGGCGCGGTGACCGGTCCGGCGCGGGCGCGGCTCACGGCGATCCAGGGCCAGCTCGCCGATGCACGGGCCAAGGGCTATACCGACAGCCATCCCGATGTGATCGCGCTGAAGAACCAGCTTGCCGCGGCGCAGAGCGCGGCGGCGCGCGAGCCGGTGGTGAGCGGCGCATCGGCCGGCGCCTCCAACCCGGTCTATATCGGCCTGCAATCGATGCGGGCGGACAAGCAGGCGACCGTCGCCGCGCTGATCCAGCGCAAGGCGCAGATCGAGGGCGACCTCAACCTGCTCCAGGCCAAGATGGCCGAAGCGCCGGGCGTGGCCGCCGAACAGGGCGAGATCGAGCGCCAATATCAGGTGCTCAAGGGCCAGTATGACACGCTGCTCGCCCAGCGCGAGCAGATGAAGATCGCGAGCCAGGCGCAGAATGTCGCCGATGCCGACAAGTTCAACGTGGTCGATCCGCCGACCCAGCCGCGCGCGCCAAGCTCGCCCAACCGGCCGCTGCTGCTCACCGGCGTGCTGATCGCCGGACTGGGCGCCGGGCTGGCCGCCGCCTTCGCGCTGGGCAAGCTGACCACGACCTTCCCGACCGCCGCCAAGCTCGAAAAGGCGAGCGGCATGCCGGTGATCGGCTCGATCGGCGAAGTGGTGACCGCGGCGCAGACCGCGATGCGCCGCAGAAAGCTGGTGTTGTTCGCCGGCGGGCTGGCCGCCTTGTGCTTCGCCTATGTCGGGCTGATCGGCGTCGAATTCCTCCAGCGCGGCATGGGAGCCTGAGATGAACGACCAGACTCCCCGCCGGCTCAAGGGGTCGCTGCTCGAACGGGCGGCGCCCTCGTTCCATTATGCGCCCCCGCCGGTCGAGCCGCCCGAGGAAGCGCCAACGCCGCCGCCGGTGCGCAAGCGCGCCGCGGCGCCGGTGGCGCAACCCGCGATGGTGATCCCGCCGCTGGTACCGCAGGCCCCGGTGCCGCCGCCCGAAGTGCAGGTCGAGCCGGCACTCGCGCCGCCGCAGCCCGAGCCGGCCCCGGTGCAGCAGGTGCCCGAACCCATCGTCGTGCCGGAGCCGGAGCCCGCTCCGGAACCGGAACCGGTGCAGCCGGCGCTCGCGCGCGGCATCCCCGCCGAGCCCGAGCCGCAGATCGCCACGGCGCGCCCGGCCGGCCGCCGCACGGCGCCGCTCGACCGCGAAGTGCTGGAACAGGGCGGGATGCTGATGCCCGGCGCGGCGATCACGCCGCTGGCCGAGGAATTCCGCATGGTGAAGCGCCAGCTGCTGCTCACTGCCCGCGCCGTCGCCGCCAAGGATACCGCCAAGGCCGCCGACCGCGCCCGCATGATCCTCGTCTGCTCGGCCCAGCCGAGCGATGGCAAGACCTTCTGTGCGATCAACCTTGCGCTCTCGATGGCGACGGAGAAGGACGTCGAGGTGCTGCTGGTCGATGCCGATTTCCCCAAGCCCGACCTGCTGCCCCGCCTGGGCCTGCCGTCCGGCCCCGGCCTGCTTGACGTGCTGGCGGGTTCGGTGGCGAGCGTCGAGGAGTGCATCATCGACACCGACGTGCCGCAGCTTTCGGTGCTGCCGGCCGGCGCGCGCTCGATCAGCGACACCGAGCTGCTGGCGAGCGACCGTGCCCGCGCGCTGCTCGACGGGCTGGCCCAGGCCAATCCGCGCCGCATCGTGATCTTCGATTCGCCGCCCGCGCTGGCCGCTTCGCCGGCATCGGTGCTGGCATTGCACGTGGGGCAGGTGATGCTCGTCGTGCGCGCCGACAGGACCAGCGAAGGGGACCTGCGCGCCGCGGTGAACACGCTCGATGGCTGCGAGCATATCCAGCTCGTGCTCAATTCCGTGTCGTTCCAGCCGGGCGGGCGGCGGTTCGGCAGCTATTACGAATATGGGGAGGAAAGCCGGTGAAGCGGCTCATCGTCACGGGCGCGGCGTTTGCCGCCGCCATGGCCGTCACTCCGGCCAGTGCGCAGCGCGCGCGCATCACGCCGTATATCGATGCGAGCCAGGTGGTCGCGGCCGATCTCAACGGCGGCGACGTGCTGACCTATTCGACGATCGGGGCGGGGATCGACGCGTCGGTCCAGTCGCGCCGGGTCGAGGTGCAGGTGAGCTATCGCTACGAGCGCCGGTTCGACTATCAGAACAAGCTGAACAACGATCACACGCATAGCGGCCTGGCGACCGTGAAGGCGAAGGTGGCACCGGGCTTCTCGATCGAGGCGGGCGGCATCGCGACCCGCACCCGATCGGACATCCGCGGCGACGTGCAGACCAGCAATGTCGGCAATTTCAGCAATTCGGCCCAGGTCTTCTCGGGCTATATCGGGCCGAACGTGGCGACGCATCTGGGGCCGATGTTCGTCAACGGCGCCTATCGCTTCGGCTATACCAAGGTCGAGGCGCCCGGGCAGACCGGCGTGGCGCCGGGCCAGCCCCGGCTCGACAATTACGACGATTCGAAGGTGCATGTCGCCACCGCCAGCGTCGGTGTGAAATCGGGCACGGTGCTGCCCGTCGGCATCACCGCCAGCGGATCCTACACGCGCGAGGATGCCGGCCAGCTCGACCAGCGCTTCGAAGGCAAATATGGTCGCGGCGACGTGGTGCTGCCGGTGGCGCAGGGCCTCGCGGTGGCCGGCGGCGTCGGCTATGAGCAGATCAAGATCACCCAGCGCGATCCGCTGCGCGACACCGCCGGCAACCCGGTGGTCGACGGGGCGGGCCGCTTCAAGACCGATCCCAACTCGCCGCGCCGCATCGCCTATGACCTGGACGGCGTGTTCTGGGATGCGGGCGTGATCTGGAAGCCCAGCCGGCGCACCTTCCTCGAGGCGCGGGTCGGCCGGCGCTACGGATCGATGAGCTATACCGGCTCGCTCAGCTATCAGGCGAGCCCGGGCAGCGGCATCCAGATCGGCGTCTACGACACGGTCCAGACCTTCGGCCAGCAGCTGAACGGCCAGCTCGCAACGCTGCCGACCGCGCTGGCCAGCACCACCGATCCGTTCGGCAACCAGTTTTCGGGCTGCATCTACGGCACCACGGGCGCGGCGGCGGGCGGCTGCATGAACGGGGTCTTCGCCTCGGCGGCGACTTCGGCCTATCGCGCGCGCGGCGTGACCGCGGTGGCGGTGGCCGGTCGCGGGGGCACCCGCTTCGGCATCGGCGGCGGCTGGGCGCGGCGCGACTTCATCGCGCCGGCGGGCGGCACCGCCTTCACCACCAACGGCACCAGCGACACCAGCATCTACGCCCAGCTCTTCGCTTCCACCGATGTCGGCCCGAACGGGGCGCTTCAGGGCAGCATCCTCGGCAGCTATTACAACAGCGACATCCCGGGGAATGACGGCATTTACGGTTGGGGAGCGAATACGGCCTATACCCATCGCTTCGGGCGGCTGGGCGCGACCCTTTCCGCGGGCGTGTTCGGCTTCGAGCGGGAGGGCCAGAGCTCGGCCAGCGCGCAGGCGTTGGTGGGATTGCGTTACGGTTTCTAAGCGTCGGGACGAAACAGATGTACGACGACCATTACGGATTGAGCGGCCGGCCCTTCCAGCTGACCCCGGATCCGAAATTCTGGTTCGACACGGCCACGCACCGCAAGGCCATGGCCTATCTCGGCTATGGCCTGAGCCAGGGCGAGGGCTTCGTCGTGATCACCGGCGATCCCGGCGTGGGCAAGACCACGCTGATGGGCCATCTGCTCGGCGAGATCGACCGCGAGCGGCTGAACGTGATCAAGATCGTGTCGACCCAGCTCCGCCCCGAGGACCTGTTGCGGCTGGTCTGCCAGGGGCTGGGGATCGACAGCTCCGGCCTGAACAAGGCCGAGATGCTGGGCGAGATCGAGCGCGGGCTGCATGCCGTCGCACGCACCGGCCGGCGCACGCTGGTGGTGGTCGACGAGGCGCAGTCGCTGCCGATCGAGAGCCTGGAGGAGCTGCGCATGCTCTCCAACTTCCAGGCGGGCGGCTATCCGCTGCTGCAGATCTTCCTGCTCGGCCAGCCCGAATTCCGTCTCAAGCTGAGCGATCCCCGTCTCGAACAATTGCGCCAGCGCGTGATCGCAATGCACCATCTCGATCCGATGCAGGCGGACGAAGTCGAGCCCTATCTGATCCACCGCCTCTCCTGCGTCGGCTGGCGGGGCAAGCCGCGCTTCACCAACGATGCGGTGGCGGCGATCCATCGCTGGTCGGGCGGCAGCCCGCGCCGCATCAACCAGCTCGCCAGCCGCGTGCTGCTGTTCGGCGCGGTCGAGGAGATGGAGACGTTCGGCGCGCAGGAGCTGGCCGCGGTGATCGCGGACCTGAACGACGACACGCCGGTCTCGGGCTATCGGCCCGCGCCGGTGGCGACGCCGGCACCGGCGCCGGTACAGGCACCGGTTCAGGCACCGGCGCCCGGGTTTGCGCCTGTATCGGCACCCGCGCCCATGCCCGCGCCGGCACGGCAGCCGGAGCCCTATGAACTGACCGACGTGGCGCCGATGCCGATGGGCGCGCCGGTGCCGCCGCCGCACCCCGCCGATCCGGTGCCGCTGCGCCCCGAGGCCGTAGCGCCCGCGAACGATCCGGCGCTGCAACGCCGCATCACCGAGCTGGAGAGCCAGGTGCGCGACCAGGACGAGGCGCTGCGCCGCGTGCTGGGGCTGCTGGTCGACTGGGTGGAGCAGGGCGAAGGGCAGGGGCGCCGCCCCGACCTTTCCGCCATCCGCGGGAACGCGGCCTGATCCGCATGGTGGTCAACGCCCTCTCGGTCGATGTCGAGGACTGGTTCCAGGTCGGTGCCTTCGAGAACACGATCCGGCGCGACGATTGGGATTCGCTCGAGCACCGGGTCGAGGCGAACACCGACAAGGTGCTGGCCCTGTTCGAAGCGGGCGGCGTGAAGGCGACCTTCTTCACGCTCGGCTGGGTGGCGGAGCGCTATCCCGCGCTGATCCGCCGCATCGCCGATGCGGGGCACGAAGTCGCCAGCCATGGCTGGGACCATCAGCGCGTCTTCACCATGGGGCCGGAGCAGTTCCGCGCCGATCTCGCCACCGCGCGGGCGGCGCTGGAGGATGCGAGCGGAACCCGGGTGACCGGCTATCGCGCGCCGAGCTTCTCGATCGATCGCCGCACGCCCTGGGCGCACGAGGTGCTGGCCGAGGCGGGCTATGCCTATTCCTCAAGCGTCGCGCCGGTGAAGCATGACCATTATGGCTGGCACGATGCGCCGCGCGAGGCCTTCCGGCCGGTGCCGGGCGCCGGGCTGATCGAGATCCCGATCACCCTGGCGAATTTCTTCGGCCGCGAAGTGACCACCGGCGGCGGCTTCTTCCGCCTGCTGCCGGGCGAAGTGACTTATCGCGCGGTGCGGGCGGCGAACGACGCGGCGCGTCCGGCGATCTTCTATTTCCATCCCTGGGAGATCGATCGGGGGCAGCCGCGCGTGCAGGATGCGCCGTTCAAGTCGAAGCTGCGCCATTACAGCCGGCTGGGCGCGATGGCGGGCAAGCTCGAGACGCTGATCGCGGGGCATGCCTGGGGGCGGATGGACGAAGTCGCGGCGCGCGAGGCGGCGCGCCTGGAGACGGAGACGGCGACGTGAACGCTCCCCTGCGCAACCAGCCCGTCGCGCTGCGCGTCGCGAATCTCGGCGACGCGATCGAGCGGGCGCGGATCGGAGCGTTCGTGCACGATCATCCGGAGGGCACGCCCTTCCATCTGCCGGCCTGGAGCGTCGCGGTGGCGCGGGGCTGCGGGCAGCGGAGCCATTATCTGGTCGCCGAGAATGCCCGGGGCGACCTGGCCGGCGTGATGCCGCTCACCGAGGTCCGCTCGCCGCTGTTCGGCAACGTGCTGGCCTCGGCCGGGTTCGGCGTGGGCGGCGGCATATTGACCCACGACGCGCGTGTCGTTTCGCAGCTGGCCGAGGCGGCCTGGGCGCTCGCCGTCGAGCGGAAATGCCCGGTGGTGGAAGTGCGCGGCGGCCCGCTGCCCGGGCCGGAATGGCAGGTGGACGACACCCGCTATCTTGGCTTCGTGCGTTCGCTGGCGGAAGACGATGCGGCGCTGCTGGCCGCCATCCCGCGCAAGCAGCGCGCCGAGGTGCGCAAGGCACTGGAGAACGACCTGAACATCGCGACCGGCTGTAACCCCGCCGACATCGCAGCCCATTATGCCGTCTATGCCGAGTCGGTCCGCAATCTCGGCACGCCCGTATTTCCCCGGACTCTGTTTTCCGAGGTTTTACGCGAATTTGGCAATTCGGCGGACGTGCTTATAGTCCGCCACGGCGGGGTGGCAGTGTCGAGCGTCTTGAGCCTTTACTGGAACGGCACGGTGTATCCCTATTGGGGAGGCGGCACCCGGGACGCGCGCGCGCTGCGCGCCAATGATCGCATGTATTTCGAGCTGATGCGCCATGCCCGCGCCCGCGGCTGCACGCGTTTCGACTTCGGCCGCTCCAAGACCGGCACGGGGGCCGCGGCGTTCAAGAAGAATTGGGGCTTCGATCCGCAGCCGCTGACCTATTACGAGCGGGTGGCCGAGGGCGCCAAGGCGCGCGACGCGAGCCCGGTGAACCCGAAATATTCGCTCCAGGTGCGCGTCTGGAGCAAGCTCCCCTTGTGGATCGCCAATCGCGCGGGTCCCCTGATCGCGAAGGGCCTTGGCTGATGGGCGACATACTCTTCCTTGCGCACCGCGTGCCCTATCCGCCCGACCGGGGGGACAAGATCCGCGGCTTCAACATCCTGAAATATCTCTCGACGAAGAAGCGCGTCCACCTGATCGCCTTCGCCGACGATCCCGCCGACCTGAAGCAGAAGGGCGGGCTGACCAAATATACCGGCAACCGCTCGATCGTGTGGCGCGCCAAGTCGCAACTGGTGGCGGGATTCCAGGCGATGGTCCAGCATCGGCCGGTGTCGCTCACCGCGTTCGACAACGACGCGCTGCGCCAGGCGGTGGAGAACATCCTCGAGCGCCACCGGATCGACACGATCTACGTCTTTTCGAGCCAGATGGCGCAATATCTCCCGCCCCGGCCGCGCCAGCGCGTGATCATGGACTTTGTCGACATGGATTCGGCCAAGTTCGCCGCCTATGCCAAGAGCAGCAAGGGCCCGATGGGTTGGATGCTCGGCCGCGAGGCGCGGCTGCTGCTCGCGCACGAAAAGGCGATCGCGGCGCGCGCCGATGCGAACCTGTTCGTGAGCGAGGCGGAGGCGGAGCTGTTCCGCCAGCGCACCGGCGCCGACCGGGTGCACGTGATCGAGAACGGCATCGACACCGAGTTCTTCGATCCCTCGGCGCATTTCAAGCGCGTCGACGTGATGGGATCGACGATCGTCTTCACCGGCCAGATGGACTATCGCCCGAATATCGAGGGGGTGACCTGGTTCGTCGAGACGATCCTGCCGCACATCCGCCTGGTCCATCCCGACGCGCGCTTCATCATCGTCGGCCGCAACCCGACCGATGCGGTGAAGGCGCTGGGCAAGCATCCGGGCGTGGCGGTGATCGGCGAGGTGCCCGACGTGCGCGGCTGGCTGGCCCAGGCCGCGGTGGTGGTCGCGCCGCTCAAGCTGGCGCGCGGCATCCAGAACAAGGTGCTCGAGGGCATGGCGATGGCGCGGCCGGTGGTGGCGTCCGAGGCGGCCGCGACGGGCATCGACCATGGCGGCACGATCCTGGTCGGCGCGACCGTGGGGGAGATGGCGGAGCACGTCACCCGGCTGCTCTCCAGCCGCCGCAAGGCGACCGAGCTGGGCGAGGCGGCGCGGCAGCGCGTGATCGACCGCTACAGCTGGGAAGCGCGGTTGAGCCCGCTCGACGAAGTGCTCGGCCAGCCGCTGCGCCCTGCCAAGGAAGAGCGCGTCTCCCGCATCACGGACGTGCCGAAGAAGCCGCGGCGGGCGGCGTGATTTCACGCGCGGTGTTTCTCTTTTCTTCGTCATTCTCGCTTATTTCTTCGTCATCCCCGCGCAGGCGGGGATCCAGGGTATCGAGCGACGTCCTGCTTGGCTCTGGATCCCCGCCTGCGCGGGGATGACGGGAGATCTTGTTTGGCCGAGATATCGATTCCTTCGGGCGTAGACGCCGGTAGCGAGGTGCGGGCCGCCGTCACTTTCGACGCGCGCTGGAAGCGGCATGCCGCGATCCTGGCGGGCGTGTGGCTCGCGCTGCTGGCGATCTTCCACCGCGACACCGCGGACCTGGCGACGATCTACTGGACCAACACTACCTTCGGCCATTGCCTGTTCATCGCGCCCGTGATCGCCTGGCTGGTGTGGCAGCGCCGTGCGGAACTGAGCGAGGTGGCGCCCCAGGGCTGGTGGCCCGGCCTGGTGATCGTCGCGGCCGGCGGGTTCGGCTGGATGGTGGGCGACGCCGCCGGCGTGGCGCTGTTCCGCCATGCCGGGCTGGCGCTGATGCTGCAGGGCGCGGTGGTGACCGTGCTGGGGCCGAACGTCACCCGGGCGCTGCTCTTCCCGCTCTGCTACATGGCGTTCCTCGTGCCCTTTGGCGATTTCCTCGAGGGGCCGCTGCAGGACATCACCATCGCGATGGTGATGCCGATGCTGCATCTGTTCGGCGTGCCCGCCAGCGTGGACGGCGTGCTGATCACCACCTCCAACGGCTATTTCGAAGTGGCCGAGGCCTGTTCGGGCGCCAAGTTCGTGATCGCGATGATCGCGTTCGGCGTGCTGGTGGCCAATGTCTGCTACGTCTCGTGGCGGCGGCGCGCGGCGTTCCTGGTCGCGGCGATCGTGGTGCCGATCCTCGCCAACGGCCTGCGCGCCTTCGGGACGATCTATGCCGCCTGGTGGACCTCGGTGGAGGCGGCGACGGGGTTCGACCATATCATCTATGGCTGGGTGTTCTTCGCGCTGGTGATGGCCGCGGTGCTGGCGATCGGCTGGAAATGGTTCGATCGCGATCCCGATGCGCGCTGGTTCGATCCCGCGGCGCTGCGGGCGGTGCCGGCGCGCCGGGTGGATGCGCCGGTCGCGGGGCTGCTGGTGCTGCTGGTGGCGAGCCTGTTCCTCGGCTGGTCGAGCCTCAACGACGCGCGCGCGGCGCCCGTGCCGGCACGAGTGGCGCTGCCGGAGGTTCCCGGCTGGCACCGCGCGCCCTCGAGCATCCGCGCGGCCTGGTCGCCCAATTTCCCGGGCGCGGACCATTTCCTGATCGGCCGCTATGCCGATGCGACGGGACGCAGCGTCGATCTGGCGGTGGCGGTCTATGCCACGCAGCACGAGGGGCGCGAGCTGGTCGGATTCGGCATCGGCGCGATCCGCGAGAATGACCGCTGGGTGAAGATCGAGGACCTGGGCCCCATCCGCCGCGGCGCGGCGCTGCGCATGACCGGCCCCGGCCGCGTCGAGCGCGAGGTGGTCACCTGGTACCGGATCGGCGGCGTCCTGACCGGCAGCGACAAGCGCGTGAAGCTGGAGACGCTGAAGACCAAGCTGCTCGGCGGCAGCCAGGCGGGCGTGGCGGTGCTGCTCTCGGCCGAGCAGGGGAGCGACAATGGCGCCCATGCGGCGATCCAGGATTTCCTGGGCGCGCTTGGTCCCGTCGAGAACCTCGCCGATCGCATGACGGGGGTGCGCTGACTTCCCTCTTTCCGTCATCCCCGCGAAGGCGGGGATGACGAAGTAAGGGAGGCGGGCTAAGCCCGGGCATATGAGGAATCTTCGCTGAATGTGCGGCATCGCCGGCCTTTACTATCCCGCGCTGGCCAAGCCGGTGGACCCCGCGCGGATCGTGCAGATGACCGATGCGCTGGTTCATCGCGGGCCGGACGGCTCGGGCGTGTGGACCAGCGCGGGCGTGGGGCTGGGCCATCGGCGCCTGGCGATCATCGACCTCGAGGGGGGCATCCAGCCGATGGCCACGCCCGACCAGGGCGTGGTCGTCACCTATAATGGCGAGATCTACAATTTCCAGGAAGTGCGCGCCGAACTGGAGGCCAAGGGCGCCCGCTTCGCCACCGACAGCGATACCGAGGTGCTGCTGCACGGCTGGCGGGCCTGGGGGCCCAGGATGCTCGACCGGCTGAACGGCATGTTCGCCTTCGCGCTCTATGACGCCGGGGCGCAGAGCCTGTTCCTGGCGCGCGACCGGTTCGGCGTGAAGCCGCTCCATTATGCCGAGCTGTCGGACGGGGCCCTGGCCTTTGCCTCCGAGCTGAAGGGGCTGCTGGCGCATCCGCTGTTCCGGCGCACGCCGGACTTCAAGGCAGTCGAGGACTATCTGGGGCTCGGCTATGTGCCCGACGATGCCTCGATCCTGGCGGGCGTGCGCAAGCTGCCGGCGGGGCATTTCCTGCTGATCGAGCGCGGCAAGCCGGTGCCGCAGCCGCAGCGCTGGTGGGACATCGACTTCTCGCAGCGCGCGAGCGGCAAGCTGCGCGACCTCGAGGCCGAGCTGATCGACCTGATGCGGAGCGCGGTGCGCGCGCGGATGATCGCCGATGTGCCGCTCGGCGCGTTCCTGTCGGGCGGCGTCGACAGCTCGGCCGTGGTCGCGCTGATGGCCGAGGCGAGCAAGGCGGCGGTGAAGACCTGCACGATCGGCTTCGACGAGGCGGATCATGACGAGACCGCCTATGCGCGGATGGTCGCCGAGCGTTTCGCCACCGCGCATCGGACGCGCAAGGTGGCGGCGGACGATTTCGCGCTGATCGACACGCTGGTGGGCGCGTTCGACGAGCCCTTTGCCGATGCCTCGGCGCTGCCGACCTACCGGGTGTGCCAGCTGGCGCGCGAGAGCGTGACGGTGGCGCTGTCGGGCGACGGCGCGGACGAGGCGCTGGCCGGCTATCGCCGCTACCGGTTCTTCGCCGCCGAGGAGCGCGCGCGGGCGCTCTTGCCGCAGGGGCTGCGCGAGCGCGTGTTCGGCACGCTCGGCCGGCTCTATCCCAAGGCGGACTGGGCGCCGCGCCCGTTCCGCGCCAAGACCACGTTGCTGGCGCTGGCCGAGGGGGGCGAGTTCGCCTATCCGAAGGCGGTGGGCGTCACCGGGCCGGCGTTGCGCCAGGCGCTCTATTCGGATGCGATGCGCAAGGCGCTGGCCGGGCACACGGCCGAGCAGCGCTATATCGACACGATGCGCCAGGCTCCGGCGCGCGACGGGCTGGACCGGGCCCAATATGCCGATATCCGGCACTGGCTGCCGGGCGACATCCTCACCAAGGTCGACCGCGCGAGCATGGCAGTGAGCCTGGAGGCGCGCGAGCCGCTGCTCGACTATCGGCTGGTCCAGTTCATGGCGACGCTGCCCCCGTCGCTGCGGATCCGGGCGGGGCAAGGCAAGTGGCTGATGAAGAAGGCGCTGGAGCCCTATCTGCCCAAGGACGTGCTCTACCGGCCGAAAATGGGCTTCGTGACGCCGATCAGCGCCTGGTTCCGCAAGGCGCTGGCGGAGGAGGCGGCCGCGCTGGGCCGCTCGCGGCTGCTCGCCAGCACCGGGTGGTTCGACCTGCATGCGATCGAGAAGCTGGCCGCCGACCACAAGGCGGGGCGGGCGGAGCATGGCCGCACCCTGTGGCAGCTGCTGATGCTGGAGCGGAGTTTGAACCGGCTGTTCGGATAGTCCTCAAATCCTCCCCCTTCGGGGGAGGATTCTAGGCCTAGCGGTTGAGCATAATCGCCATCCCCGCGCTCGCCGTCAGCGCCACCAGCGCCAGGGTGGAGAGCAGGAAGAACAGGAAGCGGACCGAGACCTTGTTGAAGGTCGCCTGCACCAGGCTGTGCCCGATGCGCAGGAGGACATAGGCCCAGGCGAGCCACAGATTGGGGCCGTCGCCCTGGCCGAGCAGGGCGAGCGTCAGCGCGATCGCGTAGAACAGCGTGGGCTGCTCGTGGAGATGGTTGTAGTTGTGCGCCTTCCACTGGACCGCGGGCGGCAGCACCTTGTCGGCATCGGTGCCCTTGCTGCCGACCAGCTTGCCCATGTCGATGCCGGCCGCCTTCATCGCGGGAACGCGCGTGACGATCGTCCAGACCAGCATGACGAGCGTCCAGGCGACAAGCACCACCACCGGCGCCAGGATTTGACTATGCATTGCAGCCCCTCCCATAGCTGTGAAGCCGGGAGGCTGGCCCAATCGGTTCGCAAATGCAACTAAACCGGGGCGAGCAGGCTTTCGAGGAGCAGGTGCGTCGAGCGGCGCAACGCGGCCTCGTCCTGCGCCGGCCAGACCGCGTTGCGGCAGAGCACGCCCATCACATGCGCCTGGACCAGCCAGCCTGTCGCCGCCGCATCGGCATCGGCGCGTGCCTTGCCGGCCGCGATCAGGCTGCGGGCTGCGGCTTCCACTGCGTGGCGCAGCCGCTCGAGATTGGTGGAGTTGCGCTCGCGCAGGCCAGGATCGCCCGTGCTGGCGGCAGTGATCTCGATGCCGAACCGGGCATGGGCCGGGGAGAGGGCAGGGGCGATCTGGTGAGCGAACAGCGAGTCGGCCAGCGCGGCGATGCTGCTGTCGTCGATCGGGCCGAGTTCGGCGGCGAGCATGTCCGTCACGGCGTGGATCAGCGCGTCGCGGCTCGGGAAATGGCTGTAGAAGGCGCCCTTGCTGATTCCCGCCCGGGTGCAGACATCATCGATCGAAGTGGCGAGCAGCCCGCGCTCGAACAGGCAGTGGGCGGTCGCGTCCAATATGTGCATGCGCCGCTTGGCGGCCGTCGCTTCGGTCAGACGGGGCATTCATCTCTCACTGCTGCGTCAACCGGTGCACTGCATCCGGATTGATGCCGGCATGTTGCAGCGACGGAGCCCGGGGGCGGAGGGTGGCGCGCGGTTCCTCCCGGGCGGCGGGATGCGCCTCAGGCGTGTTCGGCCAGGGCCTTGCGAAGCCCACGCGCCATGTGCTGCGCCAATGCGCGCTGCAGGGGGAGATAGTCGTTGGTGTCCGTCGCCCCGACGAACTGCCCCGACCACAGGAGGCGCCCGCCGCCGCGATCGACGAGATTGACCACCACTACCGTCTGTCGCGGGGTCTGCCGCACGCTGATGCGGGCGAGGAGATCGGCGCCGTCGCCGCTGCCCGGCGCGGCGATGCTATAGCCCTTGGGCAGGGTGTTGCTGACCTCGGCCACGAAGCTTTCGCGCAGGCCCGCGTCGAACTTCGGGAAGAGCACATATTCGCACAGGCCCTGGACCCGCTCGATGGCAATACGGTGCTGGGGCCGGAAGACGGCGCCCTGCGCCCAGACGGCGCCGCTGACGGCGAGCGTGGCGAGCAGGCCGCCCGCCATGGCGAGGCGGCGCGAGCGGCGGGGCGCCCCGGCCGCCGGTGCGGCGTGCACCGTGCCGATGAAGCGATAGCCCGATCGTGGCCGCGTCTGGATGTGCCGCGGCGCATCGGCCTCGTCGCCGAGCAATGCCCGAATGCGGCGGATGCAGGTGTTGAGCGAAGCGTCGCCACCCGTGCCGGCCCGGGGCCAGAACCGATCGAGCAGTTCCTGCCGGCTGACGGTCCGCCCGCGATTGTCGATCAGATAGCCCAGGACTTCCACCGCCTGGGGCGGCGCATCGAGCCGGTCATCTCCCCGGAATAGCTGCAACGCGGCAGGATCCAGGCGGAAATCGTCGAAGCGAAGCATCACATCGTCCACCACAAAGAAATGCCCATGCCGGTCCGGTTGCCCGATGTCAGATCAGGTCACGAGATGTCATTCGGCCCTTTCGACCGGAGAGGATAGCCGATTCCCGATCGACACGCATCACGCAAGGGAATCGCCAAATGCTGACAGAGAATGACCCTTTCCTGCCCGACCGGCGCCGCGTCCTGGGTCTCGGCCTGGCGGGGATGGCGGCGTCGGCGCTCCCGGTGCCGGCGGCGGGCGCGTTCGCTGGCGCGTCGGTGGCGGCGCGGCTGGACGATCTGCTCGATGCCACGGCATCGGGCTATGGCACGGTCGGCTATTCCGTGGCGGTGCTGCGGCGCGGCAAGCTCGTCCATCTTCGCCACGCGGGACTGGCGGATCGCGATACCGGCACGCGGATCACGGCTCGATCCGTCTATCCCATCTTCTCCGTGTCCAAGCTGTTCCTCATCGTCGAGCTGCTGAAGGCCGCCGGGCACGGTGCGCTCGACCTGTCGATGCCGCTCGCCCGGATCCGCGACGGGCTGCCCGATGCCTGGCGCGGGATTACCCTGGCGCAGGCGCTCGCCCATGTCTCGGGCTTGCCGGACTATATCCCGGATTTCGTCGCGCCGACCGAGGAACAGGCGCTGGCCGCGATCCGCGGCAAGCCGCTGCGCTTCGCGGTGGGAACTCGCAACGACTATAACCAGACCAACATGCTGTTCGCGCGCCTGGCGCTGGAGCAGGCGACCGGCACCCCGCTCACCACGCTGGCGGCCCGCCAGTTCCGGGCCGCCGGGATGCGACGCACCGGCTATCACACCGGCTATCCGGACGCCGCGGTGCAGCTGCCCGGCCTGGTATCGAGCTATCGGCCCGTCCCTGGACGCGATCGGCCGCCGGCACGGTTCGTGCTGCCCGTGATGCCGGCCTATAGCTTCGGCTCCTCGGGCGTCTTCACGACGATGGCGGACATGGTGCGGTGGAGCCAGGCGCTGCTGCGCGGCGACCTGCTGCCGCTTGGGGTGCTGCGCGCGTCCTGGGTGCCCTTTCCGATGCCCGGCGGCGCGGCGGCCTGGCACAGCCATGGCTGGGAATATTACCGGCACGGCGACGTCACCATCGTCGGGCATGGCGGCGACGTCCGGCTGGTCTGGCGGCACTTCTTCCGGACGGCGGATCCGGACGATTGCGCGACCGTGATCTATTTCGACAATGGCGGCCGCTCGACCTTCGACCGGCACCGGCTCGTGACGTTGCTGGCCGATCTGGTGATGCCCGGCGCCGCGCGCGCGGCCGAGCTTCAGGAGGAGATGCTGTTTCGCGGCCTCGCTTCCGGGCGCTGGCGCCAGGCGATCGCCTCCCTGGACGCGGCGGCACCGCCGGAGGTGGTCGAGGCCGTCGTCAATCGCGTCGGCTATGACGCCATGCAGATCCTCGACGCCGAAGCCGCGCTGACTCCGTTCGAATGGAACGTCCAGCGGTTTCCCGGTTCCTCGAACGCGCAGGACAGCCTTGGCGAAGCTTATCGCGCGGCGGGACGGATCGAGGCGGCGCGCGCGAGCTATGCGCGTGCCTTGACGCTCGATCCGGGCAATGCGCGCATCAAGGCGATCGTCAGCGATCTGGCGTCTCCATCCGCCGCCAACTGATGCGATTCAATCCTTCTTCTTCAAGGAGCATGACGATGCGTTCACTCCCAGGCCTCGCGATGTACGCGGCCGTTCTCCTGGCCCAGCCGGCGATGGCCGATCCGACCGATGTGGACGTCCGCGTGATCGCGCGCGGCGCCAAGTTCCTCGGCGGCTATGCCGCGCCCGTCAGGATCGTCATGACCGATGCCGATACCGGCGAGACGCTCGCAAGAGGCACGACGTCGGGCACGACGGGCGATACCCAGCGGATCATGGCGGGGGAGCGGGGTGCCAGGAAGTCCGATGCGGATTCCGCCGTCTTCCGGGCCCGGCTGGACATCGACCGCCCGCGCAGGGTGACGGTGCAGGTAACCGGTCCGCTGAGCCAGCCCCAGGCGACGACGACTGCGACCAGCACGCAATGGATCCTGCCCGGGCATCATTTGACCGCCGGGGATGGCTGGCTGATCGAGCTGCCCGGGCTGATCGTCGATATCGCCGATCCTGTGGCCTATCAGTGGGTAAAGCGGGGCGAGACCGTGCGGTTGCGCGCCGGCGTGACGATGTTGTGCGGCTGCGCGCTCTCGGAGAGCGGCCCGTGGCGGGCGAGCGATGCCGAGGTCGAGGCCCATGTCGCCGTCAACGGTGCCCCCGCCGGCCCGTACAAGCTGCAGTTCGACGCCGTTTCGGCCAGTTTCGGCGCGAGCATCCCGGCCATGGCGCCCGGCCTCTACGAAATCGAGGTCCGCGCCTGGATGGGGCCGACCAACAATGCGGGCGTCGCGCGCACCGCCTTCTTCGTGCGTTGAGCGCAAAGGAAAAGGGCGGCCGGGGATGTCCCGGCCGCCCTGTTTTCCGTTCCGATCGCCCGAAGGATCAGGCGAACAGCTTCGCCCAGCCGCGCTTGACGCGCTCGCGCCAGTGACCGCGGTGATAGGCGTCCGACGCCAGCAGCGGCATGACCGAGCCCGCTTCCGCGAACACCATCTGCTCGATGCCGGTGTTGACCTTGCCCCACGAGGCGGCCTCCTGGAGAGTCGAGGACGAGCAGGCGCCGTCACGCACGTCGGCGACGGTGATCTGCACGGCGTATTTGTGCACCTCGACGTCCTCATGGCCGAGGATCTCGGCGCAGACGACGGTGTCCTGGATGAAGTTCTTCGGCACGCCGCCGCCGATCATCAGCAGGCCGGTGGTGCCCGCCTGGATCTTGATCTCGGTCAGCTCGCGGAAGTCGGCGATGGCGTCGAGCACCATATAGGGGCGGCCTTCCTTGGCGGCGTCCACCTGGTGCTTCACCAGGCCGAAGCCGG
>JAESGN010000533.1_pt1 | contig 28635 bp, 23 predicted proteins | sample 9269731 | NCBI WGS metagenome assembly JAESGN01 (sample SAMN15720683, study PRJNA650826) | algae metagenome | isolation source: Mojavia pulchra JT2-VF2 and co-occurring heterotrophs from desert soil | place: USA: Cadiz Valley, Joshua Tree National Park, CA | collected 1998-06-08
TCTAACGGTTTGTGTGTTTCAACTAATAAGCTGATTGATGACCGTTTAGGGCCAGATGGTGAACCGCTAGAGGGGATTATTGTAGTCAACGATGAAGATAATAAACGCATATTAGCCAGACTTCAACAGGGCGAAGTAGCACCCCTCGAAACCGAATCTCAACGCCAGGGGCGAGATTTTGATGGTGATTATATTGGTGTAGCACTCGCAAGTAAGTATCCTAACTTTACAGCAGAAGCTGAGTATAGGAACCAGAGAGAAAATGCTTACGCTCCTACTGTCAAAGAAAAGAAACAATCATTTTATATAGATGGTAAGCAACCACCATTTGAAGAAATCGCCATTCACATGAGCGATAGTATCAGTGTGGGAGTCATTAACAATCAAGTAACCGCATTGGAGGCATTAGAATCTGAAATTGAAATTCTAAAAAGTTACGGAACCCCTGAGCAAAAATCTGAATATCTAAACAAAGTATCACATCATTATCAAAAATTATTAGAAGCTGAGAATTACTTGATTAGCCCATCACCAATTAGAGAAGAATACAAGCCATATATACAAGAATTTGTAGCTTTAGCTAACGCTACTAGAACCCCCGGAATTATTGAGCAGGCGATGGAGAGAAATCGCTCCTTGTATAGGAAAATGATTGAGGAGGGTTGTTATCAAAACCAAATAGGGGTAGATTTATTTAAAAGTTCTAAAAAGCCAGATATGGGTTTAATTAGAGAAAATAATCGCTATTTGTACCGAGATGTTAATTATATTAAAGATAAAAAATCCTCCACAGCTTATTTAAATAGTGGCATTACAACAAGCGGTTACTCACCAGTAGAACTAATTATTAATCAAACCAACAAATATTTTCACTCTTCACAACTAGAATCACGCCCCATAGTTCAGTTCCACGATTTATTCAACGGTGTTGAATTCACCCCGCAGCAGAGATTTAGCGCAATCGCTGCCAAGTATGAGTTCGACCGTTTGTTCAATGCCGCAGTCGCAATGGAAAGGCGGAGGGAGAGTGAACGAGGCCCTAGTGCCATCATCCAAACGCAGCAAGGGTCAAAATTGGAAATCACAAACCTGACTCGCTACGATCATCCCTTAATCTGGAAAGCACAGACCATTAATCTGAAACTAGAAACGGACAAGCGTTCCTCAAAACTAGTAGCACTCGCCCAAATAAATAATGAAATTGGGGATGATGGCCAGCCTCAATACCGTAAGTTGGGTACAGTGAGTCCTCAATCGGTGTCAGAATATGGACTCAAGCCAGGGACTCAGGCAAGCAAAGCCTCACTTGTTGAATTCAAACCCGAACTAAGCCGAGGGCAGACTAAGTTAATGTTCCAGCAAGCTTATCAGTTTGCCCAAGCATTTCGAGTGAGCATACCAGAACATGAGCGATTATCAGCAGCGGCAGCGGCGTGGAGTGTAGGGGCGGCGAGACAGGATGAGCTAGAGGATAAACAATCAGATAAAAGCCCGATTCAGAAAAAAACTCCCAACTTTGTGTTCGCGGCGTTTAGCGACGAGATTATTTCCCGATTGGAGCAGTTACAATTCACGGATTTAAGAGTTGGGACTCTGGGTAGTGAAGCAAACCAGTTCAAGGGCCAACAGTGGAACCAGGAGCAAAAGTACGCTGTCCAAATCCGGGCGAGTGACCATCCACCAGGGCATGATCGTCATGGTTTGAGATTGGTGTTCGTTGCCGGGAGTGATGGCAAATATAAAGAATTTGCGGCGTTAGAGCCGAGGACAGCGCATTTACCAATTGATACGAAAGCTATTGCGAACATTCTGAGAGGAGAAACTTCGACTGCCAAAGCCATTGTTGAAGTGCCAGGGCGAGAACCAGTAGAGTTTACCATCAGAGAAATCAAGAAATTCGCCCACGCAGATAAAGCGTTTCACTCCGAGCCTGTGACGCTCTCAATTGGTAAAGTACCAGTACCAACAGGGGTAGTGAAAATCAAATTGGATGGGAAAGTATTGGGGGAATTAGACCCTGATTCGATTAAGCAGCTTCAGGCAGTAAATTACATTAAAGATGGCAATCCACTGAACCTAAAACTGACTACCATATCAGACAAATATAATGCTTTTGCAATTGCCTCCTCACCGAATGGGAATTTAATAAAGATTGATAAAACTAATTCTTATGATTATCAAGGTCAGAGATTTAATGACCAGGAATACAGAAGACTTACCTTAGATGTACCCCAATCTCAAATTAAAGATGCAGTGTTTTTGGATGGGGAACCGTTGGGGGTATTATTTTTTAATAAGGATAAAGAAGCTCTTAAAAATTTGGGGGTGCTACAATTTGGAAAATTAACACCCCTTCAGGTCACATTACAAAGCAACTTCAATACAATAATGGTAGTGAAAGTTGACCCGGATACCATTGAGTATCCTGAAACTTGGGTTAAGGATACTCAGGTGTTTGGTCAACAGACAGTCAATGAAGAACAACACAGAGCAATCGAAAAAACTGCGGCGATTTTGTACAAAATCAAAGAGCGACCAACTATTCTTTTTGCAACACCAGAAGATAAATTATTAGGATTAACTCAGTTGGCTGTGGATAATCATAAAGTTGAGACTGTCACCAAGTGGTTGAACGAAAAAAACATAGCGATTGCCCAACTGTTAAGGGAAGATGTGCCACTGGAAACTAAAAAGGGGTTGGCGGTTTTTAACTTGGCTAACTCGTCCATCCCAGAACCAGTTTTTGAGGCGATGACCCAAAAGTTTGGGAAGGTGATTGAATCCCAAGAACAGTATCAAGAGAAAGTGCGTAGTCTGCCTGACCGACCAAAGCATTTGAAACCACCACAGTCAGTCGTTAGTACACTATCATCTCAAGCATCAGCCCAAACGCCACAGCCTCAGCAGCAAAACAAAGCTGCCCCCAGCCAACAGACTCAACCGATAACCATAGAAGACTTACGCGCATGGTGGCGTACAGCCAATAATTTGGGTAAGCCTGAACCATACAAACAAAGAATCGCCCAAATCGCCAACGAGTTCAAGGCTACAGGACAGCTGTCACCCCAAGCAATGGAGGCAATGCAAAAAGATACAGTCAACCGAATTGCCCAAATCGCTCATAAAATCGTTTCTACTTTGGGTCAACACCAGACGGATGGTAGTACCCTTGTCCAGGGTAAGATTTATGATGTCAGCTTTCACCCTGAGCGCAAAGATTGGGCGATTGCACACTCAAAAGGTGATGTAATTTTGGATGTGCAAGCTGGGAGAGTGCAGATTAATAAATTGACACCGGAAATATTGCACTCTTTCGAGAGTGCTAATAGCAAACTTGATGAGGTTTTGGAAAGTAAAAAACAGAAAGCGCAATTGCAAAGGTAAACAAGGAGACTCTGCTAAATCAGCGAATTGTTTACTATAAGCTTAAATCTGTCGTCAAGGTAGCTTATTTAGCTCCTCTTCTCTTCATATACTTTAACAGACTTTTAGATTATCTTCATTATTATTTAGCTAAAAAATAGATAAGCTTCATACTTTTAAAACTATTTAACCTCTTTAATACAAGCTTTTTAAAACTAGTATTTTCCTCATCATTACTTAAATTTAATCTCATTATTTATATCATTGTAGTAACAGCTTAAGTGAGTGATATTTAAATAGCTGTTAATAAATACTGCTCTCTTAAACAATGAATAAAAAATGGGCTGTTAAACGCATTACAATTAATTTGACATCAACTGAAGCAGAAAAACTTGAAAAATATTGCGTGGCGACAGGTAGACCTGCAACTGATGTAATTCGAGAATTAATTCGTTCTTTAAAAACTGAAGAATCAGAAAATGGTGTTTGAGTAATAAGAGCAAATTGCCAACCTCTCTCAAACATATTGCTGCCCTTGCTTCATTATTTCACATTGGTCGATAGCAAACTTTGCTAGCTCGTTATGTTGTTAGTTGCAAAAATCTCTTTGACTTTTGCCGTACTGCGGTTGTTTCTAATTTTCATATCAAGCAGCAACATTTTACTCATACTACTGAGCAGTTTGCTAGTTTATTCTGATTACTAAACCGGTATTTTAGCAAAAAAACTTGGAAATTCATGCTTTAAATTAATGTTTGTGTTTAGCATTTTTTTAAAAAACTTTAGCCTTATAACTAAGCTCTGAAAGCAAATATGGTAATTCAATCATCACTTCTGTTTTTTGATTTAGTTGCGAAAAAACTTGGATATTTCCATGATGCTTTTGGATAATCTGATAACAATCAGTTAAACCTAACCCGACACCTTTACCAACAGGTTTGGTAGTAAAAAACGGGTCGAATATTTTAGAAATATTTTGAGATTCTATTCCTATCCCATTATCAATAATTTTAATAACTGCTCTATCTCCTAAATTTTTAGTTTGAATAATAATTAGTTTATTAACCTGCTTTTGAGAAGATTCAAGGGCATCTATTGCATTTAATAAAATTTGGATAAAGACTTGATTTACTTGTTGAGGATAACACTCAAGTAATGGTAAAGACTCGTAGTTTTTAATTACTTGAATAGCCGGACAATCATGATGAGGATTTAGACGATGCTGTAATAGTGCTAAGGTACTATCAATCCCTTCATGGATGTTAATTTTCTTAATTTCAGCTTCATCATGACGAGCAAAATTTTTTAAAGATATAATAATATTTTGAATTCGAGTAGCACCTGTTTCCATAGAAACTATAATTTGAGGTAAATCTTTGATTAAGTAATCTAGTTCAATTTTTTCTATGTAGATTTGAATCTCTGGATCTGAATATTTTTGTTGGTAAAAAAAGATTAGGTTCAATAAATCTTGACTATAGTTTTTGATGTAAGTAAGATTAGCGTAGATAAAATTAATTGGATTATTGATTTCGTGGGCGATACCAGCCACCATATGACCTAGTGAAGACATTTTTTCTTTTTGAATTAATTGCGATTCAGCCATCTTTAAATTATGTAAAGCTGTATGTAATTGTTCAGTCTTAAGCTGAAGTTCCTGATTTTTTTGTAGAAGCTCTACTGTACGCTGTTGGACTCGTTCTTCCAATGTTTGACGAGCTAATTCTAATTCTTGAGTCCGTTGCATTACTTTTTGTTCTAAATTGTTAATTAAGCTTGTTAGAGAATTAGCCATTTCCTGGTAAGCATTAGCCAACTGCTCAATTTCGTCACTACTTTTAATATTCGGAATTGGGCTAGTTAAATCACCTGTGGCTAAGGTTTTACTTCGCTTTGCTAGTTGAATAATTGGATTACTAATTTGTCGAGCGAGTAAATGAGCAATTAATACTGATAGTACTGTTGCTAAACTTAACCCTAGCCAAATTAAACGCGTCAGCGTTAGCTTGGCTTGTTGAAAGTATTGAGCCACAATTTGAAGCTTGAGAATAGCTATCGGCTTGTTGCCGGAGTATATCGGCGCATAAATTGTATTTAATCCTACTTCTGGTTGAATCCGATAGATTGAGTGTTTTTGGAAAATTGTTGGCAGAATGTTCCTGGAAAAATTAGCTTGTTCCCAGGTATCCGGTTGTTGAGCAGAACTACTAGAAACAGAAAACTTACCATCTAAAGATATGATTTCGAGTTTAGTCGTTGGTTGCGAATAATTTAAAAATTGACGCAGCCAGCCTCGATCTATCAACTGTCCTGCAATTAAAGTTCCGCTTTGCTCACCAGTTCCATCACTGCGAGAAACAGGTGAGCTTCCTAATAATACTAGTCCTTGAGATTCTGTATCAATTAACACTTGAGATAATTTATGCCTCTGACTTAAATCTCGAACTTTTGCTTGTACTGCGGGAAGATTTAAGACTAAAGAGCCAGATTCACCCAAAATTTCGCCATTTGCGGACTTAATCACCTTAACTAGATCAATATCAGTAGTAAATAATAGTTGATTTGAAACTTCTTTTTCAATCCATGCCCGATTCGGCTGTTGAACTGCATTGTATAAATCAGTCCAATTAGCATAGCTAGAAATTAAATTTTGTAATCCTTTTTCTGTCGCAGATGTGTAACCACGAAAAGCTAAAACTTGATCGTCAAGTCGAGTTTTTTCTAGTTCAATGAGTGGTTTCTCTACAAACTGCCAAATTACATTACTTAAAACCAAAACTGGGAACAAAGATGCTCCAAAGGTAAAAACTAAAATTTTTGGTTGAAGCCTTTGCAGAAATTTTAGTCTTCTAGGGGTGTTCATGCACAACTGCCTTTAACCATTTATCTTTGCGAACACATTTGATTTCCTGCTGTGACAGAGTACTAAGCTTAAAGTGTCAAAGTGTCAAAGTGTCAATCTATTATTCCCAAAATCAGCTTGCTCATAAACTTTCGTCCGCAGCCTCATGCTCATACCAATTCACAATTCGCGGCGGACGCTCGCTCTCTCACGCTTCGCTGCGAAGAGCGCAATTAAAAGACTTAGATGCAGCAAAGCTTTCAATGGTTAAATCTGTATCAAACTTTTCGTGACTGGTGTTCTAGATAGTCTGATTTTCCACCTAAGAACGAAATTTCGTGATTTGAACCATGTTTAGAACTGGGTTTGAGAGTGTCGACTCATGCCCACATAAAAAACCTACACCTATCAAGAACAGAGCAGTGGGAGGATGTACTATCCCTTCTTCCCCAGCCGCCAAGCCTCAAGAGCCTGCCACCATGCGCTCGTTTGTAGGAGTGAAATACTAGCAGCAATAAGTTTTTCAAAAATCTTCACAACTTACTCACATTCTTGTTCTAGATTAAAGTTGCCAAGTTAAAGTAGTGAATCTGACCAATACATCCCTCAGCTTTTGAAAAGTGGCAGGATTTATACCAATTCACAATTCGTAATTAAAAAACTTACATATAGCAAAGTTTTCAATGGTTAAATCTGTATCAGATTGTGCGTGAAATGGTATTAGGCGATAGAAAAAAGGAATCAGCCAAGGATAAGTAATCTTCTGAGCAATTTATCCGCAAAAAGATAATTTAAAAGAGATATCGCAGATTTTCATATATGCACATGGATAGAAAAAATTAACTGATTCAAGCTTTCAAAAGCTTAATAACGTTGTTTTGTTAGAAACAAATACTAAAAGGGTATTTAATGAAAACTGAATTTAGCTCACTCGTCACTAAATCATTAGTTCTTTCTATAGCGACTACTCCACTTAATAACCAGAAGGATATTTGTCAGCCGTTAGCAAATTTATTTCCTTTGCTCGAAGGAACAGAAATATTTCCACAGCAAGGAGAACAGTTAATTCAGCTTCACAATGAAATTAGGTTTCAGATTGAGGAAATTCTTACTCCTATACAGCTTCATCAGTTTGCAGCCTCTTTAGAAGAAGGTGGAAATTTTAAAGACGCTGTTTGTGTAATGAACCTTTCTTCTCAGGAATGGACACAATTGCGTCAAGTTTTTCAGTCATCTTGCCTAAAATTAGCTGTTTTGTTTACCTCTGAACAGGAAAAACAAATTCTGCAAAGTTTACAAAACCGTTATAAAAACAAACGTATTAGGAATGAAGAAATAGTAAAGCGGCTAACAAGTTTATTGTCGATTCCTCAGCAGCCCTCTACCGATAGCGGCATTGGATAATAAAAAGCCAAGACAAACACCCTCTAAAAATCATTTCGCTAAATTCTGGTTCTCTGAAAAAGATTCACCCAGATACATGAAACTTCAAAGGTTATTAAACTGTCTATTGCAATAGGTGATTGAGCGAAATTTTGAGTTGAATAATGACATTGCACAAAAATCAAGGTAATGGCTATTTAGCAGCAATTGCAGGCGGAGTAATTGGGGCAGTGGCATTGATGAATTTAGGCGTTTATTTAGGAATTACTTATGTCAAAAACTTAATGCCGAATGCGGAATTAGAAGGCGTAATCCCGCCTTCGATTGGTTATTTTGTAGGCTGGTGGATAGGAGCGGTCTTTGGCTGTTGGTTGGTTTTGCGCTGGAGAAAATATCGTAGAGCAACTAAAACTGCTCAAGTCTTGGCAATTTTGGCTCCTTTGGGCATAATTGTTAGCTTAGGTGTTTACTCCACGATTTTGAATTTGGTAAGGAGTGGGAGCAGCATACAAATTGCCCTGTTATATGAGATAGTTCGCAGCATAACAGTTGCGGGTTTTACTATCCCTTTAGTATGGCTGGCAAGATTCTTGTCAAAACCCCGCACTCCTTACTCGCATCAATAGTGGTATTTACCTTCTCTTACCCTGTGTTACAACCACCTGACTCGACGGCTGTAACGATGCCCGTGCCTCTGCCTCCGAGACTGCTGGCAATGCAGGTCTAATCTCTGCATTTAAAGACCATCTTTCATAGGTTTCGTTTGTGACCCAAGCCAGTGTTGCCCCAGACTCAGCACCGCTACGAATCATTTCAGCAGCTTCCAATGCGTCTTTCTCAAAGTCAGACTGTGGGTTGCGATAAGACCACTGAATAAACCAATACGTACCCAGCGCACCTTCGACCTTCTGGAACTCAGCGCAGAAGATGTAGTTTTTGAGTACACTAGCGATCGCCGCATAACAAAAATCTTTCGGCTCTCCCGGCATTCCCTCCTCACACCATTGCTGAAAGGCACGATGGGCGAAGTGGTTGTACAGACCAGCAAATGAATCTTTACTCCTGCGGTGCATCAGGAACGAAAGCAGCATCGAAGCCTGACCCTTAAACTGATCCTTGAGTCCACCGGCGTTGTTGCGTGAATAGGGAAAATGGTAAATTTTACCTATCGCCTATGTTCTCTCACTGCCTAGTCCAACGATGAAGACGAAAGCTCAGTACAAAGTTAGGAATTGGAACGCTTACGATGCAGCATTAAAGCTTCGAGGCAGTATAACCTTCTGGGTAAACGAAGAGATAATAGAGCAGTGGCGCAACCAGCAGAAAACTGGGAAAAAAGGAGCATCGAATTATTACTCTGATGTGGCGATTGCCACTATGGGAACGATTCAATCGGTGTTTCATTTACCAGGACGGCAAGCCGAGGGGTTTTTGGAATCGCTGTTCATGCTCATGGGGATTGAGCTAGCCGTACCGGATCACTCTACCCTATCGAGACGTTTAAGCAAGTTATCGGTAGAACTACCAGTAATTCCCAAGAACAAGGCTGTCCATGTAGTCGTGGATTCAACTGGGGTGAAAGTTTATGGTGAGGGTGAATGGAAAGTCCGCACGCATGGGGTTGGTAAAAGGCGGACATGGCGCAAGTTACATTTAGGAGTTGACTCCGAAAGTGGCGAAATCCTGGGTACGGTTGTCACCACTAATGATGTAGCTGATTGTGAGGTGCTACCAGACATATTGGAGCAGATTGAACAGCCCATAGAGCAAGTATGTGGTGATGGTGGTTATGACACATTTGGCTGTTATGACACTATTGCCGAACGAGGAGCAAAAGCGACAATTCCACCTCGCAGCAATGCCAAAATCCAACAACCACACGATTTAGCACAGCCACATCCTAGAGATGAAAATCTGTGCCGGGTGAACCAAGTCGGGCGTAAGCAATGGAAACAAGAAAGCGGCTATCATCGCCGTTCGTTGTCCGAAACTGCTATCTTTCGACTCAAAATCATCTTTGGTGGTAAGTTGAGACGACGCTTTGCGTGACAATCAGGCTGTCGAGTTATTTTTACAATGTGCGGCTCTTAACCGCATGATCCAGTTGGGCAAGCCAGACTCTTACAAAGTTGAAGGCTAATTTCAATTCCAATCACCGATTGGAATGTCATTTTTTTCTTTCATGCAACAAAGCCATAGAGAACTGGTGAACAATGCGGATTTGAGTAATGGCACAATTGAGTCATTTACCACTGAGCGAACTTACCCCAAAGAATATTCTGAGGCAATCGCACAACTGAAGCAGCAACACCAGCAAGAATTGGAACGGCTGGAGCAAGAATTAAGGGTTGGTTTACTCTCAGAAGCTACAACTAAGGCTGAAGAACAAGTACAAGAACAACTTACCGCTTTGCAAAAACTGTTTCAAGAGCAGAAGAAGCAAAACATCCAATTACAGCAACGACTGGACGAGTTAGAGGGGCTAAGGCAGTTAGAACTTGAGAACCAAAGGTTACAACGACGCATTCAGGAGTTAGAGAACGCCCTTGAAGAAAGTCCTGCTCAGGAATGGGGGAATACTCTGACTCTTCAAGCAACCAAAGCCCTGAATAAGCAAGTCAAACAAGCCTTGGAGAAAACCATTGATTTGCGATCGCTAGCCCAGGAAGCGCCCAAAGAGAATGCCACCGAATGCTTACGCTTGATGGGCATGGCTTTGAAGCAGATCGCCAGCGCCATGAACAACACCCAGGCACTTCAAGCTGCGGCGTTAATCTTGGGCAGTGAGCCGACACCGCAGGCGATCGCATATCGCGCCGAACAATTACAACTACTTCCCCAAGCGGTCGCTGACATTAGACAGGTTTTGTCTAGTCCTGGGTGTACTTGGCAAGAATATTTGGATGTGGCGCAGGAGTACGAGGTCATTAAACAAGACTACTTGGCGGAATTGACACGGCAAGAGAAAGAGTTAATCGCTGCACTAGAGAAAGCTGAACAACCTGCTGTGATTGGGCTTGGTTCTATCGTTGCTCACGCTGACCCATACCGGACTTTGTATGCCGCCAGAGGAGAAGTGATTCAGGATTTGGGAGATGAGGTAATCGTTGCATGGGATCACTGGCAAAACGAATCGAAAAAGACTGACAGGTATTTCCGAGACGAGTTGCGATTCTGGCAACCTCAATAGGCTTCCAGTGTATCGGTGACTTTTTAGACAAATAAATGCAACTACCAAGCCCCGCAATCACAGTGGGGGAAATTTTCGTGCGTCAACAAAAACAGGAGATTGTGCAATGACCGCAACTACTACAAGACCCAAGCCCAAAAAGGCTGCTGCTAGCAAAAAGGAATCCCCATATAAAAGGCTTCATGTGATTATCCCGATTGAAGATATGCTGTGGGCATCGCAACAAAAGCCTTCAGTAACGCAATTGTGGCAAGAATGCTGGACGGCTGACCCTTATGGTTCTCGGTGGATGCCGCTAACAAGTGCTTTGGGGTACAGTACTTTTATCTGTGCAAAGAAAATGCTCTCCGAAAGCGGGTTGTTCATCTTCAAACCCGACAAATCGATACAGGATGGACGGGAGACAGTGAAGTGGGTGGTGAAGAATTTGCATGGCAGCCGGATGAAAGAATTTTGGGAGAAAGCCAATTCTGCGTCACCAAAACCAGATGCTGAAAAACGAGAACCAAATGCTGGGGATTCAGAGAAAGATGCTGGCACCGAAGAAATGCGTGCTTTGTACAAAGCGTCTATTTTAGGAGAAATTCAGTCAGAGCAAGGATTCCAGGAAACCTCACGAACTGTTCAGGAACACATCACAATCTCTTTTGAAGAGATTGTGATGTGTATCTCTGACACGCTTACACAAAATCCGCGTGAGGAGGAGACGGCTCACGCTCCCTTGGGGGTCGCGTCGCCTCAGTCTGTTCAAAGCGTGTCAGAGAAGGAGGAAGACTCGCCTACGGCGAATGACTGTACATCGCTAGCGCTTGTGGATGCTGCACAGGGTGAATCTGCTTTGTTGATAGGAGAAAGCCAGGATTGTGGTGTTGAAGCGATATTCCCTCATGAAGATACTTGTTCCGCCGCGTCCGTGACTCAAAATTTAACTGGCTTGGAAGAACAAACCCAACCCAGCTTTTACGCTTCATTGCTGGCTCAAAACCAGGATTGTGGTGTTGAACCTACAATCTCTCATGAAGGTACTTGTTCCGCCTCGTCTGCTGCCCAAAATGAATTTTCTTCAAGTTCAGCGATCGCTGATCAAACACCAGAGCAAGTAGAACAAGGTTATTCTGCTTCCTTGCGGGGAGAAAACCAAGTCTCTGGTGTTGAAGTGAGGGACTGTAATGAAGGTAGTTGTTCTGCCGCGCCCGTACCAAATCCTGAAAAGTGGTCGCATGAGGCGATTGTAGCGAGGTCAAATATGCGACCGGAGCGTATGCAGAAACTGAAAGTGGCGGCGAATTCAGGGCAGAATCCGGGCTTTGGCTTCTTGCTCTCGTGTTGGAATGACGATCCGGCACTGGTGATAGCGATCAAGAAACTACTGGTGAAGTTTCCGCAGTGGGGGTTGGTGGCTGTAGATGGGATGTTGATGAAGTGGGATGAGTAGCGAGTGCTATCGATTAGTCGCATATTTCAGCAACCGTTCCCACTCCCAACGCCATGCAGCATCTACCGTGATTTCTTTACCGTTAGCGAACTTGATAAATTCTGCGCCATTTTCATAAAAGACATCAGCGACGAGGCGATTGCGGACATCGTAACCCCACATTTTTGCGGCAGCATTCCACCATCGCTGCCCAGGTGATTCGAGATTTGGCAGTTCAAGATACTCATCGCGCCATGCTCTTGGCTTCCATTGCTCACGCAAAGCACTAACCAAAATCGCGTTTGGGAAAAATTGCTTTTCATGCTTTTGTAGCCACAGCACATAGTCAATTGTGCTTCTAAAAGCATCTTCTAAACCATACGTGCAACCTTCTAAGAGGCTGTTTGAAAAGTCAACGCCGAGGCTGACTAACGCTCGTTCATATTTTTTGAATATCTCGTATTCAACGGAGTCTTTTTCCCAGAACCACACAGTTAATACTTCTCCCCATGCAGTTATTTTCGCTTTCTTATAGTTTAATGCTGGTAGAAATACTCTGCTTGTACTCCCCAGTTTCGGCTCAATGCAGAGATTCAGCGTGTAGTTAGGCGGTGTTGGGACAATGTGCCAGGGGCGATCGCTTATCTCAAGGAAGCGTTACGGACTTGGAAAGGAATCAAGTCGCCGGAAGCTGTGTTTGTTGCGGCTTGCAAGGAGGGTAGGAAACCGGAGTCGGCACAAGCTAAATCCGAGGTGGTTGCTTGGTTCGAGTGGGCAAGACGGCAAAGGATTGTGATTGCGATGTCTGGTGAGGTCGTGTACACGCCCGATGGTGAGGGGGTGGCGTTGCATGAGATGATGCGGCGGTATCCGGTGGCGGAGATGAGTAGCGTCAATTACTGTTTTATGCTTTTGGCATGGTAGAGTACACTGACTGGCGTTGATGCAATAGCTCATACCATTGCCTCAATTTAGGATACTCTTGCTGCCAATTATTACCAAATCTGAGGCTGTAGTAACCCAAAGCTGATATAGCTGCAACATCAACAGCACTGAAAGTCTCATTGAATAGATAGGCACAGTTCGTCAACTTTTGCTCAAAAACACCTAAAACGCGATGAATGCTGGATTGGTGTTTAGCTTGGGTGCCAGAATCAGCTTGATTTCCTTTACGGGTTTCGTACCACAATCCCACAACATTATCTATCAAAGTGTCTGCTAACTCTTCCCCCTGACGGCAAGACCAACGCTCAATGCGTGAGCTGGGATAAAAACTTGGCTGAGGATAAGTCTCCTCCAGATACTCCACAATCAGCGTGGAATCCCAAAAAACAAGGTCATTTTCATCCACCAATACCGGAACTTTACCGATGGGAGATAAACGTAAGAATTCCGGAGATTTATTGTTAATGTCGGTTTGGTGTAGTTCGCAAGGTAGCTGCTTCTCGGCCAGGACAATTCTCACTTTCCGAGCGTAAGGCGAGCGCTGCGTGTAGTATAAGGTTCGCACCATTTCGCTGCTATAAAATCAGTAGTGCGATTTCCTATTTTAAATCAGTCATTACAGCTTTTGACTTTTGTTTTTAGTGTGTATGAGTAGTGATTCATACCACAGATAGCCGTAGAGAAAATATTTACAACCTACACTGACGATTGAAGGAAAAATTCTAGGAGAAACTAGATATGCAAACAAAACAGCTTGGCAATTCGGAGCTTCATATTACCCCAATTGGCTTTGGTGCTTGGGCAATCGGTGGGGGTGGCTGGGCTTTTGGTTGGGGGACACAGGATGATACTGAATCGATAGAGGCGATTAATCGCGCCCTTGACTTAGGTGTAAATTGGATTGACACCGCAGCTGTGTATGGGCTAGGACACTCGGAGGAGGTTGTTGCTCAGGCACTTAAAGGTCAGTCGGCTCGCCCTTACATTTTCACCAAATGCTCAATGATCTGGAATGAAGTTGGTAAAATTGGACGCAGCCTCAATGCAGATTCAGTCCGAAAAGAGATCGAAGGCAGTTTGCGCCGACTTAATGTTGAAGTAATTGACCTTTATCAAATTCACTGGCCCAACCCAGACTCAGAAATTGAAGAAGGCTGGACAACTCTTGCCAAACTCAAGGATGAAGGTAAAGTTCGCTATATCGGCGTTTCAAACTTTAATGTTGAACAATTGAAACGGATTCAACAAATTGCACCAGTCACATCATTACAGCCGCCTTATTCATTAGTTAAGCGCGATGTGGAAAACGAAATTCTACCTTTTTGCCAAGAAAACAACATAGGTGTAATTGTTTACTCACCGATGCAATCTGGCTTACTGACAGGAGCGATGAGTGCTGAACGCGCTGCTAATCTACCAGATGATGATTGGCGGAAGAATAATGCGGAATTTCAACAGCCACGTCTATCCCGTAACCTGAAGCTGGTTGAGGTGCTGCGACAAATCGGTCAACAACATGGACACTCACCTGGCGAAGTGGCTATTGCCTGGACTCTAAGCAATCCGGCTGTTCAGGGGGCGATTGTTGGTGGACGTAATGCCAAGCAAGTAGAAGGGATTATTGGTGCTGCTGAATTTCGCCTTAATCAAAACGAACTAGATGAGATTAACACTTTCCTAAATGAAAATCCTTGACATCTTTTGGACAATTGTCGCTCTTGGCTAGATGCGATCGCATAGACGAACTTCACTACTGATATATTTGGGTATTCATTCCCATTCTCAACGCCACGCCGTTTCTACTTTTACTTCTTTGTTGTTGGTATCTATTGGTGCGTTGTAGGCGGATTACCCTAATGCACCACCAAATTTTTACGTCAATTCACCAGCTTCAATTCTTCACGCTGATTATTTTTTGAACTAACCATTTTCATCAACTGCTGATTCAGGTAACTCTGGGCTGAAACATAAAGGTTATCCCAAATCACCGGATTTCGGCAGATTTTACTCCCAACCGTATTGCCTGCTAATTTCTCTGACAGCAGATACTTGCGGTAATAGTTCGTCCACAAATGCTGTAGAAAATCTTCCGCGAACTCATCAAAGGGAATTATCCAATTGTACTGTTCATCCAGAAATACCCGATAAGCGGCGACAATTGGCATGGCAATATCCGCAGGCGCACTAAAGCCAAACGAATATCGGCTATCAGGCAACAGAGTATTCTTACGCGGGTCAATTGAGGCGAGGTCAACTACTCCCTTCCTTTTAGGCTTAGTGATATGTGACTCGATTACCTGAAATAGCCGTTGCTCAATCCACAATCCTTTTGGCAGTAACGGCAGTAACTTTGATAGCCTTTGCCTTTCAGCTTCAGATAAAGAAGGTGTGTTGCTCACAGGCGGGTGTTTGGTTCTGCTTTTAGAGTCAGGGTTGTATTTGTTCCTGTCCAGGCAGTTCATCAACTTAATTAAATGGTTGACGTTGCACTGGGGACTCTTGGGCGCACCGCTCTGGTTTTGATAATAGGCAATGCGGAATGTTGTTTCCTCTTCCAATCCCAACTGAGCTAAAAATTGCTTGATAAATTTGTAATCACCCCTGGCGTTTACCTTAGAACGTGCATCTACCGGAGCAGATGTGTTTGATGCTAGGGCTATATCTTTTGCGTCGTCTTCACTCAGCCCAATGTGAATGGTGACTTTGACTCTAGCTTCACTCAGGTCGTACTTGTAATCTCTGGCTTGTTGAAAGGCTAAAACCGTATGCCCCCCGTTAATGATGCCATCGCTACCGCCCTCACTAGCCTCAAGTATTTCTAACTCTAGCTGTGTCTTTTTACTGTTAGGCTTCACCTTGTTGGCACACAGTACTATTCCGCTATGCCGCTCAAAAAATTTTTCGGGTTGAGTGGTTAATGAATCGAAAATTTGTCTGTATGTGGAGCTTTTGCGGTTAGGTTCCCGGATATTTGGCTCTAACGGTAAGTCGGCGGGGAAGCTGTCAACGTGAACGGTAGCGATAATGCAGTTGGGGTTTGCATTAAAAAACTGGTCTACTTTCAAAGCCCAATTTTTTGGCATAATCTTCTTGTGTGAGGTCGCAATTCATATTAATGAAGCATACGCGCATTTAGGAGCAAATGACTAAAATTCGTATCCTCTTGCAACCCAATAATGCCAATCGGCGATAACTTGGGCGGTTTCTTCATCAACATTAATGGGGTTAATTTCACATAGACGTGCGGAAAAAATATCATCAACGCTTCCCTGTTGATATCGCACCTCTACAAACATATCGTGAGAACAATCATCTGCTGGGGACATACCTACAACTTCAAGATTTCTCCCTTCGGGACGCTTGTGGCTAATCCACTTAGCCTGGAACGGAAAATCCATGTTTTCAGCGAGGTAGTAGTACCATCCTATTGCCCGTTCTTCTTCACCATAAGCATCAACAACAGCTTCCAATGCAATGCGTTCTTCTCGCTCTTCGTCTTGTTCTACCTTTGACATAGGTTTGATTAATTCATCCTGATAAATTTATTACTCTCGACTTCGCTCGATTACCGCGCCGTCGTAATCCTCCGGGGAAGGACGCAGGCGAAGTATTGCGAATGGGTTTGACTATTTTTTGAATTTTGAATTGGAGCAAAGCGATTGACTGCTGATTATTTCTTGGAGCGATTTTTCCGTCGAGATTGTTTTTGCATCTTTTTCTTAGCTTGATTTTTCCATTTTTTGTCAGACGAAAAACCAGATCCTTCTCGGTGTCCAAATAACGTTGTAAATTCTTCTTTTCTGCTCTCAGTTGGTCGAAAATAAGTCCAATCTTTCATTTCTGATATTGCATCTTTAATAAAAGAGTAACGAGGATTTTCGCGTAGTTTATTTAAAGTTACTTCTATTCCCTGTTGAAAGCTATCATTAACATCTTCTTGGTCAATAAAAAGCTGTTCAACTAAATCTTCTTCAAATACTCTATTAATTTCTTCATTAAGTTCAACTGCACAAAGTTCGGCACTATTAATAACTAGGGTAGTCCAAATATAATAATCTTCTTCCTCACCTATATTAGAGAAAAGTTCTTTATAGTATTGTATAACTTGTTCTCTGGGAATTTTATCCTGAGCCACTAAAACCAATAAGGATTTTAGGGCTGCACCTCTGACATATTCATTGACATCTTTATTTTCTATTAGTTGCTTTATTGGTTCAATATTTCTATCATTAACAGAAGCCAGTATCCTACCTAAATCCTCTGTTACTAAATCTCCAGTTAAATCTAGGGCAATCTCCCCTGGAACTGAAAAAAACTTGATGATTACAGGATATGCTAACGGCTCTCTAAATTCTGCTAGTAAGTAGAAAGCATAAAGATGTAAAATATAGTCTGATTTTTCTAATAACTCTTCGAGATTATTGCTTAACTCTTCTAAAGTTGATAATAATCTAGGAGTTATCGCTTCCCGTTCTTCTCTTGCTCTTTCTATCGCTACAACAGGAAACTTCCCTGTAGTGTTTTCTAGTTCAGATAAAATTTCTTCTATTTGCATCTGTTGAAAATAGCGATCTTGATAAACTAACTCAAATTAGATTTAGTCTATCAAGATATTTACCCTCCTCAGAATATAATTTAAAAAATCAGCCACTCTATCAGCAGAGTGGCTCAAGTAATCATCCCAAAATCCCAATCACCGCCGCCAGAACAGCAGCAGCCCTTACTCCAGTTGGCACAAAGATTCGCTTACGCCAGTTAATAATTTCGGTGAAACAACCCACAGCTATCAGTTGCTCAGCAAGCGATAAAGCATCAACCAACTCAATCCGTGGCTCACCAGCAATGTAAGAACGACGCAAGGATACGCCACCCGGCAACTGTTGTGAATAGCCTTCATTCAGCACCAGTGATACCAATTCGGCTGGACTTAACAGCTTGTTTTTCATGCCCAACTGTTCTGCCACAGATTGAATATCTACAGCATTCACCACCCGACCGAGAATTTTCTGCCCACCACTAGTTTGCAACCGAAATACTCGACTGCTGTGCTGCGGCAGGATTTTCCAAATGGGAAGTAAAATACCAGTAACTAGATGCAGATAGTCAGTGGTGAACTTGGGCAACTGGTCTATTTCCTTTAACCAAGCAGCAATAAACTCATCAGCCGAAACCTGCTGCCAAGTGGATGACTCCAATTGTTCAAGTGTTACACGGGTTTCTTTTTGTGGTCGGACGAGCAACACCCTTGGCGCAACACCACCATCAGCGTTGAAAATACTATGTGTCGGAATTGACACACCAGCATTGCCTGACTTGGAGTTGATCATGAGCCGTCCTTGATATTGAGTGGCGAACTCAAGCATCTCGTCAGCCGTTCTGATGTTGTTTTTCTGGGTGCGTTTCACTTTTAAGTAATTGGTCACACTACCAGTAGCAGGGTGAGTGTACACAGCTTCCTGGCTCTCAACAGCAAAGCGTTCAGCCCGGAGAGTTTCAACACCCATCTCGTAAATTCCTGCGGCGATCGCTGCTTCAATCTGCTGACTTAGCAATAGCTCGAATCGCTCGAAAATGATATTCTGCATATCAATTCTTAGAGCCAGCAAGCGGTTGAGGAATTGACGCAAAGGAGGCAAATCAATTTTCATACCGCCCTCATGAGATGTTAGCGATAGTCCGGTCATCTGCTCGAACTGCCCTAGTGAAACTTCAGCAAACCGACCTTGGAAGATTTGCTTAAACAATTCATACAAAGCGTGTTCGGCATAGTTCGACTCAAGATTATCTTTAGCCTCAAATATCCCATTGCCACCCGTCTGCCGCTGCCCTCTGGTGAGTGCGCCCAAACTATCCAGCCGTCGAGCAATTGTGCTAATGAATCGGCGTTCACCTCTAACATTAGTGGTTACAGGTTTAAAGATTGGTGCTGATGCTTGGTTAGTTCTATGAGAACGCCCAAGCCCTTGAATGGCATTGTCGGCTCTCCACCCAGCCTCTAACAAGTAATGCGATCGCCTCCTACGATTCACAGCATTTAAATCTGCGTGATAACTTCTGCCAGTACCACCCGCATCAGAGAAGATGAGGATTTGTTTGTCGCCGTTCATAAAAGCCGCAGTTTCAGCAATATTCGCCCCACTACCACGAGTATCCACAAACAAACGTCCAGATTCATCCTTCAGCACCCGCTTACTGCGTCCAGTCACTTCAGCTACTTGTTTGTGTCCGAAGTGCCACAGCAGTTGTTCTAGTGCGCCAGGGATCGGATCGAGGCTGGCCAGTCGGTCAACTAAGGTATCACGTAAACCCACAGCTTCAAGTGATATTACAGGAGAACCGTCTGCGTCAAACAGTGGCTCGGAGCGATCCGTTCCATCATCTCCTGAATGAATGGAATGCAAATGGATTGGAAATGCACTAATCCCGTGCTACTATGACTCATCTTCCTCGCTCTCTAAGACTTTTGCTGTTTCATTCAGCCTATTATTCGCATCCTTGGCAAGTCTAAGGCATGAGCTACTAACGGTTCCAGCTGTAACTGCTCCGACTGCTGTAACTGTTCCTACTGACACATTGCCTGAAAATAGTAGAATAACACCTACAAAGCTGATAAGCCCACTTGCAGCTGTTAATCCAAAAGCCAAGTTAAAACTAACACGGGCTTGACGAAGACGCTCTTGATGAATACTGTTGGAACTAATCAAGTTTAAATCTTGACCATTTGAGGGAAGTTCTTGCTCAACTTTCTCTTGTTGATTAAGCACTACAGAAGTAGACTTATTAGTTTTTCTGAAGATTGCTTTCATCTGTCTGTCTTTCCACGACAACAATTTTATTAAAGCTACTAGCTGCTTTAGTTCAAAGTTGAGAAAGTATAAAGTTGAACTGAGTTGTAGCTTACATACATCTGATAACTGACTTATGACTAAGTTATAACTAACTTATCGTCCTAGAATAGGGAAAAATATTATGATTTGAACAGTTCTGCTCAATTAAGAGCTATGTCCAGATCAATCAAAGTTTCTCAACAGCATATTGAACAGGTCAAATTAGCTGTCAAGCGGAGTGGTTTTCCTCGCCAAAAAGATTTAGCTGAGAGCTTGCAGTTGTCCTTGGCTACAATAAGTAATTTTTTAAATGGCCGATCCGTTGATTATTTAAATTTTTATGAAATTTGTCAGAAACTAGGGCTTGAGCTAGATAGAATAGCTGATTTTGAAATTCATAATGCTAATAATTCTTACCAGACTTTAGATTTGGAAACAGAACAAGCTCCTATTGCTCTTTTCCAAGAAGAATCAGAAATCAAAGCTTCTAATTATATAGAGCGGCCTCCCATTGAATCTCATTGTTATGAAACAATTGTGCAACCTGGTTCTTTGCTGAGAATCAAAGCTTCTAAGCGAATGGGTAAAACTTGGCTGATAAACAATATTATTCATCAGGCACAGAAGCAAAATTACATAACAGTACGTTTGAGCTTGCTCCTAGCAGATGGAACAGTCTTAAAGAATTTAGATGAATTTTTACGCTGGTTCTGTGTTGTTGTTTGCCGACAGATGAAACTAACACCCCAACTTGATGATTACTGGGAAAAGGGGTTAGGAAGCAATTATAACTGTACGCTGTACTTTGAAGAACACTTGTTAGCCCAAATAGATAGACCATTGGTTTTGTGTTTAGATGAAGTAGATCGAATTTTTTCTTATAGCGAAATAGCTGAAGACTTTTTAGGTATGCTCCGAGCATGGCATGAGGAAGCAAAAAGCCGCCAAATGTGGCGAAAGCTACGATTGATTTTGGCACACTCGACAGAAGCATACATTCCATTAAATATTAATCGTTCACCATTTAATGTTGGACTAGGTATAGAACTGCCAGAGTTTACAAATGAGCAAATACACGAGTTATCAAGACGACAAGGACTTAATTTAGATACATCACAAATTTTAGAATTAATGGACTTAGTAGGGGGACATCCCTATTTAGTGCAACGAGCAATTTATTATTTAAATACCCAGAAAATTAGCCTTGTAAAGCTCTTACAGGAGGCTGATACAGAGTCAGGTATTTATAATGACCATTTACGGGGACACTTATACAATCTTAAACAATATCCAGAATTAGCTGTAGCGATGAAAAAAATAGTTAATACAGCTAATTCTGTGCAATTAGAACCGAACCAAATATTTAAGTTGCAAAGTTTAGGCTTGGTAAAACTGCATGGAAATGCGATTGAATCACGATGTAATTTATATTCTCAATATTTCCGCGAACATCTTGGCAAGGAGTAACTATTTATTATTTTCAATACAACTAGATAAATGAGCGATGAAGGAAAGTAAAACATACAGATATCAAGTTGGTGGGAGTTTAGCGGCTGATGCTCCTACTTATGTTGTTCGGCAAGCAGATAAAGACTTATATGAAGGATTAAAAAGCGGAGATTTTTGCTATGTATTAAATTCACGGCAAATGGGTAAATCTAGCCTACGTGTCCGGACAATGGAAAGGCTAGAAGAAGAAGGACTTCGATGTGTTGCTATTGATTTAACAACAATTGGTAGTCAAAATGTAACCCCAGATGGGTGGTACATGGGAATTTTTTACGAGCTAGTCAGAAAATTTGAGTTATCTGATAGAGTCAATCGCCGAAATTGGTGGCGCGAACGCGAACAGTTACCATCTGTGCAGAAATTAAGTGAGTTTATTGAGCAGGTTTTACTATTAGAAATTAGTGAAAATATTGTTATTTTTATTGATGAAATTGATAGTATTCTCAGTTTAAATTTTTCAACAGATGATTTTTTTGCATTTATCCGAGCCTGTTATAATCAGCGCGTTAATAATCCATTATACAGAAGGCTTTCATTTGTTTTGCTAGGTGTCGCTACTCCTTCTGATTTAATTAAAGATAAAACTCGCACACCTTTCAATATTGGGAGAGCTATTGAGTTGAGTGGTTTTAACTTATATGAAACTCAAACTTTAGCGGCAGGATTAACAGGTAAAGTTAGCAACCCACAAGCAGTTTTAAAGCAAATATTAACCTGGACAGGCGGTCAACCATTTTTAACCCAAAAGCTTTGTGAGATTATCTATACTTGTGAAATTCCCCTTCCTGTTGTACAAGAGTCAGCGTGGGTAGAACAAATAATAAAATCACGCTTGCTTGAAAATTGGGAAGCCCAGGATAACCCAGAGCATCTAAGAACTATTCGTGATCGTATTATTAGAAGTAAGCAACGTGCTGGTCGGCTACTAGGACTTTATCAAAAAATCATTCAACAAGGAGAAATCTTAGCTGATAACAGTCCTGCCCAAAAAGAACTTCAACTTTCAGGCTTAGTTGTTAAAGAGCAAAGTAAGTTGAAAGTTTATAATCGCATATATGTTTCAATTTTCACCTCAAATTGGGTAGACAGAGAACTTGCTACTCTGCGTCCCTATGCTGAAGCCATAAACGCTTGGATTGTTTCTTCTTATCAAGATCAATCAAGATTACTACGAGGGCAAGCACTACAAGAAGCCTTAACTTGGGCATCAGATAAAAGCTTGAGTAACGAAGATTATCAGTTTTTATCAGCAAGCCAAGAATTAGAAAAAAAAGAGGTTAAACTTGCTTTAGAAGCAGCAGAAAAAGCAAATCAGATATTAGCAGAAGCCCAGTATCAAGCTAAACAAACCATCCGTAATGGATTTACTGGATTAGCTGTGATTTCATCGATAGCAGTAATGCTATTAATATTTACTAGCACGAATCTAAATATAGCATTACAAAAAGAAAAAATAGCACAGATAGAAACTCAAAAAGCTAATCAAAAGTTATACAACGCTGAAAAAGAACGCCAAGAAGTTCATCAACAAATTAATAAAAAAATTTTAGAAGTAGAGAATGTTAAAAAAAAGCAAGCAAATCTTGAAAAATATAATAATATAGCTTCCGAAAAAATTAAGCTGGCTGAGAAAAAACAAAAAGCAGCAGAAAAGCAAACTCAAATCGAAAAACAAAATCTTATAAATGCAAAAACCGAACTAGAAAAAATTTCTTTAGTAATCAACAAAAAAAATGAAGAGTTAGAAAAAGAAGCACAGAAGTATCAAGAACTTAAAGCTGAATACACAAAAGCTCAAGATAAACTTAAGGAAGCAGTATCTGACTTAAGGCAATTGTACGCCATAACACATGGTACAAGTAATGAAGGTAGAGACAGTTTAGCCTCTCAATTTGATCCAAGAGAATCAACTGTAGTAGCGAGAGGCCGTATCACTAGCTCGACTGAGAAAAAACCTGTTATCAATTTTCCCAATATTAATGACAAAGTTAGCGCAGTTTCGCCAAGTGCTTATCCAACATCAACAACTTTGAATGTAGAACCAATAACAGTCGATACTTATTATAATTCTCAAATAAATATAAATGATTCAAAAAATTCATTATTGCTTTCTAGAAGTTCAAGTACCAACATAAATAGAAATAATGAGGATTTAATTGCATTAAGCAGAGAGTGTAGCCGTAATGATATATTGCAGTTTGGTAGTAGTGGTTCGGCAGTACTTAACGTGCAAAAGCAATTGAAAAATCTAGGATTATACAATGGTGAATTAACGGGAAGATTTGATTATTTAACTGAAGCCTCTGTACTGAAATTTCAAAAAGCTTTAGGAATAACTACTAATGGTAAAATCTGTCAAAATTTATTAGACAAACTGTTAACAAATGTAGGCACTTCTGGTGAGATGTTTATTAACAACATAGTATCGGCAGTACAGACCAATAGCACTCCACTAGATGATATCACTTTTCAAAGTAGTAATTTGGTAATTACTAACGGTAGTATTGTTAATATTAATGGGGATGAGGCAATAAAAATTGCTCCTAGAGACAGAATTAATCTTATGACTAGAAGCGTAGGATTCCTCAGCACTAACGGAAAAATTTCTGTTAACACATTAGCTCAAGTTGAAGCTGGTAGCATTACCATTAGCACTCAACCGTTAAGTATACAAATGCTAAGGCAGACATTATCAGAAACAGAAGGAAATGGTAATGGGGGTAATCTACAAATTCCTAATAGTGAAACTATCCTCAATTCAGCAATACAAGCTTTTTCTTCACCTTTGCCTCCACCAGCAGAATTATTGCCGACTAACACCGAATATTTGTCCGCTACAGGCAATGGCGGAGATATTAACATTAATTCTAATTTACAAGGAACTAGCCATATACAATTAGCTGACACTAATGCAAAATTTCCCCAAACCTATAAAAGAGTTACACAAATAAGATTTCGTCGAGCGCGTAAAGTTGCCGTTTCTCAAAACAGAACAAACAAACTTTTTAATAATATAAAAATCGCTCCTTTCAGATATAACAATAAAATACTTGAATTGCAAAAATGGTTGAATACTAGAGGGTTCTACAATGGGCCCTTAGATGGGATCTGGGGAAAACAAACCCAAGAAGCTATCGAAGCTTTTCAACTTTACTATGGAATAACTAATTAGTGAAATCCAGTATTAGGAAGATACTGCTTTAATAGTTCTGCTTATATACAGCCTATTTGCTAATAATAGAATGCCTAGCAGCTACTATTATCAAATATTTTAATAAACAGAGGACACTTCATCCGTTATGTAAATCCTGTCTAAAATGCTTTCTAAATAGATAATTTGTACTAATTAGATTGTTTTAGACTTCGTTTACTTCCTGCTTTACCCTGGTAATGTCGGCATTATCCAGTCCACAGGCTAACACTGTCTAACTGACAGCTTTACGCAAATTAATTGCGGCGTTCAAATCACGATCAATTGTGACTCTGCAATGTTCACAATGAAACTTGCGTTCACGTAACAAGAGAGTTTCTTTTTTAGTTCCGCAACCAGAGCAAGTTTTACTGCTGGGGTAAAATCTATCAACTACTACAAGTTTTGATCCGTAAAGTTCACACTTGTAAGTTAATTGACGACGGAACTCATAAAACTTCATATCAGCGATCGCCTTGGCTAAATTACGGTTTGCTAACATCCCGCGCACATTCAAATCTTCAATCCCGATAACAGCGTGGTTTTTGCTGATATAGGTACTAATCTTATGCAGTGTGTCTTGACGAATATTAGCTATTTTACGATGTAATCTAGCTACTTTTAATTGAGCTTTTTTATAGTTATTTGAGCCTACTTGCTTACGACGATTAAGCCATTGCATACGAGACAACTTCTGCTCATATTTCTTGTAACTTTTCGCACCGTTAAAGACTTCACCAGTTGACAATGTAGCTAAATGGTTAACACCAAGGTCTACGCCTACAAACTCCACAGCTTTAGGAGTAAGAGTTGGTTCTACTTCAAATCTGAAGGAAATAAACCATCTGTCTGCTTGTCTGCTAATTGTGACTGACTTAGGTTGAACTTGAGGTAATCGCTCATAAGTTTTTAAAATTCCGATTTTGGGAACTTGAATTTTGTTATTACCTAAAATCTTGACTGTTCCCTCTAAAGTAAAACTATCTCGTTTACCTTTCTTCTTACACTTAGGAACTCCAGCCACTTTCTTAAAACATCTATCCCAAGCAATTCTTAATGCTGTCAATGCTTGTTGTGGAGTGGATTTAGAACATTCGTAATACCAAGGACATTCTGGTTTTACTAATGCTACCAACCATTTATGCAAGTCAAAATAACTGGGAAATTTAATCTTATCTGTAGGGTTAGCTTTGTTGTGGTCTAATATCTGCTTGGTCACAGCTAACCCCCAATTCCAAGCGTGTCTTGCTACTCCGCAATGTTTTAAAAATGCTGTACGCTGCTTATTGTTTAATTTCAATTCAGTTTTAAAACCTAGCAGCATTTATCTAACCTTCGTAACTATCGAGTTATGCTATTTGCAAAATCAATTACCCCACTAAATACCGAACAACTTGCGGATCTAAGTCTGCAATCCGCTTCTTAATTGGCTGCGGAGGATTATTAAAAAACCGTTTTAAATCTCGGCTTTTGACTTGATAACGATTGACACAACGCTTTTTCGCTTTCAACCAACCTTGCCTTACCCAATTAACAACTGTGCTTGGAGGCACACAAAGGTTGTTGGCAATTTCACGACAACTGTAATTATCAAGAACTGGGCGTGTAGAATACCCCAAAGAATACAATTTTTTCGTAACTGCTGATACTGTGCGTGTATATCCTCGTCTTTTAAGCCGAAAAACTATTTGCTTTGGAGTGTACATTTCTGCCATTTCGTCGAGGGTTGCTAATTCATTGTCATCCCATTTAATGCCCATAACTAAATTCCTGATATTCAATACTGATAAATCAAATATTTCAGGCAGATTTTGTTGTTTTTTATTAGTTTGCTTCTATCGCCCGTACTTCTTCTAATTGCTTGTACTCATTCCAATTTCTGGGATTGTGGCGTGATAACATTGCTTCTTCAAAATCCCAATTTTGAGAACTGATATCGAACAACTCAATTGCAGTATCAAACCCGCACTGCAAAAATCTGGTGTACGATTCTTCCGACCAAAGAATTGATTGAACAATTGCTATTAAAAGATTGAGATTAGTTTCGCTTGCTGCACCCTCTTTTTGCAGCCAATCAATTGTGTCTAGTAACTGTTTCTTAGCAGAAGCCGCAGTTGATTCTGGTAGTGCAGCAATGGGGGTGAATCCTGTTAGTTGTTTCATAATTATTTTGGTGTGGCGACTCCAAAGTGAGCCGCCAATACTTTGTGTTAATTACCGTCTTTTACTCGGTACAACAGCCTGATTCTGTGGCTGCAACGATGCCCGTGCCTCTGCTTCCGAGACTGCTGGCAGTGCTGGCCTAATCTCTGCATTTAACGCCCAACGCTCGTAAGTCTCGTTCGTCACCCAATGCAGCGTTGCTCCAGACTCCGCACCAGAGCGAATCATTTCTGCTGCTTCCAGTGCGTCCTTTTCAAAATCAGACTGCGGGTTGCGGTACGACCACTGAATGAACCAATACGTACCCAGCGCACCCTCCACCTTTTGAAACTCGGCACAGAAGATGTAGTTTTTCAGCACACTAGCGATCGCGCCATAACAGAACTCGCTTGGATCTCCCGGCATCCCCTCTTCGCACCACTGCTGAAACGCACGATGGGCGAAATGGTTGTACAGTCCTGCAAACGAATCCTTACTCCGACGGTGCATCAGAAACGAAAGCAGCATGGACGCTGGCCCTTTAAACTGGTCTTTGAGTCCACCAGCAACAGGAATCACCCAGAGTTCGGTAAATGGCTCGTTGGTGAAGTTTTCGTTAATGGTCATCGGGCGGTCTGGACGAGAAATAGCGATCGCAAAATCGGCTTTGTTGCCTTTGAGATAACCGCCCTGTTGCGCTTCCAGAATTGTCAGCTTCGGTGGGCAGTCCAAAAGAAATTGCCCGTATTCCTTGGCACAGTTCGCTTGCAGCTTGGGTTGACTGGGTGGGATTAGAAAAACGCTGTTGTTGATTTTGAGAGTTTCCATATTTGTGTATGTGTTGATGAATACTGAGAGTGTGGTGATGTTTGTTGTAATGTTGATGAGGACAACACAGAAATCTCCTAAGTACCTGAATGAATCAGCGTTCGTTCAGGTATTTATTTTTGGTCAGCAATATCTAATGCAGGACTTTGATTCGGTTCAAGTTCCAGTTCCAGATAAGAAAGCGCAGTTTCAGCATCACCAATGGTCAGGTCAGGTTGATAATTCAGCGTTAGATAATCGGGATGTCTCGCAATTTCGTTGAGGATGAATTTTGCAGCATCAACGAAGGTGTGCAAGTTAGGCAGAGAAACTGAAAATTGCTCCTGCTTCTGGCTTACTGGCTGTGTTTGGGCAGTAGAGTGATTGATTTCAATGCTCAAACCAGCGGCTTTCAGTTCGTGTTTCAGCAATGCAACTTGGCGCAGGTGGTTGCTGATTTGGGCTTCTAAAAATGTCTTTAATTCCTGTACTGAAAGCAGTTTTATATCATTCTCAATCCGTGTTTCATCGTCTTCGGTGTTCTTGTTTGGCAGCAAAATGTAACGCCAACCTGCACCGTATTCTTCAGCTAGATATGTGTCCTCGGCGTAATACTTAAGTCCGATTATTTGACCGCGTTCTGTCCGTTGTCCAAAGCCAAAACGGGGGTATTGCCAACCCGGAGGAATTGAGACTGTAGGTTCCATTGTTTCAGTTAGTAAATGGTTATTTGTTGAGATTGAAAAACTTAATTAAGCTGCAATGTTTTCGTCAGTTGTGTTGGTTATACTTGCAGCGTTCAGAAAATCATCGAGTGCAACTGCGGCGTTTAACGGTTTGGTGTACTGTTGCTCGTCTATTTCGTTTGTCCAATGCGTGATGTGTTGAAATACCAAACGGGTGAACGAAAAAAGGTGTGGGAGAGTAGTTAGCGAGCATCTTACGCTAACATAGCTGAGATGCGATTAGGATTAGACCAAACTTATGATGAACAACCTCAAATCAATACTGTCTCACATCAGT
>JAESGN010000536.1_pt1 | contig 27734 bp, 23 predicted proteins | sample 9269731 | NCBI WGS metagenome assembly JAESGN01 (sample SAMN15720683, study PRJNA650826) | algae metagenome | isolation source: Mojavia pulchra JT2-VF2 and co-occurring heterotrophs from desert soil | place: USA: Cadiz Valley, Joshua Tree National Park, CA | collected 1998-06-08
TGATCGCGGGCTTCTCGTTCCAGGGCACCGAGCTGATCGGCGTGGCGGCCGGCGAGTCGGCCGACCCCGCGAAGAACATCCCGCGCGCGGTGCGCCAGGTGTTCTGGCGCATCCTGCTGTTCTATGTGCTGGCGATCGGCGTGATCGGCGTGCTGATTCCCTACACCGACCCGAACCTGATCAAGACCGACCTCCACGCCATCGGCGTGAGCCCGTTCACGCTGGTGTTCCGCCACGCCGGGCTGGCCTTCGCGGCCAGCGTGATGAACGCGGTGATCCTCACGGCCGTGCTGTCGGCCGGCAACTCGGGCATGTACGCCTCGACCCGGATGCTGTTCAACCTCGCGAAGGACGGCCGCGCGCCGCGCTGCTTCGCGCGGCTCACGCGCGCGGGCGTGCCGCTCAACGCGCTGCTCGCGACCACCGCGGTCGGCGCACTGTGCTTTTTGACCTCGCTGTCGGAAAGCCAGGGCGTGTACCTGTGGCTGCTGAACCTCTCGGGCATGACCGGCTTCGTGGCCTGGCTCGGCATCGCGGTGAGCCACTACCGCTTCCGCAAGGGAATGATGGCGCAGGGGCTGGATCTCTCGCTGCTGCCCTACCGCTCGCCCTTCTTCCCCTACGGCCCGCTGTTCGCCTTCGGCCTGTGCCTGGTGGTCACGCTGGGCCAGAACTACGCGGCCTTCACGGGCGGGCGCATCGACTGGATCGGCGTGTTCTCGACCTACATCGGGCTGGTCCTGTTCGTGGCGGTCTGGTGGGGCTACCGGCTGGCGCGCGGCAGCCGCTTCGTGGCCTACCGCGACATGCACTTCCCGGCCATGCTGCGGCCGGCGCCGGGGCACGGGCTGGCGGATGCCGCCGGCGAACCGGAGCGCGGCGCCGCCTGAACGGAGACCCTACCGGTTTCGGTGGGAAGGGCGCCAGCCAGTTGCCTCGAGGAATGGAACGGCGTTGCAGGCACGCCGCAGTGTGTCTGGAGGTTAACCGCCCCACTTACAATCCCGGGCGCATCCCCTTTCCTCTCCTCTCTCACGAGGCCTCGTCGCCATGCCCAAGAGCCCCCTGCGCACTCCCCTCAGCCTGACGCCCGTCGTGCGCGCCCTGTTCCTGGCCGCCGCGGTCGGCGCCACGGCCCTGCCCGCGCTGGCGGCGCCCGAGCACGAGGAAGTCGACCGCCTGATGCAGGCCGGCAAGCTCGACGAAGCCTCGGCCAAGGCCGACGCCTTCCTCAAGGACAAGCCGCGCGACCCGCAGATGCGCTTCCTCAAGGGCGTGATCCAGCTCGACACCGGCAAGCGCGCCGAGGCGATCGCCGCCTTCACCCAGCTCACGCAGGACGCCCCCGAGCTGCCCGAGCCCTACAACAACCTCGCGGTCATCTACGCGAGCCAGAACCAGTTCGACAAGGCGCGCAACGCCCTCGAGAGCGCGATCCGCACCAATCCGAGCTATGCCACCGCCCAGGAAAACCTCGGCGACCTCTATGCGCGGCTCGCGAGCCAGGCCTACAGCAAGGCGCTGCAGCTCGACCAGAACAACACCGCGGTCGCGCCCAAGCTGGCGGTGATCCGCACGCTGTTCGTGCCGGCCGTGCCGGGCGCCAAGCCGACCATGCTGGCGGCGGCGGCGCCCGAGGCACCGCGCCCGGCACCGGCGGCTCCAGCTCCGGCACCCGCACCGGTCGCGAAGGCGCCCGCTCCCGCACCGGCACCCGTCGCTGCCCCCGTGCCGGCGCCCGCGCCCGCTCCGGTGGCCAAGGCCCCCGCGCCCGCCCCGGCACCGGCACCCGCCGTGGTCGCCAAGGCACCCGAGGCTTCGCCGCCGGCCGCCGCACCGGCCGCGCCCGCCGCCTCGTCCAGCGCCAACGCGGAAGTCGAATCGGCCGTGCGTGGCTGGGCCGCCGCCTGGGCCGGCCAGGACATGGACCGCTACCTCGCCGCCTACGGCAGCGACTTCACGCCCGGCGGCGGCCAGAGCCGCAAGAACTGGGAAGAGGAGCGCCGCGCGCGCATCGTCGGCAAGTCCAGCATCAGCGTGAACCTCGAGAACCTCGTGATCCAGGTCAACGGACAGTCGGCCACCGCCAAGTTCCGCCAGGTCTACCGCGCCGACAACCTCAACATCTCCAGCCGCAAGACGCTGGAACTGCAGCGCTCCGGCGGCCAGTGGCACATTCGCAAGGAAAGCGTCGGCGGCTAGTGGCAGACATCGTCCGGCGGGGCCGGCCCCAGATCCCAGAACTGCGGCGCGGCGGGAGCCTGCTGGCCGCGCTGATGGCCGCCTCGGCCCTCGTGCTCGCCATGCCCGCCGGCGCCGCCGGCAGCACGAGCAAGACCTCGCATGCCAAGACGACCGGCGCCAAGTCCGGCAAGGCTGCCGCCGCTGGCAGCCGTTCGGCGCAGAAGGAAAAAGCCGGCGCCAAGGAAGCGCGCGGCGGCCGCGAATCGCGCAGCGTGCGCGAAGCCCGGGAGGCACGCGAAGCCCGTGACGCCAGGGGCGGCAAGGCCCAGGTCCGCCTGAAGAAGGGGGCCGTGGCGACCGCGGCCGCCGCGGCGGCCGGCACCGCCGCCGCTTCTTCCGAAGCCCGCGGCGCGCGCAAGGCGCCGAGCGCGGGCGCGATCCAGGAAGCCGGCAATGCCGAGGCGCGGCTGATCGCGATCTACGAACTCTTCGGCCGCGGCCAGGCGCGGCCCGCATTGGCCAAGGCGCGCGAGCTGGTGCGCGACTACCCGAATTTCCAGCTCGCGCAGCTCGTGTACGGCGACCTGCTCGCCTCGCAGGTGCCCGCTGCCCACAGCCTGTCGGACGCCGCCAGCGTGGCGCGCCTGAAGGGCAATCCGGCCATGGCCGAGCTGCAAGAAGAATCGCGCCGCCGCCTGCAGGCGCTGCGCGAACGGCCGCCGCCGAACACCGTGCCCTCCCAGTTCCTCGAGCTGTCCACGCGCAGCCGCTACGCGATCGCCATCGACGCCTCGCGCTCGCGCCTGTACCTGCTCGAGAACGGCGACAAGGGCCTGAAGCTCGTGGCCGACTACTACATCTCGGTCGGCAAGTCGGGCATCGACAAGGCGTCCGAAGGCGATGCGCGCACGCCGCTGGGCGTGTACTTCATCACCAGCAGCCTCGACCCGAAGTCGCTCAAGGACTTCTACGGCGCCGGCGCGCTGCCGATCAACTATCCCAACGCCTACGACCAGCGCCGCGGCAAGACCGGCAGCGGCATCTGGCTGCACGGCACGCCCTCGCAGCAGTACGCACGCGCGCCGCTGGCCAGCGACGGCTGCGTGGTCATGGCCAACCCCGACCTGCGCCAGCTGCTGCGCAAGGTGCAGATCGGCGCCACGCCGGTCGTCACCGCGCGCAGCCTGCAATGGATTTCCCAGCCCCAGGCCGAAAAGGACGCCCAATCCTTCACCAGCGCGATCAATGCCTGGAAAGACGCCCGGACCCAGGGAAATGAAGCGCAATTGAAAAAATTCTATTTGCCCGATTTTCAGCGCCAGGCGAAAAAATCGGCCGACGGAATTTCAATTGTTCGCGATGAAGTCGAATACGCCCAGGGCAGGCGTATTCAGTTAAAGGATGTTTCCTACCTCCATTGGCGCGACAGCGAGGACACCATGGTCGCCACCTTTGGCGAGGTGTTCGAGGGGGAACGCAGCGGTCGCATGCGCCGTCAGTACTGGCTGCGCCAGGGCGGCGAGTGGAAGCTCTTCCACGAGGAAATCCTGGGCTGATCCCCCTTCGCGAGCAGGGTCAGACCCCTGAACTTGTGATTTTTTGCGCACGGTCCAACCCTTTCTGGACTGTTACATCTTTGCCGTTCCGGGTCGTGTCACGTAACACGTAACACGTCTGTACCCGTAACGCGCCCCTCGCGCGCACCCCTGTTCCGTAACACTCCCTCCCGTCTTCATGGGATGTCGGTGCACGCCTACAGAGGGAAAAATCGTTTCCGAACTGTTACTCAGCGTCTCTGACCAGCCGGTCAACCGATGTCCGTGGGAGTTGGCAGCCATCGTGCTAGTAGTTCTGGACTAGCACAGCGGAACTCCCTTCCATCGGGTTTGCCTTGTTGATACACAGAGTTACGCCGGATAACATTCGCACCGCCAGCCCTTGTTAACGACTTTTTCTGAAAGGTTAATCATGCTCAACGCTATTGCTCGTTTTATTCGTGACGAAGAAGGCGCGACCGCCATTGAATATGGCGTGATCGCCGGCCTGATCACCATTCTTTTGGTGGTTCTTTTCAATCCCACCGCAACGACTGGCTTCGCAGGTGCCATCAAATCGCTCTTCACGAATTTGAGCACCCAGCTGACCAAGGCCGTTCCCGCGAGCTGAGAAATGGCTGGGATCGAGCTGATCTGGCTTCTCCCGGTTGCGGTTTATGACTTCTACCAACGCCGTGTCCCGAACTGGCTCGTTCTCGTTGGGGCCGCGTTGGCCATGACAGTCCTTTTCCTCGGACGTTCGCCCATGGGCATTGGCTGGTCCGATGCCCTGGGTGGTGCCGCCCTGGGATTCGGCTTCCTTCTTCTCTTCTACATCGCCGGACTGATGGGTGCCGGCGATGTCAAGTTCGCCGGTGCACTGGGCCTGTGGGTCGGATGGCAAGGCCTCTTTCCGATCTGGATCGTCGCCAGCCTGCTGACGGGTGCGCACGCCATCGCGTGGATCGTGCTTCAGCGGTGGCCCTGGTTTCCGCGCATCGCGCTCGCCCTGTCCGGCAAGGCTTCATCCTCCAAAGACGCGGGGACTGCGAAGCAGCGCCGACGAGTCATTCCCTATGCAGCGTATCTCGCCATCGCCTCGGCCTTGTGGATCGTCCTCTGGGGTCGACAGAGCTGACCGGGTTCACCCGTACAGGTTGACTGTCCTGTCGTATCGATGACCTGTTTCACCGCCCATCCCCAACGCCCATGATCCACCTCACGAAAATCATCGCAGCCATCCTGGTACTGATCGCCATTGCCCTGGGCGGCTACGCTTGGGTTCTCAGCCGACAGCCGGCGCCGAGCGTCGCGGCCACGCCCGCCACCTCTGCGCCGGCGCGGTCGGAAGCCAGGGCAACCTATCCGGTGGTCGTCGCGAGCAAGCCGCTTCCTGCGGGCAAGGCCATCGCCGCCGACGCCGTTCGTGTCGAGCAGTTGCCCGTCAACCCGAGCGACGCCTTCAAGGAGACGAGCGTCGTCGCCGGCCGGGTCCCCGTTCTCGATCTGAGCGAAGGAACGCCGATCCAGGAAGGCCAACTCGTGTCCGGTCTCGCCCTGCGGATCGGCGAGGGGGAGCGTGCCGTGGCCGTCAAGGCCGACGAGGTCATGGGGGTTGGCAACAAGGTCCAGCCCGGCGACTTCGTCGACGTCTTCGTCATGCTGAAGTCCGAAGGAAAGGACATAGATCGCAGCCAGGCACGCCTACTTCTCGCGCGCAAGCGCCTGCTCGCCTACGGCAGCCTCTCAGTGGACGCCCTGGCCACGAAGGCGGCCGACAACGGCGCGACGGCTGCCCAGCGGGCCGAAGCGGCACGCACCGCAGTCCTCGCGATTCCCGTGGACGACGTGAACCGGCTCACGCTGGGCGAATCCAGCGGGCGCCTGCTCCTTGCACTGCGCAACCCGGCCGATACGACGGAGCCCGATCCCTCGCTGTTCGCGGAACTGCCGACCGCGCTGCAGCCGGTACCGGCAAAGCCCGGCGAGCCGCGTCGCCCGCCCCTGGCCGGCCTGGACAAGGCGCAAGCCGGCCTGACCGTCGCCGACCTGGTGAACGGTGGCGCGACACCTGCCACCAGCCGGCGCACGGCGATCACCGGATTGCCAATTGCAGGCACGCGACCCGCGGGTATCGCAAGACCGGGCATGGAGGTCGAGGTCATCCGTGGCGACCGCAGCGAAACCGTGCGTTATTGAGCCGGATCACCCCCACACCAACACCGCTTACGCATCCGTTCCAGAAAGAAGACCATGCCCCTGCCCCGAGCAACGACGAAAAGGGTTGGCCGCCTCTCCAGGCCCAGCCTCGGCCGGATCGCCATCGGCTGCGCACTCGCCGTCGGCCCCAGCGTGCCCCTCTTCGCGGCCAGCGTCGCCGCCACACCCCAGACGCTGGTGACGTTGGGGGCCGGCACTCAGCAGGAACTCGTGTTCGACAAGGGCGTGGATCGCATCGCCCTGGCCAACGAAGCGGTCGCCGGAGTCACCGTCACCCGCAAGACGCCTGGCTCCCCCGCCGCGCGGCTGATCCTGACCGGCAAGGCGCCGGGCAGCACGACCTTGATGGTGTGGGAGAAGGGACGGCCTGCCGCGACCATCTACGTGCTGGAGGTCCAGCGGCGCGACGCCAGGCTCGACGGCACGCTCGACAGCGTGCCGGCCTATCAGCAGGCGCGCGAAGCAGCTCTCGCCAGCCAGCCCGAGAAGGCGGTCGTGAGCGACCGTTCCGTCGTGAACGTGCGCAGCCATACCGTACAGGTCGAGGTCAAGGTCGTCGAGTTCAACCGCAGCGTGCTGAAACAGGCCGGACTGAACATCTTCAGCACCCGTGCCAACTCGAGCGGCTTCAGCTTCGGCGTCTTCACGCCAGCCTCGCTGAAGAGCGCAACCTTCAACGCCAACGGATCGATCACCGGCGAGTACAACAATCCGCTCGCGCAGGCCTTCAGCCTGCTGCTCAATTTCGGCAAGGCCGGCATCGGCTTGAACGTCGGCTTCCTCGAGGGCAACGGCATGGCACGCGTCCTGGCCGAGCCCACACTGGTGGCCATGTCCGGACAGAGCGCCAGCTTCCTGGCCGGGGGCGAACTGCCCGTTCCCGCGCCCCAGGGCCTCGGTACGACGAGCATCGAGTACAAGCCCTTCGGCATCGGATTGACGCTCACGCCGACCGTGCTTTCCAACGACCGCATCGTGCTGAAGGTCGCCCCCGAAGCCAGCGACCTGGACTACGCCAACGCCTTGAGCATCGGCGGCGTTGCGGTTCCCGCGATCAGCACGCGCCGCGCGGACACCACGGTCGAGCTCGGCGATGGTGAGAGCTTCATCATCGGCGGCCTGGTGAGCCGCACGACATCGTCCAACGCCGACAAGATCCCGCTGCTCGGCGACCTGCCGGTGCTCGGCACCTTCTTCAAGCAGAGCAAGTACCAGATGAGCGAGAAGGAACTGGTGATCCTGGTCACGCCGCACCTCGTGAAACCGATCGCGCGCGACACCGACCTGAGCCCGTTCCTTCCGGGCGCGGCCGAGCAGCGCGACGGTGCCGTCTGGCGGTCGATCTTCCTGAGCACGCCGGGGAACGCGACGGTTCCCGGTTTTTCGCGTTGAGCAGAAATCCTGGACATGAGCACCAGAGCGGCCCCATGAACGCTCCCCGCGACAGCCTCCCGGAAACAGGGGCGGAAACCTATCTGTTCGCCTCGAACGATGGAGCCCGCATCACCTGGCTGACCGATGCGCTCGGTCGGCTCGGATCCGTGGTCACGCTGAGCCTCGATGCCAAGTCGATCGACGAGCGCATCACCCTGCTAGGGCCGGCGGCGGTCTTCATCGACTTCTCGCCCGACCAGGGCACGGAAGCGGCGGGCCAGCTCCACCAGCGGCTCAAGCGCGACTGGTCGGCGTTGCCGCTGCTCGCGACGGGCAACTCCGCCGAGCCAGCGACCATGCTCGCCGCACTGCGCGCCGGTGTCGACGATTTCATCGACATGGCCGCGCCCCCTGCGGACGCCGTCCATACTCTTCAAGCCCTGCTTGACCGGCGCGGCACGCTGCAGACAGGGACACGGGGCAAGGCCCTGGCACTGCTGGGCGCGCGCGCCGGCCTGGGCGTCACAACGCTCGCATCGAACCTCGCGCTGGCGCTCAGCGATCAGCTGGAACACGGCCAGGCCGCGGCCCAGACGCGCAACCCGCGCCACGGGGTCGCGCTGCTCGATCTCGGCCTGCCTGCGCGCGACGGGTTGCTCTATCTCGATACCCAGAGCGGTTTCAGCTTCGTCGATGGCGTGCGCAACCTCAGGCGGCTCGACCAGACCTTGCTGCACACCGCGCTCGCTCACCATGCAAGCGGGGTGGCGGTCCTTCCGTTGCCGACCAATCTGGCGCAGATCCGGGAGATCTCGCATGCCGATTCGGTCGCGCTGATCAAGCGGCTCGGCGACTTCTTCGATTTTCAGATCGCCGACCTCGGCGGGTTCTCCACGATCGATTTCGTCGCACAGACAGTGCGCGAGACGCACCGTGCGTGGGTGGTCTGCGACCAGAGCATCGGCGGCATCGTGTCGACGGCAAGCATGCTCAAGGAGTTGTACGCACGCGGCGTGGAGGCCGAGCGGCTTGCGCTGGTCGTCAACAAGTTCGACAGCCACGTCAACCTCGCCGCCAAGGACATTGCCGAGCGGCTCGAACTGCCGCTGCACCATGTGCTGCCTGCGCGCAGCGCGCAACTCATGTCCGCGGCCAGCCGCGGCGAAATGCTCGTGCGCACGGCACGGGGCGATCCCTACTCTCAAACGGTCGCGGGGCTTGCCCGCGGCCTCCACCAGGAACTCACGGCCACCTCCGGCCAGACTCCGGCCAAATCCCCGCTGTGGGGCGCGCTCACGTCGCGCTTCTCGAGCCCTCGGAAGAGATCCAGTCAAGGTTGAACAGCCCATGTCCACCGATATCGAATTCGCCGACGACGACCAGGCGTTCATCAGCTCCCAGCAGTTCCAGGACATCAAGAGCTGGACGCACGATCACCTGCTGAGCCGAATCGAGGAGCTGGGGGCCGAGTTCGGCCGCTGGTCCCGCGCCTCGATCCAGCAGTTCGTCGATCTCGAGGTCGACAGCTTCGTGCGCCTGCGCCGCGTGCCGATCAACGACCGCGAGATGCAGCTCATCTCGGATGCGCTCACGAAGGAACTCGCGGGCTTCGGCCCGCTGGAGGATCTGCTCAACGATCCCGCGGTCGAAGACATCCTGATCAACGGCTACCAGAACGTCTACGTCTCGCGCCACGGCATCCTGGAGCGCGAGACGCTGCGCTTCGCCGACTCCGAGCACGTGATGCGCATCGTGCGCCGCATCCTCGCGCCGCTGGGACGCCGGCTCGACGAAGCCAACCCCATGGTCGACGCGCGCCTGCCCGATGGCGGCCGCATCAACGTGATCATCGAGCCGCTCGCGATCGACGGCCTTTCCGTGTCGATCCGGAAGTTTCGCAAGGACCCGCTGACACCGGCGGACCTGGTCAAGCTCGGTACCTTCGACGCCGGCATGGCGCAACTGCTCGAGATCGCCGTGCGCGCGCGCTGCAACGTGCTCGTGAGCGGCGGAACCAGCTCCGGAAAGACCTCGCTGCTCAACGCGCTGGCGAGCTTCATTCCTTCCACCGAGCGCGTCATCACGATCGAGGACACCGCCGAGCTGTCGCTGCGGACCAGCCATGTGGTGCGCCTGGAGAGCCGCCCCGGCGGATTCGACGGCACCGGCGTCGTCTCGATCCGGGACTTGCTGCGCAACAGCCTGCGCATGCGGCCCGACCGCATCATCGTGGGGGAAGTGCGCGGCGCCGAGGTGATCGAAATGATGCAGGCGATGAACACCGGGCATGAAGGGTCGATGGGAACGATCCACGCCAGTTCGCCCCGCGAATGCCTCTATCGCCTCGAAATGCTCGCGGGTTTCGCGGGCTACCAGGGCAGCGAAGTCAGCCTGCGTCGCCAGATCGCGAATGCCATCGACTTCATCGTGCAGATCGGCCGGCTCTCGAACGGACAGCGCCGCATCCTCTCGCTCAGCGAGGTGACGGGCGTGAACGACAACGTCGTGGCCATGCAAGAGCTGTATCGCTACGAACCGGTCGTCTCCCCGGACGGCGAGGAGCGCGATCGCTGGGTGTCGCTGGGCATCGCGCCGCACTCGCCGAAGATCACGCGGTTCCGGCAATCGCTCGCGAGAGCGCACGGAGATCAACGTGCGTGAAGGCCTGCTGATCGTTGCAGCGCTCGCCCTGCTTCTTGCAGCGGGCGGCCTGTTGCTGTGGCAATGGTCCACGAGCTTGCAACGCCGGCGCGTCTCCGGCCGCTATGTGGCCCAGCAGCTTCAACCGAAACCGGCGCCAGGGGCATCCATGCCCGCTCCCGCCCAAGCCTCGGCGGCCATGGCGACCGGCCTTCTGACCGACCCATGGGCCGAAGCGGCCGCGGCCGAGGTTGCCGCCACGCCGCGCAAGAACTGGACACAGGCGCTGGTACCGGGTTGGCTCGAGGGCGTCGTTTCGTCTCGGGTGCTGGTACTCGGCGCGGTCGCGATCGTTGCACTGAGCGCCATGGGCGCCTCGCTGGGCGGCTGGCCCACTGCGCTCGGTGCACTGGTCCTGCTCGTGGTAATGGCATCTTTCGCCATCTGGCTGCGGCTGCAGAAGCACCGCAAGGCGCTCGTCGGACAACTACCGCCCTATATCGATGCCATGGTGCGTCTGATCACCATCGGCAACTCGACGCAGGCAGCCTTTCAACTGGCCATCGCCACGACGGATGCACCCCTGCGGACCTATCTCGAGCGCGCGGCCAGCCTCGTTCGCGCGGGGATGGACCTCGACCGCGCACTGCACCAGATCGCTACGCACGCACGGATCGAGGAGATGTACCTGCTTGCATCGATCCTCGGCCTCGGCGTTCGCTACGGCGGACGTTCCGACCTTCTGCTGGAACGGGTCGGGAACTTCATGCGCGATCGCGAGCAGGCCGAACACGAACTGGTCGCCATGTCCTCCGAGACCCGGCTCTCGGCCTGGATACTGGGCGTGCTTCCGGTCGCGGTGGGCATGGCCATCGTGATGCTCAATCCGGACTACTTCATGCGAATGTGGGACGACACGACGGGACAACTGCTCGTGTTCGGCGCCATCGGGCTGCAGATGCTCGGCGCCGCGCTGCTCTATCGCCTGGCGAGGCTCTCATGAATCTCACGCCGTCCCAACTGATCACCTGGAGCCTGGTCCTGCTGGCGATCGCGCTGCTCGTCGCCGCCGGCACGCTGATCGTCAACGAGGTCATCCGCGCGCAGCGCAACCGGACCATCGGGCGTGCCATCCTGCGCGGGGTTGCCGCGGTGTCCGCGGAAACACCTCCCGTGCCGCAGGAGACCGAAGAGGTGGCCGGGAATCGCCTCTCGGACATCGATCTTCCCCTGCACTGGCTGAACACGCGAATCGGCAAGGCGCTGGTCACCGACGAGGACCGCCGGCTGATCGACCAGTGCGGCTTCTCCACGCAGCGCGCGCAACTCGTTTTCCTGGTGTCCCGCATCGCGCTCGCCATCGTGCTTCCGGTGACCGTCCATCTGTTCTGGGGAACGAGCCTTTCCGAGCGCTACGACATCGCGGCACTGGCGTGCGCCTTCGTCGTCGGATTCATGGCGCCGAAGTGGACACTCGGATGGCGTGCCGGCAAGCGGCGCGAGAGCGTGGGACGCGAGCTGCCATTGTTCGTCGACCTGCTGCGCCTGCTCCAAGGCGTCGGCCTGAGCCTCGATCAGAGCCTGCAGATCATGGCAACGGACTTCTCGCACGTGCTGCGCGTCCTCGGGTACGAACTCACGCTCGCCAACAGGCAGTACGCGCGCGGCCGCACCCGCGAACATTCGCTGCAGCGCCTGGCCACGCTGCACAACAACGAGAACCTGCGGGGGCTGGTCTCCCTGCTGGTGCAGGTCGACCGGCATGGCGGCGCCGTCCAGGAACCGTTGCGCCAGTTCAGCGAACGCCTGCGCGAGCATCGCCGTTCGGAAATGAAGGAACGCATCGGAAAGATCACCGTGAAGATGACCGGCATCATGGTGACCACGTTGCTGCCCGCGCTGGTCATCGTGACCGCGGGACCGGGCTTTCTCGCCGTCATCAGATCCCTGGGAGCTCTCACGCGATGAACCCCTCACATTCTCCGCGGCGTCCGAACAGCCTGCTCCTGGTGTCGCGCCGCGCCGGAAGGGCCGCGCACCTGGGGTTCGCGATCGTCCTGGGCGTCGTCGTCGCGGGTTGCTCGACACCCAAGGACCAGTACCTGGGAGCGGCCGAGGCGCAGCAACGGGCCGCGGCGGACGATGCCGCTTCTTCGAAGGCAGGCGCGGCCGCGGATTCGCAGGCAACCTATGTCAGGCTGGTCGAGCAGATGCAGCGCGAAGGGCTCTGGTTTGCTTCGCTGGCCCACATCGACGCCCTCGAACAACGCTGGGGCACGTCGCCGGACACGCAGCGCGCCCGCGCGGACGCCTTGCGAAACACCGGACAGTTGGCGCAAAGCGAAGCCTTCTATCGGAAGCTGCTGGGTACACCGCTGGAAGGCGCCGCCTACCATGGCCTGGGCCTGGTGGCGGGAGCGCGCGGAGACTACGCCGAGGCTATGGACTTCCTGAAGCGCGCGCAGCAACGCAGTCCCACCGACGCGGTGCTCCTCAACGATCTGGGCTATGCCAGCCTGCGCGCGGGCCGCTTCGCGGACGCTCGACTGCCGTTGATGCAGGCCATGCAGCTGCAACCGGAGAATTCGCAAGCCCAGGCCAATCTGGCGCTCTACCTCGAGGTGACGCAGCAGAGCGACCAGGCATCGGCCTTGATGGAAGCCCGCCGGATGTCGCCCGCCACGCGGACGGCCATCCGGGAAGCGGCTCGCCAGTTGACGTCCGCGTCGCCGAGCGCACCGGTGGCATCGCCCGCTCCGGCCGTGATCCTCAACGAAGCCGCGGCGCCCCTGGCGCTCAAGCCTTCGCGCAGATCCAGCCTGTTTCGCGCCGCGCCCCGTGACGAGCCGGCGCCGGTCGCAGCCGCACTGACACCCCTGCCGTCCAATTCCATCCAAGAAGGTACACCATGACCTACCGCCCCACCCTCCGCGACATCCTGGCGCAGGCCTGCTTCGCCGTCTCCGCTCTCGGGCTCGCACAGGCGGCCGTCGCCCAGGAGCCGCCCCGCACAGCTTCGGCCGTGCCGCTGCAGGCCGACAAGGAAGCCCCCACCTCCTCGGCCACCGAGCCGGCCCCGCTGGAAGACACCATGGCCGATGCGGAGCAGGCGCTTCCGCCGCCCGAGGTCGGAGACGCGACGCTGTCGCTGCTCTACTGGCAGCGCAGTGGTGCGATCGGTTCCACGACGCCGCGGCCTATTCCAGGACCGGTCGCCAATCGCAGCTACGAGCGCTACCTGAAGAGCTTCGAGCACCCGATTCCGGAGTTCTTCAACTCCACGGTCAAGACCAAGAGCAGCAACTGAAGCCAGGCTGCGACGGGAAAGAACATCATGACCTCCGCGAACGGCAGAAGGAACGGCGCGCATCGGCGCGCGCCGGCGAAGGCCCGCCTGCAGCGGGGGATCTATGCCGTCGAGTTCGGCATCGTGTTCCTGATCTTCTTCACCGTGCTCTACGCCATCATCTGCTTCGCCATCATCTTCACCCTGCGCTTCGGGCTACAGAATGCCGCGGAGGATGGCGCCCGGGCCGCGCTGCGCTACCAGACCAGCCTGGGCGCGCGCGAGACCGAGGCCGGCAGCGTCGCGCGGCAGCGGGCAAGCGGCTGGCTGCCCGTGGCGCCCAGCATCGATGCCAAGGTATGCCAGGTCGGGACCACGAATTGCACGGAAGCGACGCGAAGCTGCGGCGCCCAATGGACGCAACGCTGCCAGATCGTAGTGACCGTCAAGGTCCAGGGCATGCAGGCCGTCCTCCCCCCGTTGCCGAGCTTCGCGGCACCGGACACGCTGGTCGGCAGAGCCAGCATGCTGCTGGATGGGAGGTCGCCATGACATGCAGCCCCGGATCCCGTTCGAACCGCGGTCGCAGCGCGGCGCGCCTGCAGCACGGCGTGGCTGCGATCGAGTTCGCGCTCGTCTTTTCCCTCCTGTTCCTGCTGCTCTACGTCATCGCGACCTTCGGCGCGGTCCTCTACACGCAGCAGGCAGTGTCGCGCGCCGCGGAGGATGGTGCACGCTCGGTTGCGCTGCAACCCGTCTCCGCCCAGCTCCAGCAGAACATCGTGGATGCCGTGCGCGATTCGCTGGCCGAAGCGCTGGTCGTGCCCGCGCTGCAGAGCAGCTCGACGGCACTGCGGCGCGCCTGGATCGCCAACAACGTCAACGTCACGGTGACGCTGAGCGGCAATCCGAATCCCCAGGCTGTCGTGCTGGTGAAGTACCCGTACAGCGCCAACCGACTCCTTCCCACGCTGCCGCTGCTCGACACGAGCCGCTGGATGCCCGACGAGCTCCAGGGCCAGGCCACGGCCGCGCGGCGGCTCTAGGAGGTCAATTGCCATGAGCAAACCATCCAATGCCCGCCACGAACGCAACCGCCTCGAGGCATGCTCGCGCGGAAGATCGCGTGGCTCCGTGCTGGTGAATACGCTCATCGCCCTGAGCCTGATCGTGATCACCCTGATCGGCACCGAACTGGGCTATCTCTTCTTTCTCAAGCGCGAGTTCCAGAAGACAGCCGACCTCGCGGCGCTCGCGGCCGCGCAAGCGCTCAAGCCCGGCAGTTGCACCGAGGCGACCGCGGCTGCCATCGCCAACGCGGCCCAGAATCTGCCCACCGGATTCACACTCTCGGCGTCCGACGTCACCTGCGGGCGCTGGGATCCGTCCACGCGGCCTGCCCAGCCGCACTTCGGTCCATTGACAGGAAGCGAGAAATACAACGCCGTCCGGGTGACGATCGCACGCACGCCACCGCTTCTTTTTTCCAGCATTCCCGGCAACCAAGCGCGACCGATCAGCGTGGAAGCCCTCGCGGCGCAGCGCCATCCGATGGCCTCGCTGACGATAAGAAGCACATTGCTGACGGTCGACCCGACTCAGGCGTCTCTGCTGAATGCCGTCTTTGGCGGCCTGCTCGGCGGCTCGCTGTCGCTCGATGTCGCGGGCTGGCGGGGGCTAGTCAACACCAACATCAAGCTGCTCGGCTTCCTCGACCAGCTCGGCATCGACCTGGGGATCGGTGCCGGGAAGTACGACCAGGTGCTGGGAACCGACGTCAGGGTCGGGGTATTGATCCAGGCCATGATCAACGCGCTGCAGAAAAGCGGCGCCACCGCCACCGCCGCCATCCAGGCACTGGGCCTGATACAGGCGGCTGCGGAGATCTCGCCGACCGTTGTGAAGCTGGGCGATCTGCTCGGTGTCCAGACGGGATCGGATGCGGCGGGTCTGAACCTCGATCTTCAGCTGTTCCAGCTGCTGCAGGGCGTAGTCCAGGTCGCGAACGGCAAGAACGCACTGGTCGCCAGCGTCCCGCTCACGGTTCCCGGCGCGCTGTCGGTCACGGCGAACATCCGGGTCATCGAGCCTCCGCAGATCTCCGCCGTCGGCGACCCCACGCTGGCCAAGCTCGATCCGACGGGACCCAACTAGATCTACGTGCGAACCGCGCAGATCCGGACCTTGATCTCCGTTGAACTGCCTGCGTTGAACGGGGTGTCGAACCTGCTCAATGCCGTGACGACCCTGGTGTCGCCGGTGACGACCCTTCTCAACAATCTGTTGAGCTTCAAGCTGAATCTTCTCGACGATGTTCTGGGCTGCCTGATCGCCTGCACGAAGGATGTCACCGACGTGGACATCCTGCCCGCGCCGATTCGCCTCGACATCAACCTCGATGCGGGCGGCGGCGAGTCGCGCGTGAACAACTTCAGCTGTCCGGCGGATGCGAAGACTCTGTCGGCACAGACCACCACGGCAGCCGCTCAACTACGGATCGGCAAGATGGGTACCTCCACGGCCGATGCGAAGAGCAAGGTGTTCGCCTCGAACGCGCCACCGACGGTCGCTCCGGTCCCCGTGATCGACATCGGTTCGCTCCAATGCACGCGGCTGCTGCTCGGACTGATACCCGTCGAGTGCGACGAGGCGCATCGCAAGGCCTTCTACGGTGGAGGCCTGGGCCTCAAGGCCGACGTGCCTGTCGCCAAGTCCGGCGCCTCTCAGACCTTCGTCAATCCGCCGGACCTCGCCGACATGGAGCAGGAGACCCCCTTCCTGCCCGTCAGTTCGCAAAACATCATCAGCAGCCTGACGTCAACACTCGGCGGACTGAACATGCTGAGCGTCATCACGCCAACGGGCAGCCCCAACGGGGGACTCCAGAATGTGCTCACCGCGCTGACGAATACCCTGGGCACCGTCATCGGTGTCCTCCAGGGCGTCGTCGGCGGCGTGCTCGCGCCGCTGCTCGACCCCCTCGTGAACACCTTGATCCGCGACGTGCTCGGTGCCAACCTCGCTCAGACGGAAGTCGGCGGGCGTCTCACATGCGACGGCAGCGCGGAGCTTGTTTATTGAAATGCTGATTCCCTAGATGAGCGCCTCCCCCAATTTCGACGAACTCGACCTCTTTGTCTGGGAAGGAAAGGCCGACATCCTCGACCGCATCGCCCGCTGCATGGCGAGCTTCGATGTCGAGGTGATCCGGGCCGACGGCATGCCGCCGCCCTCGCAGGACCGCACGGCGGCGATGCGGCCGTCGGTGGCGATCATCAGCGTCACGGTCATCGATGGCGGCGGGTTGCCGCAGGCCACCGAACTGCTGCAGGGCATGCCGGTGATCTGGGTCGCGGCCGCTTCGCGCGAGCGCGACTCGCGCACCTATCCGCCCGAGTACCTGCACGTGCTGCCCTACGACTTCACCTGCGCCGAACTGCGCACGATGGTCGCGAAGCTGGTGCGGCAGCTGCGCGCGCGCGACGTGGCGCCGCAGCCGCTCGACGAGCTGGTGGCGCACTCCGAAGCGATGAAGTCGCTGCTGGCCGAGGTCAATGCCTTCGCCGATTGCGACCACAGCGTGCTGGTGCGCGGCGAGACCGGCGTGGGCAAGGAACGCATCGCGCAGCAGCTGCACCTGGGGCACCAGAACTACAGCAAGGGTGCGTTCGTAGCAGTGAACTGCGGCGCGATTCCCGACGGGCTGTTCGAGTCGCTGTTCTTCGGCCACGCCAAGGGCTCGTTCACGGGCGCGGTGCATGCGCACCGCGGCTATTTCGAGCAGGCCACGGGCGGCACGCTGTTCCTCGACGAGATCGGCGACCTGCCGAAGTACCAGCAGGTGAAGCTGCTGCGCGTGCTCGAGGACGGCGCGGTCACGCGGCTCGGCGCGACTTCGCCGATCCGGGTCGACTTCCGGCTGGTGGCGGCGACCAACCGCAACCTGCGCGAGATGGTGGCCAGCGGCGAATTCCGCGCCGACCTGTTCTACCGCCTCGCGGTGATCGAGCTGCACGTGCCCAGTCTCGAGGAACGCGGCGAGATCGACAAGATCGCGATCTTCAAGGCACTGCTGGCCAACGTGCTGGGCGACCAGCTCGAGGCGCTCGGCGAAACGCCGCACTGGCTCAGCGACGCGGTGGCCGAGACCTACTTCCCCGGCAACGTGCGCCAGCTGCGCAACCTCGCGGAACGCGTGGGCGTGATCGCGCGGCAGCTGCACAGCTGGGACCAGCACCTGATCCAGCGCGCGATCGCGCTGACCCGCGGCACGCCCTCCACCGGCGCGGGCGGCGGCATGGGCCTGGGCGCGAACGCGGTGGGCACGAGCAGCGCCTTCGATGCCGCCGGCGGCGATCAGCGCAAGGGCTGGAACGGCAGCGAGCGCAACCGCATCATCGCGGCGCTCGAGATCAACGACTGGAAGCGCCAGGACACGGCGCAGCACCTGGGCATCAGCCGCAAGGTGCTGTGGGAGAAGATGCGCAAGTACCAGATCCTCGACGGCGAACCGGGCATTCCGGAAGACGCCTGAGCCGCGGCGCGCCCAGCGCGCCGCGCACCCCTTCTTCTCTGTTCGTCAGTTGCCGGCCGGCAGGCGCTCGGCGCGCCGCAGGGTCACGGTCTGCGCGTTCTCCGAGCGATCCACGCGCGCCTCGCTCGCGCAGGTCGAATTGCTCGCGAGGCACGGGCCGCTCAACAGGCCGTCCTCGGTCAGCACGGTACGGCTCGGCGCGCCGAAGACGCGGTCGACCCATTCGTTGCCGCCCTCGGGGTCGATGCGCAGCTCGCCGGTGGTGCGCGCCAGGCGCAGCTCGTTGACGCGCAGGTCGAACACGGCATCGACGTAGTCGAACAGCAGGTTGTAGTACTCGAGCTGGGCATCGAGCACCTGCGGCAGGGTGTCGCGGCCGAACTCCAGCAGGCGGCGGCGGCCGCGGAAGGCCTGGCCCGAGGTGCTCACGGCCTCCATCAGCTGGCGCTCGCGCTCGCGGCCCGACACGGTGCGCGACCACGAGGCGCTGGTGAGCTCGAACAGATTGAGCTTCACGCCCTCGAGCTTGGCCTCCTGGTTCTCGACCTCGGCCATGGCGGTGCGCACGCGCAACTGGCGGTCGAAACCGCTGCCGAAGTTCCAGCTCAGCTCGAGCGCGGTGCGCGTGGGATCCTGCGGCGACACGCCGCGCGGGTCCTTGCTCTTCACGATCACGGCCTCGACGGTGGGCCAGATGCTGGCCTCCTGCTGCTCGACCAGCGCCTTGGCCTTGTTGATGCGGCCCTGCGCCTCGGCGATCTCGGTGCTGCGCTCCTCGGCGCGGCGCAGCGCCTCGGCCTGCGAGTCGATGCGCCACTGCGGCGGCGCGGCCAGCACCGGCAGGTTGCGCGTGATGGGCGTGAACTTGAAGTAGCTGCGGAACTTGGCGATGGCCTCGTCGCGCTGGGCCTCGAAGTCGGCCTCGCGCGCGGCCACGCTGGCGCGGCGCGCGCTGGCCATGTTGAGGTCGTTCTCGCCGGTGGCGCCGAGCGCGACGCGGCGCGCCTCGGCCTTCGAGAGCTCGGCCACGATCTCGGTGGAGCGGTGCGCGATCTCCTTCTTGAGGTCGAAGCGCTGCACCTGCAGGTAGGCGGTCAGGGCATCGAGCACCACCTTCTGCGAGGTGGTGGTGACAGCCTGGCCGTCGGCCTCGTTGCCGGCCTCGGCGGCGCGGATCGAGGCGCTGATCGCGCCGCCGTCGAGCAGGCTCATGCGCGCCTCGGCGGTGATCACGTTGTAGCTCTGGGTCTGCGCGTTGGCGGCGCCGCTGTTGTAGTTGCCCGATGAGGTGCCGACCTTGAAGCGCGGATAGCGCGCCTTCTTCGCCTGGTCGATCTGGAAGCCGCTGGTGTTGGCGGCGGCCTGCGCGGTCTGCACCTCGGGGTATTCCTGCGACAGCGCGACCAGCGCCTGCTTCACGCGCTGCACGTAGCCGGCGGTGCCGATCGAGGGCTGCGACAGGCGCCGCGCGAGCACCAGCGAGGGCGGCGGATCCTGCTGCTCCTGCGCCATCGCGGCGGGCGGCAGCGCGAAGCTGGCGGCGAGCGCCGCGCACAGCACGCCGGTGCCCGCGGGGCGCCGGCCGTTGGTCATGCGGCGCTTCATGGTTCGCGGAAGGCTTCGCGCCGAAGCTTGAGCACGGGACGCAGGATGTACCAGATGAAGGGGTCGGTGCCGACCTTGAGGTCGACCTCGGACTCCATGCCGACGGTGATGCGGTTTTCCTTGTGGCCGACGAAGGACTTGTCGGTGCTGATCAGGAGCCGGTAGTACGGCGCGCCGTTCGAGATCGCGGGGTCGCGGTCCGCGTCGGCCGCCACCAGCGTGACCTTGCCCTCGACGGCGCCGTAGCGCAGGTAGTCGTAGGCGGTGATCTTGACGGTGGCCGCCTGGCCGATCTCGACGAAGCCGCGGTCGTTCGGGTTGAGCCGCGCCTCGACCATGATCTCGTCCTTGTCGGGCACCACCTCGAGGATGGCTTCGCCGGGCTTCACGACCCAGCCGGGACTGCCGCTGCGCAGGCCCTTGACGATGCCGTCCGAGGGCGCCTTGACCTCGGTGCGCGAGCGCTGCGTGCGTGCGCGCGCGAGGTCCTCGCTCAGGCTCGCGAACTGGCGCTCGACGGTGGCGAGTTCGTCCGACGCGCGGCGCCGGAAGCGCCCTTCGGCTTCGGCCATCTTGGCCTGCGCCTCGGTGATGGCGGCGTTGGCCGAGATCACGCCCTGTCGCGCCACCGCGAGTTCGCTGCGCGCGGCCTCGGCCTGGCGGCGCTTCTCGAGCACCTCGACCTGGCCGACCAGCTTTTCCTTCAGCAGCTGCTCGGACACCTCGAGTTCCTTCTGCATCAGGTCGAGCCGGTCGCTCAGGCCCTTGACCTTGGCCTGCTGCTCGAGCTGCCGGCTGCGCGCGGCCTCGAGGCCGGAGATGGCGCCGGCCATCACGCCGCGCTGCTCGAGTGCGCGCGCGTCGTAGGCGCCGGTCTCGCCGGCGTACACGCCCTCGTCGATGTCCTTGGCGAAGCTGTCGCGCTTGAGCGGCTGGCCGCGGCTCTCGGCCAGCAGGCGCACGCGCGTGGCCTGGGTGGCGGCATAGCGCGCGGTCAGTTCCTCGAGGTTGAGGCCGCTGCCGCCGAGGTCGATCTCGACCAGCGACTGGCCCTGCTTGACGTGGTCGCCTTCCTTCACGAGCACGGCGCTGACGATGCCGCCTTCCAGATGCTGGATCGACTTCACGCGGTCGGAGGGGATCACGCGCCCGGGCGCGACCACGACGGTCTCCATCGGGAAGCCCAGGCCGACCAACGCGAAGACGCCGATCAGGCCGCCGAGCAGCCATTGGCGCCGGCGGCCCTGGGGCGTGACCTGGGCGGCGCGCCTCTGTTCTTCGGTCTGCAGGACCTGCGGCAGATCGGCTTTCAAGATCTCGCCTCCCTTGCGGTCACTCGGTCGTCGCACTCGGTCATCGGTCGATCGGTCCAATCCATAAACAAAGTCGAAGCTCAGGCGATCGAGCGCGCGGAGGACTCGCCGTCCTCGCCACCTTCGGGCAGCGCCACCAGCGCCTTCTTCACGCCGAACAGCTTGGGCACCATCGCCGCGGCCGTGCCCTGCTCCACCGTGCCCTCGCCGGTCACGTGGTAGACATGGCTGGCGGCCGAGACGATGCGCAGCGAATGCGTGACCACCACCACGGTGCGCACCTTGGCCACCGCCAGCAGCGTGGCCAGCAGCGCGCGCTCGCTCTGGAAGTCGAGGTCGTTGCTGGGCTCGTCGAGCACCAGCACCGAGGGCTTGCGCAGGAAGCTCATGGCCAGCGCGAGCTTGCGGCGCTCGCCCACCGACAGGCCGGTGCCGCCCTCGCCCACCATCGAGCGGTAGCCGTCGGGCAGCCGCGAGATGAACTCGTGCGCGCCCGAGAGCTTGCAGGCCGCGACGATCTGCTCGTCGCTCTGGCCCGGCGCGGTGCGGCGCATGACGTCGATCAGCGAACCGCCGAACCAGTAGACCTCCTGCGAGAGGTAGCTGATCCAGCGCGACAGCTCCTCGCGGCCGAACTGCGAGAGGTCGTACTCGCCGATGCTGACGACGCCGTGCGTGGGCGTGTACAGGCCCGACAGCAGCTTGACCAGCGTGGACTTGCCGGCACCGTTGCGCCCGACGATGACGTGCAGGCCGCCGGGGCCGATGTCGAGATCGAGGTTCTCGATGACCGCCTTCTGCGCGTTCTCGGTGAAGCTGAAGCTCACGTCCTTGAGCGTGATGCGGCCCAGCGGCTGCGGCAGCGCCATGCCCACCGGCGGCTTCTCCACCGGCTCGCCGAGCACGGTCTCCAGGCGCTTGGCGGCTTCCTTGGCGGTGGCCAGCGAACGCCAGTTCGACACCAGGCCGGCGATCGGCTGCAGCGCGCGCAGCGCGAGCATGTTGGAGGCCACGAGGCCGCCGACCGTCATCCACTGCTCCATCACCGAGATCGCGCCCACCGTGACCACGATCACCGAGAACACCGTCAGCAGCACCGTGGTGCCGTCGCGCGCGGTCTCGATCTGGCCGTTCTTGGTGAAGCTCTCGGTGAGCCAGTCGTTGTAGGTCTTCTGCCACATCTCGATGATGGGGCCGTCGTTGGCCTGCGACTTGAGCGTCTCGCGCGCATGGCAGATCTCGGCCGTCATGCGGTCGAGGCCGCGGCCGCGCTGCACTTCCTCGACGCGGCCGGCGCGCACTTCGTCGGCCCACCACCAGGCGAGGAACGAGAGGATGGCGAGGAAGGCCACCACCACCGGCAGCACCGGCAGCGCGACGATGCCGATCACCACCAGCCCGAACACCGCCATCGGCAGGTCGAAGATCGATTGCGCGAGGCCGCCGGTGACGGTGCCGCGCACCGAGCCGACGTCGCGGAAGTACAGGTGCCACACCGAGGCCGGCCGCGCCTCGAGCGCGCGCAGCGGACGACCGAGCATGGAGCCCATCAAGGCGCCCGAGACGCCGTGGTCGATGATCGCGCCCGCGTTGCGCAGCAGGCGCGAGCGGCGCGTGCGCAGCCAGAACTCGATGCACAGGAAGAACAGGATGCCGCTGACCAGCGCCGCGAGCGTCGAGACACCGCTGCGCGAGAGCACGCGGTCGTAGACCTGCAGCAGGAAGATCGAGGGCAGCAGCCCGAACAGGCTGATCGGAATGGAGCGCCAGGCCGCGCTCTTGATCAGCGGGTAGGCATCACGGAACGCGGCGTGGAGGGCGCCCGCGTAGGGACTGGCACCGGGCTCCACGGGCCGTTCGGCGACCAGTTGAGTGGGCAGGAGAAACTTGATCATGGGCGAAAGCCGATCCCGTCAGGCGATGACGCAACGGCTTCATTATCAACTGTTACCCGACTGTTACAAGGCAATATTTCACTCTAGAAAGCAGTGCAATTCGAGGCTTTGGTCAGGGGTCGGTCAGTCCCTGTCGCCGCTCGGTGCGAGACGGTTTCGGTGGGCAGCACGATGCCGGCGCAAGCCACCGTCCTGCGTGCCTGCGCGGGTTCGTCGTCTCCGAAGAAACCCCGATCCAGCAGGATCGCGACGTTGACGCACAGCAGCATGCAGACGACCCACGCGCACAGCAGCTGGGCCCAGCCCGTCCACCACCGGCGTGCCGGGGCGGCTTCCTGCTGCGCGGGCAGATGAAGGAGTGCATCCAGTCTGGTCATGGCAGTGCTTTCAGAACCCGGGCCAGCCGGGACAGACCCACGCCCGCGGAGCTTTTCGCGAGCACCCAGTCGCCCGGCTGGAGCAGGCTGCCCAGCGCGGTCGACAAATCGGAGACGTCGACGAACCAGTGCGAACGCACCTTCGAGCTGATGCGCGCATGCAGGGCCCGCATCAGCGGTCCGCACAGCAGCACGCGGTCGGCCTGCGTGGCCAGCAGCTCGGGTTCGAGGTCGAGGTGATGGCGCTGGGCCGCGGGGCCCAGCTCCTGCATGTCGCCGAGGATCGCCACGCGGCGCGCGGGCTCGCACGGGGCCTGCGCCAGCAGCTCGAGCGCGGCGCGCATCGAGCTCGGATTGGCGTCGTAGGTCTCGTCGATCAGCTTGAAGCTGCCGCCGCCGATGTGGATGGTGTGCAGCGCGCCGCGGCCGCCCGGCGGCTCGAACTGCGCGAAGGGTTCGACCGCCGCGGCCAGCGGCAGGCGCAGCGCGGTCAGCGCGGCCAGGCCGGCGACGGCGCTCATGCCCATGTGGCGGCCCGGCGCGTTCAGCCGCAGCTGCAGCGGCTCGCCGGCCACCACCGCCTTCACCTCGCCATGGTCGAAGGAGACCAGCCGCACGTCGGCCGCGCGATGCTCGCCGTAGCTCACCACCTGCAGCTGGCGTTCGGCCGCGACCTCGGCGAAGACCGGGTACTCGAGCATGTCGCGGTTCAGCACCACGCTGTCGCCGGCGGTCATGCCGAGGAAGATGCGCGCGTCCTGCCGCGCGGCGGCCTCGGCCGGGCCGCGGTGCTTCTGCGCCGCGGCCGAGGGACCGGCGATCACCGCGAGCGTCGGGCGCACCAGCTGCGTCGACGCGGGCAGCTGCGACTGGCTCATGTCGAGCACCCAGTAGGCGGCGTGGCGCGGCAGGCAGGTGAGGTTCCAGGCGATGCCGGACGGCAGGCTGATGCTGCCCTCGGGCTGGCCGACCTCGCCCCACACGGTGAGCGCACTGGCCATCATGGCCGCCACGGTCGAGCCCGTGACGCCCTGCCCCACCACCGCGCAGACGCCGCCGTCGAACTCGGCGCGCGCATGGGTGCCGAGCTGCAGCACGGCCTGCGGCAGGTCGGCCACCTTGAGCACGGGCACGCGCTTGTCGAGGTGCGGCTTGGGATCGACGCACAGCACGGCGGCCGCTGGCTGCAGCACGCCCTTGAGCGCAACGGCCGCGAGCGGGGCCTTGGCATTGCGGGTCTGGTTCTCGAACACCACGCGGCCCTTGCGCAGGAAGGAGCGCTGCGCGACGCCGCTGGCGCGCCAGCCGTCCTCGGGCTTCACCACCCACTCGCCGCCGGTCACGCGCGCCATCTCGCTCGCGGTCCAGGTGCCGCCGTCGTCGCGCGGTCCGCCCTGGCCGACCGAGATGCCGCCGCCGGCCACCGCGCCGGCACCGGTGCCGTGCAGCGTGCGGCGCTCCACCAGGTAGCGGTGGAAGGCCACGAAGCCCGAGACGTACTGCTCGACATCGTCGATGCGCACGCGGAAGGCGTGGTGGCGGATGAAGAACGAGCCGACGATGGTCGAGGGACGGCGGAAGTACATCGCCATCTCGGGCCAGAAGTAGCCGTTGAGCAGGTAGTGCGCGCGGTAGTCGAGCGCGCGGTAGAACTTCTCGACGTCGAGCTCGTCGAGCAGGTGCCGCATCGCGGGCATGCCCTCGAGCCGCTGCAGCATCTGCTGCGCGGCGAGCATCAGCTCGAGCAGCGTCGGGAAGGTGGTCTTGCGGTCGAGCACGAAGTCGAGGTAGCCCGCCACGTTCTGCAGCCCGAAGCGGAAGTAGCGCTCCTGCGGGCTCCAGCGCGCGAGCTCGTTGACGCAGCAGCTCAACCAGTGGTCGTGCGCCTGCCAGTGCTGGCTGGCGATGAAATGGTCGAAGGCCTTCTCCACCACCGCGAGCCACTGGGGATCGCGCGTGAGGCCATAGAGGCGCAGCAGGCCGTACGAGGCCTGGCCGTCGTAGTAGATGATCCGCGAGGCCTGCTTGAGCGTCAGGTCGTTCGCATGGATGACGTGGTTGAAGCGGCCGGTCGCCGGGTCCTGCAGCGAGGAGATGCCCAGCGCGAGCTTGTCGAGCAGCGGCAGCCAGCGCCGCGTGTCCATGGCCTCGCAGTACTTCACGAGCGCCAGCACGCAGGCCGCGTTGCCGCCGAGGCGGATCTCGCCGCCGGTGTCGACCAGGAACGAGATGTCGCGGCCGTCGGCGAGCTTGTAGTCGCGGATCAGGTGGTGCACCAGGCGATCGAGCGCGCGCTCGATGGCCGCGCGCAGCGTCTCGTCGCGCGTGATCTCCCACGCCTCGATCATGGCGTAGAGCGCGCTCGCATGGCGCATCGCGTCGTAGGTCGGGATGCGCCGGTCGAAGCAGGGGAAGTAGCCGTAGACGAACAGGCCGTCGGCCTGCACCTGGCGCGCCAGGTACGAGGCGCCGCTGCGCACCAGGTCGAGCGTGGACTGCGGATTGAGCGCGGGCAGCTGGCGCCGCCCGGCATCGAGCCCCGTGCCCACGAGCTTGTGCACCACGCCGTCGGGCTGGCAGAACAGGCCCACGGTCGCCAGCAGGAACACCGGCTGGTCGCCCGGCAGGTCGAGCGAGAGCCGGCGGCCGAAGCGCTCGTCGGCATAGAGCTCGAAATTGCGCGGATTCACCACCGCGTGCGCGATGGTCGAGTCGCCGCTGAGCATCGCGTTCGCGTTGAGCTCCTGCTCGGTGAAGGCGAGCTCGAAGTCCTTGTCGAAGGCCAGGCCGAGGCGGAAGTAGTTGCGCTTGACCGACGCGAGCTGTCCCTTGAACTGGGTCCAGTCGATCGGGCTCGCGCCCTCGACCCAGTCGATGCGCAACCAGGGCGTGGCGATGCCGTGCTCGCGCACCCAGCGTTCGACCTGTTCGGCGCCTTCGCGCCAGGCGGTCTCGAGCACGGCCGCGCGGGTGTGCACCACGTGCGCCCGCTGCGTGCCGTCGCTCACCGAGAAGAACAGCGTGAAGGCCGGGTAGGGCGCCGGCAGCGCCGCGCACACCGAGACGAGTCGCTCGTGGCAGGCGTGGAGCTGATCGGAAAAGGACATCATTCGGCCCCGGTCGAAAACGGGCAACCGGTCGTCTTCGTCATGCGTTGCCGCGATGACTCGGAAGACCGGGAGCTGCCATCGAAGGCATCGCAGTTCCCTGGTTCAGCGGTAGCTGAATTCGGCGCGGCGATTGAGCTGGTAGCCCTCCTCGGTGTTGGCAAGCGACGCGGGTTTTTCCATGCCCCAGCTGATGGCTTCGAGCCGTTCGGCGGGCACGCCCAGCTGCGTCAGGGCGCGCTGGACGGCTTCGGCACGGCGCTGGCCCAGCGCGAGGTTGTATTCGCGGCCACCGCGCGAGTCGGTGTGGCCTTCGAGCACGACACGGCTCGTCGGGCGGTTGCGCAGGAAGCTGGCGTGCGCCTCGACGATGCCGCGATATTCGGGCTTGATGTCGTATTTGTCGAAGTCGAAGTAGACGATCTTCGACACGCCGGCCGGGCCGTTCTGCACCGGCGGCGGGGGCGGCGGCTCGACCTTGGCGACCGCGCTCGCGCCCTTGTTGGAGTAGTAGTAGGTCGCGTCGTCGCGACCCGGCTTGGGCGCGGTGCCACAGGCCACCAGGCTGGCGCCGAGCGCTGCGATGGCCAGTATCCGGAAACTCGTCTTCATACCGTTCCTTTCAGAGGACGGACCGTCGCCGGTCCGTCCTTTCTTCTGCTGCTCGTTCTCTTTTTCCGTCCACTGTCCGCGTGAGCGGATCAGCCCAGCAGGCCGTGCAGGATGTTGGCGACCGGGGTCACCACGTTGCCCACCGTGTGCTCGACCTGGCTGGTGATCGGGGTCACGGTCTGGGTCAGGTTGGTACCCAGGGCGTGGTCCAGACCGTCCAGCACGTTGGACACCGTGTCGACCACCGGTGCCGCGGCACCCGTGGCGCCGGCCAGGATGTCGGTCACCGGGGCCAGCGCGCCGGAACCGGTGCCGGTCAGCGAATCGACCACCGGCGTCGCGCCACCCGTCAGGCCGCCGAGGATGTCGGTGACCGGCTGCAGGATGTTGGCCACTGGGCCGTCGCCGCCGAGCGAACCGAGCAGGCTGCCGACGAGGCCGTCGTTGCCCAGCAGGCCGCCGACCAGGCCGTCGTTGCCGAGCAGGCCACCGACCAGGCCGTCGTCGCCAAGGACGCCACCGAGCAGGCCGCCTTCGCCGCCGCCGAGCACGCCACCCAGCACGCCGCCGTCGCCCAGCACACCGCCGAGCAGGCCGCCGTCGCCGCCGAGGACGCCGCCCAGCAGGCCGTCGTCGCCCAGCACACCGCCGAGCAGACCACCATCGCCGCCGAGGACGCCGCCCAGCAGGCCGTCGTCGCCCAGGACACCGCCGAGCAGGCCGCCATCTCCGCCGAGCACGCCGCCCAGCAGGCCGTCGTCGCCCAGGACACCGCCGAGCAGGCCGCCGTCGCCACCGAGCACGCCGCCCAGGAGGCCGTCGTCGCCCAGGATGCCGCCGAGCAGGCCGCCGTCACCGCCGAGGACGCCGCCCAGGAGGCCGTCGTCGCCCAGGATGCCGCCGAGCAAGCCACCGTCACCGCCGAGGACGCCGCCCAGGAGGCCGTCGTCGCCCAGCACGCCGCCGAGCAGGCCGCCGTCACCGCCCAGCACGCCGCCAAGCAGGCCACCGTCGCCCAGCACGCCACCCAGGAGGCCGCCGTCACCGCCGAG
>JAESGN010000537.1_pt1 | contig 27712 bp, 26 predicted proteins | sample 9269731 | NCBI WGS metagenome assembly JAESGN01 (sample SAMN15720683, study PRJNA650826) | algae metagenome | isolation source: Mojavia pulchra JT2-VF2 and co-occurring heterotrophs from desert soil | place: USA: Cadiz Valley, Joshua Tree National Park, CA | collected 1998-06-08
AAGGCAAGCGGATCCGCCGGCTGCGGCAAGGGCAGCGGAGCCGCGACCCGGCTTTTCTTCGTCCTGGCGAACACCATCGCCTCCGGCCTAGCCTTGATTGGTTAAAACCGCCTGAAACAACAGCGATTAGAACGACATCAGAAACGATTATCGCGCGGAAAACCGTTGGGCGCCATCCGTCCCGCCGCACCGCGCGCCGCGCGCCAGGGCGAAAGGTCCGGCTCGGTGCGCGTCCGGCCGCTCTCGCCGCCCATCGCCCAGCTCAGGCCCTCGGCCATCCTGAAGGTTCGCACGTCGCTCAGCCCGCCATCGCGGTAGCGCTGCAGCTGCACTCCCTGCCCGCGCGCCAGCTCGGCGACCTCGGCGAGCGGGAAGACGAGCAGCTTGCGATTGTCGCCCACGGCGGCCACCGCATCGTCCTCGGGGCCGACCGGCCTGACCAGCTTGAGATGCGCGCCCGTCCGCGGCGTCACCACCTGCTTGCCCTTGCGCGTCTCGGCGATCACATCCTCGGCCTTGACCACGAAGCCGCGCCCGTCGTCCGCCGCCACCAGCAGCCGCGCCGCCGCGCTCGCCGGCAGCAGGGCGACGATGTTCCGCTCGCCCTCGAGGTCGATCATCAGCCGCACCGGCTCGCCAAAGCCGCGCCCGCCCGGCAGCTTGTCCGCCGCCAGCGTGTAGAAACGGCCATTGTCGGCGGCGAGGAGCAGCTTGTCGGTCGTCTGCGCATGGAAGGCGAGATAGGCCGCATCGCCTTCCTTGAACTTCAGCGCCTCGCCTGACAGGTCCTCGACATGCCCCTTCATCGCGCGGATCCAGCCGCGCGCCGACAGGATCACGGTGATCGGCTCGCGCTCGATCATCGCCTCCAGCGGAATCTCGCGCGCCGGCGCGGCTTCCTCCACCAGGGTCCGCCGCTTGCCTAGCGCCGTCTCCGATCCGTAGCGCTCGATCATCTTCGCCAGGTCGCGCTTCATCCGGGTCCGCTGGCGGGCGTCGGACGATAGCAGCAGCTCCAGCTCGGCCTTTTCCTTCTCCAGCGCCTCCTGCTCGCGCTTGAGCTCCATCTCCTCGAGCTTGCGCAAGCTGCGCAGCCGCATGTTGAGGATCGCCTCGGCCTGGCGATCGGTCAGCTGAAACTCGGCGATCATCACCGGCTTGGGCTCGTCCTCGGTCCGGATGATCTCGATCACCCGGTCGAGGTTGAGGAAGGCGATGATATAGCCGCCGACCAGCTCCAGCCGGTCGGCGATCTTCGCCACGCGATGCTCGGACTTGCGGCGCAGCACCACGAACTGATGCTCGATCCAGGCGAGCAGCGCCTCCTGCAGGCTCATCACCCGCGGCGTGCGGTGCTTGTCGAGCACGTTCAGGTTGAGCGGCACCCGCGTCTCCAGGTCGGAGAGGCGGTAGAGGCTGTTGATCAGGTCCTCGGCCGCCACGGTGCGGCTGCGCGGCTCGAGCACGATGCGGATGTCGTCGGCGCTCTCGTCGCGCACGTCCGCCAGGATCGGCAGCTTCTTCTCGTTGATGAGCTCGGCGATCCCCTCGATCAGCTTGCCCTTCTGGACGCCATAGGGGATCTCGGAGACGACGAGGTGCCAGCCCCCGCCCTTCTCGGTCACCTTCTCGATCTTGGCGCGGACCCGGAAGCCGCCGCGGCCGGTGGCATAGGCCTCCGCGATCGCCGCCGGGCTGTCGACGATGATGCCGCCGGTCGGCAGGTCCGGGCCCTGCACATAGTCGAGCACATTCGCCTGGGGATTGTCGATCAGCGCCACCGCGGCGTGCATCAGTTCGGCGGCGTTGTGCGGCGGGATGCTCGTCGCCATGCCGACGGCGATGCCGGCGGCGCCATTGGCCAGCAGGTTCGGGAACAGGCCCGGAAACAGCTCGGGCTCCTCGTCCTCGCCATTATAGGTCGGACGGAAATCGACGGCATTCTCGTCGAGCCCGTCCATCAGGTCGATGGCGACCTGGGTGAGCCGCGCCTCGGTATAGCGATAGGCCGCCGCGTTATCGCCGTCGATATTGCCGAAATTGCCCTGGCCGTCGACCAGCGGATAGCGGAGGGCGAAGGTCTGGGCGAGGCGGACCATCGCGTCGTAGACCGACTGGTCGCCATGCGGATGGTATTTGCCGATCACGTCGCCGACGACGCGCGCGCATTTCTTGTAGCCGCTCGCCGGATCCAGCCGCAGCAGCCGCATCGCCCAGAGCAGGCGGCGGTGCACCGGCTTCAGCCCGTCCCGAACATCGGGCAGCGAGCGCGCAGTGATCGTCGAGAGCGCATAGACGAGATAGCGTTCGGAAAGCGCGCTGTCGAAGGGGACGTCGGAAGGCGCGCCGGGGTCTTGAAGTTCGGTATCGAGGCTCATTGCCGCACCCGGATAGCAGCAGCGGAAGCAAAGCGCCAAGCCGGGGCGCGGCGACGTTCAACCGGACGGTTGGGCTTTTCGATGCTCAACCAGGTGGTTGAATGGCTAAGTAGCGAATTCGCCAGGATTTTACGGAAAGGCTGGCCGGAAAATGTTGAATCGATTGACGCCCTGCGCGGGGGCGGGAGGCGCGACGGCGGCCGGGATCGCGCGGGGATTGCGGAAAGCGAGGTCATCCAGGAACCAAAGCAGAACATTCCCAACATTGCCAGCGATAGGATTCCCGACCCGGGCCAAGATCCAAGCGCGCCTCCGAACCGGGTTCGTCATCCCCGCGCAGGCGGGGGATCCAGGGTAGCATGGGGAAATCGAAGCAATCGCGCGCAGGATTGCCGGAGACGGCGAAGCGAGCCTCACGCCCTTTGCCCGTGGCCCTGGATCCCCGCCTGCGCGGGGATGACGGCTGCAGGAAGCGAGGTGACGGGGCAGAAAGGCCATCGCGGCGCCCTTACTCCCGATATCCATCGGCTCTAGAATAGGGCCGACACCCGGGGGCCAGCCACGATACCGCCATAATCCCTGCCTTAATCTCAACAATTACTTGCCGTGTTCCGAAATTCCTCTCAGGTACAAAAAACTTTTCACAGGCTATTACGGGATACCGAAGCTCGTTCCGTCTCCGAAACACAGGGGAACTCGAGCGAAAGTACACAATAATGCGTAACGCGATCCTGATCGCCGCCGCCGCGACTTGCCTCGTCGGCGCGAATACTGCCCTTGCGCAGGAAACCAACAACACTCCCGCCAGCAGCTTCGCCGGCCCGCGCGTCGAAGCCACGATCGGCCTCGACCAGAGCGGCGACGACGCCGTCAGCGGCAAGGAACTGACCGGCATGCGCGCCGGCGGCGCTGTCGGCTATGACGTCGCCATCGGGAAGCGCGTCACGCTCGGCGTCGAGGCGGGGATCGGCTGGATGGTCGCCGGCAACACCAAGTTCGGCCCCTTCCCGCCCAACACCACCGAAACCTACCGGACCAGCGCGGGGCGCGACATCGATATCTCCGGGCGCATCGGCTATGCGCTGAGCCCGAGGACGCTGATCTACGCCAAGGCCGGCTGGGCCGAGCAGAGCTACGGCACGCGCTCCAGCACGGGCAAGAAATATGACGACCTGAAGTCCAACGGCGTGCGGCTGGGCGCCGGCCTCGAGCAGAAGCTCACCTCGAACGTCTATGCCAAGGCCGAATATCGCTACACGCGCTATGAGGATATCGGCAACTTCAAGAAAGACCGCCACCAGCTGCTGACCGGCATCGGGGTGCGCTTCTAAGCCGCCTCCGGGGGGACGAGCGCGCCATGCGGATCGTCCCCCAATGCGGTCTTCACTTCCTCCAGCAGCCAGTCGCGAAAGGCGCGGATCTTCGGCTGGTTGCGCTTGCCATCGGCATACATCAGCCAGAAGGCGTTCCGGTACTGCGCGATCTGGGGAAGCGGCTGGACGAGCTGCCCCGCATCGATCGCGGTCTGCCACATCGGCGGACTCAGGATCGCGACGCCGTGCCCGGCGATCGCGGCATTGCCGTCCAGGATCTGCGAATCGAAGCGGATGCCCGCCGCCTGGCTGGTGTCCGGCGCCGCGCCCATCGCCGCCGCGAACCACAAGTCCCACCAATCGTCGCGATAGGTGAGGCGCGGCAGCTCGAGCAGGTCCTGCGGCGTGCGGATCGGCGGATGCTCGGCGAGGAAGGCGGGATTGGCGAGCGGGGTGATCGGCATCCGCATCAGGAAATGGCAGCCATGCCCCGGCAGCGGGCCCGGTGCACCGCGCAGCGCGACATCGGCCTCGCCCGCCAGCAGGTCGATCATCTCGTCCCCGACATGGAGCCGCACGGCAAGGTCCGGGCGCGCGAGCTGGAACGAGCCCAGCCGGCTCGCCAGCCAATTGGTCGCCAGGGTGCGCGGCGCGGTGATGCTGATGACGCTTTCCGTCTCGGCATGGACCGCGGCAAAGGCATCCCCCATCGCGTCGAACGCGCCCGTCACCTGCGGCGCGATCCGCCGCCCGAGATCGGTGAGCGCGATGCCGCGCCCGCTGCGCGCGAACAGCGGCGCGCCCAGCCGCTCCTCGAGCAGCTTCATCTGATAGCTCACCGCCGCCTGGGTCATCCCCAGCTCTTCGGCGGCGCGCGTGAAATTGCCGTGCCGGGAAGCGGCCTCGAACACGCGGACGGCGGCGAGCGGAGGAAGGCGACGCATTGCAATATACAAGCACAGCTTATGATATTTGGCCAATGATTTGTTGGCCCGCCGGCGGGTTCGGGCGCAAATGAACGGGGTGCCGAACATGGCGCGACATCCAAGGGAACCAAGCCATGATCAAGACCCTGATCCCCCTTCTGCTGATCCTCTCCCCGGCCGCCGTGCCGGTGATCGCCCAGGCCCGGCAGGGCGATGCGAGCGTTCGCGTCTCCTATGCCGATCTCGACCTGTCGCGCGCAGCGGACCGCCAGGCGCTGGACCGGCGCCTCGCCCGGGCGCTCGAACAAGTCTGCCCGGCCGACCGGCCCGGCTATCTGACCCCGGCGCCCGACGCGCTGCGCTGCCAGGCGCATGCCCGGCAGCAGATCGCCGCGGCGCGCCAGCATGCGCTGGCCCAGCGCGGCGGCGTGGTCCGGATCTCCGCCGTTCCCTGATCGATCCCTCGGAACCGCGAAGCGGCGGGCGGCCTGCAACGCCGCCCGCCAACCATAAGCATTGCTGATATCGCGGGCCCCGATCCCGAAAAGGGATGCGCGGCAGGGGCCATTCATGTTGGGCCCGTCACAAAATATGGTTACTCCTTGGTCAAGGAACAGGGAGGAACCCATGCGAGTCGTTTGGGCATTGGCGGCGCTTGCGCTGCTCGCGGGATGCGACGATCTCAATCGACCGCCGGCGGACGGCAAGGACCGTTCCGAATTCGGATCGGCGGCCAATGCCGAGGCGTTCGCCTCGACCGGCACCGGCTTCGACTATCGCTATGCCTATCGCCTGCCCGGCGCCAAGGTGAAGGGCGTGCTCCAGTCCAACGCCGATGCCTGCGACCGGATGGGGCCGGCGCGCTGCCGCATCCTCGCGATGCGGTATCGCGTCGATGACGGCAACCACACCCGTGCGGTGCTCACCATCCGCATCGATCCGTCGATCGCCCGCCGGTTCGGCGATGCCGTCACCGCGAATGTGGCGACCGCCTATGGCGTGCTGACCGACACCGAAATCAGCGGCGCCGACGCCACCGCCTCGGCGCGCAGCATCGCGGTGGTGAAGCGGCTGCAGGACCAGCTGCAGAATGCGCGCACCAGCACCACGCCGGACGGCCAGGCCCGCGCCGCGCGCCTGCAGAACGCGCTCGCGGTGATTGCCGAGGTGGAGGCGAGCCAGGGCCAGACGCTGGCCAACACGCCGATGCTGTTCACCTATGAATCGAGCAGCGCGCTGAGCGGCCTGGGATCGTCCGAGGCCAATTTCCGCACCGCGGGCCAGACGCTCGAGAATTCGGTCGCCCAGCTCGTCCAGCTGCTCGCCAGCATCGGGCCATGGTGCCTGCTGATGCTGGCGGTGGTGCTGGTGCTGCGCTGGATCATCCATGGTCGCGCGGTGGGCCCCGATGTCGAGCCGCGCCACGACGACGGCTATGACAATGGCCATGAGGGAAGCCATGACGGCCGGGACAATCGCGCCCGTAGCGACAATCGCAACCTCATCCAGCGCTGGTTCTCCCGCGACGACGCGGAGGAGCACGCGCACTGATCCGCTCGGCAAGCGGGGACGGCACACACCGCCCCGCTTGCTTTTTGCCCAGGATATGTAATGTTATATCATTATAGCCTAAAAGGGAGGAGCAGATGCCGCGACCTAATCGCTGGATATTGCTGGGCAGCGGCGGCCTGGCCGCCGTCATCGCGGCGGGCGCCTGCTTGATGCTGCTCGACCCGACGCCGAGAACGGTCCGCAAGCAGGCGGATTCGCTTGCATCCTATTCGGTCTCCGAACCGCCCGCTGCCGCCGAAATGGCGCCGCCGCCTTCCGCCGACAAAGTGGCAGGCGGCGAGCGCATTGCCGCCACCGCCGCGATCGCGATCAACCTACCGCAGCTCGCCTATAGCTATACGCTCGGCTATCGGCTGCCCGCGGGTGCGATCGCCGGAGCACAACAGGCGCATCTCGACCTGTGCAACAGGCTGGGGCAGCGCTGCCAGCTTGTCGCCATGCAGCGGGCGAGCGCCGACGACGGCGTCTCCCAGGCGAGCCTCAAGCTGCGCGTGGCGAGCGACCTGGCGCAGACGGTATCGGCGAACCTCACCCGGCTGGTCGGCCAGGCCGGCGGACGCGCGGTCGACACCCAAGTCATCGTCCAGGACGTCTCCAAGGACCTGGTCGACACCGGCGCGCGCATCCGCCAGCGCGAAATACTGGTCGCGCGCCTCACCGAGATGCTGCGCGGGCGCCAGGGGCGCGTGAGCGAACTGGTCGAGGCCGAGCGGAGCGTCGCACAGGCGCAGGAGGAGCTCGACCAGGCCAAGGGCTGGCTGAGCGAACTCAGCGGCCGCGTCGCCTATTCCGATTTCACCATTGCCTATACGCCGACCACCGCCCCGGTCGCCGCGCCGACGCGCCAGGGGTTTTTCGGCCAGCTGGGCGATGCGGTAATGCAGTCGGGCGCAGCGGTCGCCGGTGCCACGCGCACGCTGCTGGTGCTGATCATCTTCCTCGCCCCCTGGCTGGCGATCGCCACGATTCTCGGCCTGCTGGCGCGCCCGGTCGTCCGCAGGTGGCAAAGTGCCGGATTAGCACCCATGGGCGAGGATGCATGATTGCACCCCCCTCCCCCTTTGGGTATAGCCCCACCTCTCGCCCCGGCAGGCCAGCGGATTCCCCGCGCCGCCGGGGCAATGACTTTCCAGGGGAATGAGCACCCGATGGCACGCCGCCGGCAGATCTACGAAGGCAAGGCTAAGATCCTCTACGAGGGTCCCGAACCCGGCACGCTGATCCAGTATTTCAAGGATGACGCGACGGCCTTCAACGCCCAGAAAAAGGGCACGATCAACGGCAAGGGCGTGCTCAACAACCGGATTTCGGAGCATGTCTTCACGCTGCTCGCCGGCATCGGCATCCCGACGCACTTCATCCGCCGCCTCAACATGCGCGAGCAGCTGATCCGCCAGGTCGAGATCGTGCCGATCGAAGTGGTGGTGCGCAACGTCGTCGCCGGCTCGCTTTCCAAGAAGCTCGGGATCGAGGAAGGCACGCCGCTGCCCCGGACGATCATCGAATATTATTACAAGGACGATGCGCTCGGCGACCCGCTGGTCACTGACGAGCACATCCTGTGCTTCGGCTGGGCGAGCCAGGAAGAGCTGCACGACATGGCCGACATGGCCATCCGCGTGAACGACTTCCTGTCGGGGCTCTTCGCCGGCATCGGCATCCGCCTGGTCGACTTCAAGCTCGAGTTCGGCCGGATCTGGGACAATGACTATAGCCGCATCATCCTGGCCGACGAGATCAGCCCGGACGGTTGCCGCCTGTGGGACATGGCGACCGGCGAGAAGCTCGACAAGGACCGCTTCCGGCGCGACCTGGGCGGCGAAGTCGAGGCCTATCAGGAAGTCGCGCGCCGGCTCGGCCTGTTCCCGGAAGGCGATGATTCGGCCGTGCTCGACCTGGAAAGCCATCGCAAGCGCCGCGGGAAATAAGCTCGGTCAGGATCGCATGCGCCTCGCCCGGCGCATCGCGACCACCAGCATGCCTGCGGCCACGAGCAGGAACAGCGCGCCGCCAATGGCCAGCGCCTCATTCGCCCGCGCCGCGCGCGCGGGTGCACCGATCGCACAGTTCAACCCGTGGCAATATTGCAGCGCCAGGACATGGAGACCCAGGGCCGCCCAATAGAGGATGGTGGCCAGCCCGCCAACGAGCAACCATGCGATGCGGCGCCGTCTCGACATCCGGGATGCATAGCATTGCCCGGCAGATCGCCAAATGCCTGAACTCCAGCCTTGCAGCGAAGCCCCGGGGGCGCCATAGGCCCTGCGCATGAAGCTCCGCATCATCGTCACCTTGAAGAACGGCGTGCTCGACCCCCAGGGCAAGGCCATCCAGCATGCCTTGGGCGGCCTCGGTTTCGAGGGCGTGGAGGATGTCCGCGCCGGCAAGATCTTCGAGCTCGAGCTGGCCGATTCGACCAGCGACGAAGCAGTCGACGAGATGTGCCGCAAGCTGCTCGCCAACACCGTCATCGAAAACTACCGGGTGGAAAAGCTGTGAAGACCGCGGTCATCGTCTTTCCGGGCTCCAACTGCGATCGCGACATCGCAGTCGCGCTGGAGGCGGTGACGGGGGTGAAGCCCCATATGGTCTGGCACGGCGACAGCGAGCTGCCCCAGGGCCTGTGCCTGATCGCCCTGCCCGGCGGCTTCTCCTATGGCGACTATCTGCGCTGCGGCGCGATCGCGGCCCGCTCGCCGGTGGTGCGTGCCGTGGTCGAGGCGGCCGACAAGGGCATGCCGGTGATCGGCATCTGCAACGGCTTCCAGGTGCTCACCGAGACCGGGCTGCTGCCCGGCGCGCTGATGCGCAACTCCGGGCTCAACTTCGTGTGCCGCGACGTGCCGCTGACGGTCGACAATTCGCAGTCGATCTTCACTTCGGCCTATCGCTCGGGCGAAGCGATCACGATCCCGGTGGCGCATCATGACGGCAATTACTTCGCCGATGCCGAAACGCTCGACCGGATCGAAGGCGAAGGCCGTGTCGCCTTCCGCTACGCCGCCGACATCAACGGCTCGGCCCGCAACATCGCCGGGGTGCTCAACAAGGCGGGCAATGTGCTCGGCATGATGCCCCATCCCGAGCGCCGCATCGAGGCCGCGCATGGCGGCACCGACGGCCGCCGCCTGTTCGAGGGCCTGCTCGAGGCGGTGGCGTAAGCCGCACACCACCCCGGCTCAGTGCAGCGCGGACACCGCCTGCTCGCCGCGTGACGACGCTGCCAGGCCCGGAGTCGGGAAGGACAGCGGCCGCCCGCCGCCCGCTACCCGGAAGCGCCCGGCCTGGTCGGCGAGCGTGGCGATCTCCACGGTGAGATTGCGTGCCGCCGCCGAAGTCTCCTCGACCATCGCGGCATTTTGCTGGGTCGACTGGTCCATCACGCCGATCGCGGTGCTGATCTCGCCGATCGCTACCGACTGGGCCTGATTGTCCTCGGCCATCTGGTTGAGCAGCGTATGCACATCGCCCACATCCTCGGCGATGTTCGCCAGCGCGCCATCGACCTTCTCGACCATCTCCACCGCGGCGAGGATATCGACCTGAGTCGCGGTGAGCTGCTCGCGGGCGCGGCCGGCCTCTTCCTCGGCGCGCATGGCCAGCGCCGAGACCAGGTCGGCAACGACGGCGAAGCCCCTGCCCGCCTCGCCCGCGCGGCCGGCCTCGACGGCGGCGTTCATCGCGAGCACGCGAGTCTGGAACGCGATCTTGTCGAGCCCTTCGATCACCGAGTCGATGCCCTTGGCGCTGTCGTTGACTCGGTTCATCGCCTGCACGGCCTGATCGACCACCTCGCGGCCGCCCGAGACCGTGGTCGTGGCGCCATCGGCGCGCGCCACGGTGCGGCTCGCCGCGGCGGCGGTCGCCTTCAGGCGCTGGTCCATCTGGGTGATCGCGGCCGAAGTCTGCTCGAGGCTCGCGGCATTCGCCTCGGTCCGGCGCGCCAGATCCTCCGACGCCTGGGCGATCTCGCCCGATCCGGTGCGGATCGCGGCGCTGCTCTCCCCCACCGCGCCGAGCAGCTTGCGCAGCGAGGCGAGCGCGGCGTTGAAATTGTCGCGCAGCTTCGCATAGGCGGCAGGATATTCCTCGACGATGTCGGCGGTCAGGTCGCCTTCGGCCAGCCGCTCGAGATTGACGGTCATGCCCCGCACGATCTCGCCATGATGCTCGGCTTCCTCATTCTGCCGGATCTGGGCGGCGGCGGTGTCGCGGAACGAGAACATCGCCTTGGTCAGGCGGCCGACACAGTCCCGATAGTCGGTGAACTGGATCGGGCTGGCCAGATCGCCGGCGGCCAGCGCCTCCATGCGCACCACGGTCGTCACATAAGGCGTGGCGATCGCGTGCCGATACCAGACGCCCAGCACGGCGGCGACCAGCGTGGCGAGCACGCCGGCGGCAAGTGCGAACCTGGGCATGAGCAGCAACGTCAGCGGCGTGAGCCCGACAAGCCCCACCATGGAACCGAACGACACGAGCAGCTTCTTGCGAATGGGCGCGTTGGCGATGAACCAGTGCATGGCAAATCTCTCAGCGGAGGCAACAATATGGTTGCCACTTCCCTCGCTATAGAGAGTTCCCGCATCGGATCGGCCGTTTCAGCAAATATATGTAACAATAATCTACTATATTAGCCACAAATACGTAACTTCCGTAAAGTTGCGCCTATATTCGCGCCTCGATCCAATCGAGGACGTCGCCCATCACGCTTTCCTTGCCCAGATCGGCGAGCAGGTCGTGATAATGGCCCTGGTAGATCTTGAGCGTCTTGTCGCTCGATCCGGCGGTGTCGTGGAAGAACTCGCTGCCGTGGCACACCGTCGCATGATCGTCGGTACCGTGCAGGATGAGCAGCGGGATCGAGATCGCGGGAAAACTGTCGCGCAGCCGCTCATCGGCCCGGGCGAGCGCGGCGACGGTGGCGGCGGGCTGCGTCTCGTCCTTGATATAGGGATCGGCGTTGAGCGCGGCCACCACGCCCGGATCCCGCGAGAAGTCCTCGTTCTTGAGCTTGAGCACGCCCAGATGAGGCGCGATATGGGCAAGCCCCTTGATCGCGGTGATCAGGAAGCCGGGCGCCGGCACCTGGAAGGCGAAGCTCTCGCAGATGAAGCCGGCGATCTCCGCCTGGTTGTCGAGCACATAGGTCGCGCCGGTGACGCCGCCCGCGCTGTGGCCGAGCAGAAAGACCTTGAGCCCGGGATGGCGCGACTTGGCGATGGCGATCGCGCCGCCGAGGTCATGGACATAATCGCCAATGTCCTCGACATAGAAACGCTCACCGCCCGAACGCCCGCGTCCGCGCAGATCGGGCGCATAGACGGCGAAACCGCGCTCGACCAGCCGCGCGGCGACCCAGGCATATTGGCCGCTATGCGCGTTGAAGCCATGGCAGAGGACGACCACCGCCCGCGCATCGCCCTCGGGCAGCCAGGCGCGGAAGAAGATGTTGACGTGCCCGGTGCTGCCGAAAGTCTCTTCCGTCGTCGCAGTCATGCCCTGTCTCCCGGAGATCGTTGCAATGAAGGTGGATCACACCCGCATGGCGAACGGCGTGAAATCGGTTCCCTTGTCGAACACGTCCACCCCCTCGCGGCGCTTGAGGAAGCCGACGACGAGATAGGTGACCGGCGTCAATATCACTTCCCATGCCACCTTGAGCGCCCATTGCGTGAAGAGCACCTGGACGACCAGCGTGGTGGTCCATCCCTCCGCGCCCAGAAAGGCGAGCGGATAGAAGATCAGGCTGTCGACGCCCTCGCCGGCGATCGTCGAGCCGATCGTGCGGGTCCACAGCATCTTGCCGTCGGTCAGGATCTTCATCCGGGCAAGGACATAGGAATTGACGAACTCGCCGGCCCAGAAGGCGCAGACGGAGGCGAGGACGATGCGCGGCACCTGGCCGAAGATCGTCTGGTACGCGGCCTGGTTGCCCCAGCTCGGCGCCGGCGGCAGCGCCACGACCACCCAGGACATGAACGCCATGAACAGCACTGCGGCAGTGCCCGCCCAGATCACCCGGCGGGCGCGGGCATAGCCATAGACCTCGGTCAGCACGTCGCCGATCACATAGGAGATCGGGAAGAACAGGATGCCGGCGCCGAACGGCCAATAGCCGTTGTAGAGCGGCAGCCAGACCTGCGAGACCTTGCCCGCGCCGAGCACGTTGGAGAGCAGGATGATGGCGACGAAGGCGGCCATCACGAAGTCGTAGTAGCGGAAATGGCCGCCCCGCAGCGTGCTCGCAGCGACCTGCACCGGCTTTCCGTCCCCCTGACTCATACGGGGACTATGATCCCGGTTCCGCTGCCGTGCAATCCACGCTAGGGCAGCGCTGCGCGCGCCCGTAGCTCAGTTGGATAGAGCACGTGCCTTCTAAGCTCGTGGTCGCTGGTTCGAATCCAGCCGGGCGCGCCATTCCTTGTTCTGGAACCTCGCATAAGCTCGGGCGGCCGTTCGGCCTTGCGAACCCTGGCGGGTTCGATGTCGCTCCCTTCGGGCGCGCCAGCTTTTCGCGGACGCCGGATCGCCGCGCCTGCAAAAACTTTGTCCGGATACGCGCAATTCCCCGTCTCCTCCTCTGAAGGCGTGCGCGCGCGCCGGCATCGGGACGACATGGAAGGGAACCGAGCATCGCCTGCCTGCCCATGACCTCCCATGCCCCAAAGAAAATTATTTACCAGAACATCGACCTATTCATGCCGAAAAAACCACAAAAGAACCTAACTCACTGAACAAAATTAACGACCGCACTCAGCAATCGAAATATTTGTTTCACAATATATCCAAATAACTCTCCACGCGAGTCGCTTGAAAACTGAGGACTTATTTTCGCAATTCTATGGATTGTGGAGATGAATGGCGACGCGCAACGTAAATCACACCATATAACGGGAGATTGTATGGAAAACCAACTTCAGACGCCGAACGGATCGCATGAAGACAAGCAGGGTGCGCGCACGGGCTTCGGCGCGCTGCCCGTCCGCTCCCTGGCCATCGCCGCATTCGGAGCGCTCGTGACGCTGCTGCCGGACGCGGCACAGGCCCAGGGCTGGCCGGCGCCGGTCGCGCCACTGCCGGAACTGGCCACCGCGCTCGACAAGCGCTTCCAGCCGGCGATCGACTTCGACACCGACGTCTGCTTCAACGTGCCGGCGGTCAATGCCGCGGGCGCGATCAGCGCGGGCGCGTCGACCTATGCGACCCGGCCGCCGGCGTCGTGCCGCAACCCCAGCTACCGGACGACCAGCAACGTCTATGTGCGCGCCCGCTGCAACAACGGCTATTGCGCCCGCGTCTACAGCTATTTCTGGCAGTCGGACTTCTCGCACGCCTATGACTGGGAATCGATCATCGTCTGGACGACCGACCAGGGCACCAGCAGCACCGTGGTCGGCGTCACGCGCGGCGATCATGGCGGCTGGGAAACCCGCGCCACCAGCGGCGGCCAGCTGCGCTTCCAGAGCGATTCGACCGGCCAGCACGTCAAGATGGTCTATCACTACGAGACCTGGGGCTTCTCGCACCTGTGGCGCTTCTCGAAGACCGACAATGGCGACGAGCCGCCCGAGAACGGCACCGGCCAGTGGCTGATCCAGCCGCTGATCAGCTGGAACGGCTATCCCTCGGCCAGCGTCCGCAACGCGATCTCCAACTATAATTTCGGCAGCGGCAATTTCGACAACAAGGACGCCCGCTTCTCGGGCGTGCTCGCCGCCACGGTGAACACCGGCATCACGCCGGGGTTCAACCCCAATCTGGATTCGGGCCCGAACTCGCCGGGCTGCCCGGCCGGCTCGACCATCTGCTGACCGCCTCCGCCCCGCGCCGCCATATTCCCGCGGCGCGGGGCGGAACCCCGGCGAGGCTCCGTCATCGAGGTGCACATGGCAAAGGATCGCAAGGCCGCGCGGCGCGCGCTGGTGCTGGGCGGCATCGCCGCGATCGTCGCGGGTGGCGCCTGGCTCGCCCAGCGCGGCGCGAACGGCGTTGGCAAGCCCGCCGAGGGCCTGGTGCGCGTGGACATGCCGGCCGTCGCCGCGAGCAGCCCGCCGTCCCCGGCGCCGACTCCCGCGACGAACCTCCCGACCCTGCCGGACAAGGTGATCGCGCATGTCCGCCAGGCCTATCCGCTGCTCACCGAAGTCGATTTCCGCTGCGATGCCGGCGGCTGCGCCGTGACCGCGACGATACCGCCGCCCACCGGCGACACCTTTCTGAAGCAGCGGCAGGAAATGCTGCTCGGCGGCCTTGCCCGGACGGTTGCGGCGGATGGCTATACCATGCTCGGCCCGGTCCAGATGGAGGAGGTCGCGTTCAACGTCTTCCGCATCCGCGCAGCGGTGGCGCCGGCGCGGGGCCAGGCCCGATAGGCCGGGCCGCGCGCCGCCGATCGACGGGAACGGTCGAACAGGAGCGCCAAAACGGGCGCCCCGGCAAGCAAGGCGCCCGTCAGGCACCGGCACGGGCGTCGATCCGGTCCGGCACAGGGATGTATGCCGGCGCAACTGTCGGGTTCAGGTCGCGCCGGCACGCTGGCCCTGTGGCCGGGCGTGCCGGACATGACGAGGCGGGTGCGACGTAGGACGAAGATCGAGCGACGAACCCGGTTCGCCGCCGATCGGCCGGAATTACTTCTTGCCGCCGCGCCAGTAGAGCAGGCCGGCGACGATCGCCGCCGAGCCGATTCCGATCGCGGCGCCCATGCCGATCTGCTTGGCATCGGGCTTCCAGCGCTTCCTGGCCTCGGCAATGTCCTTGACGGCCTGCAGCGCCTCGCTCCCCTCGTGGTGATCGTGCGACGCCTCCTCGACCGGGTGGGGCGACGGGGCATCCTCGGGCAGTGGCGGCTTCTTGCTCATGGTCTTCCTCTATTGGCGCAAGCCTGAACGTCAGGCTAATGCGGCGGTTGCACCCAAAGATGCAAGCCGCCACAAGCTCGGCCCCATGAACCCGCTCTACGCCCGGATGGGCACCACCATCTTCGAAGCCATGTCCGCCCGCGCGCGCGCGGCCGGGGCGATCAACCTGGGCCAGGGCTTCGCCGACGGACGCGGGCCGGAGGCGGTGCTCGAGGCCGCGGCCAGGGCGGTGGTGGAACGGTCGAACCAATATCCGCCGATGCTCGGCCTGCCCGAGCTGCGCCATGCGGTGGCGGACCATTATGCCCGCCACCAGGGGCTAAACCTGACGGCGGAGGAAGTGGTGGTCACCTCCGGCGCGACCGAGGCGCTGGCCGCCGCGATCTTCGCCTGCGTCTCCCCCGGCGACGAAGTGATCTGCTTCCAGCCGCTCTACGACGCCTATGTGCCCCTGATCCGCCAGGCGGGCGGCGTGCCGAAATTCGTGCGCCTCCAGCCGCCCGAATGGAAGATCGACCGGGCGGCGCTGGAAGCCGCGGTGTCGAGCCGGACGCGCGCGCTGATCCTCAACAACCCGCTCAATCCCGCCGCGACCATGTGCGGCGCGGACGCGCTGGCGATGCTCGCCGATTTCTGCGTCGCGCACGACCTGATCGCGATCTGCGACGAGGTATGGGAGCATGTCACCTTCGACGGCGCCCGCCACCTGCCGCTGATCGGCTTCCCCGGCATGCGCGAGCGCACGGTGAAGATCGGCTCCGCCGGCAAGATCTTCGCGCTGACCGGCTTCAAGGTCGGCTGGATGTGCGCCGCCCCCGCCATCGCCCGCGTGCTTTCCAAGGCGCATCAGTTCCTCACCTTCACCACACCGCCCAACCTGCAATGGGCAGTCGCCGAGGGGCTCACCACCCAGGACGGCTGGGTGCAGGAGGCCCGCCACCGCTTCCAGCACGGCCGCGACCGGCTGCGCGCCGGGCTCGCCGCCGCCGGCTTCGCGGTGCTGCCGAGCGCGGCGACCTATTTCCTCTCGGTCGACCTCGCCGCCTCGGGCATCGCCCTGGACGATGTCGCCTTCGCCAACCGGCTGATCGACGAGGCCGGCGTCGCCTGCATTCCCGTCTCGGCCTTCTATGCCGAGCAGCCGGTGACCAGCGTGGCGCGCTTCTGCTTCGTCAAGGAAGACGCCACGCTCGACGCCGCGATCGCGCGAATCGCCGAGGCCCGCGCCCGCCTGGCCGGCGGCTGACCCGCCGGGCGCGGAAGTTTACGAAACATACGCTACGGGGCCCTTCCCGCCCCTCCGCACGGGCCTCGCGCGACGGAAGCCGGCATTGCGGCAAGGGCAAGGGCAAAGGCAAAGGCAAAGGCAAGGACTGCGCATCCGCCCGGCCAAGCACGCGAAATCCTACATTGGAAGCGGACCTGCCCCGGCGACTCGGCCGCGGGGCGGTTCACCCACGGAACCGCCCGCTTCGCCGTGCGGCGTGCAACTCGTCTCGTTTCCGGCACGTTCGCCGGGCCGCGGGACAGATTGGAGTTGTACCATGCGTAACATCAAGTTCCTGATGCGCGGCGCGGCGGTGACCGCGCTGCTCGTCGCGACCCCGTCGCTCGCCCAGAGCCGCATCGACCGGGCACGCACCGCCGTGACCGAAGCCACCGCCAAGGTGGAGGCGGCGCAGACCGCCGGTGCCCAGACCTATGCCGGCGAGACCATGGCCAAGGCCGAGGAGGCGCTGCGCGTCGCCAAGGACCAGCTGGCGCGCGATCATCGCGATTCGACGATCAACGAAGCGCGCCGCGCCTCGGGCCTGGCCGACCAGGCGCTGGCCGAGGCCGAGCACAACAAGGACGCGCGCATGGCGGCCGAGCGCGACGCGCGCCGCGATGCACAGGCTGCCGCGGCCTCGGCTTCGGCGGATGCGGCAGCGGAGGCCAGCCAGCGCGCGGCCGCGCAGGATGCCGCGGCGGTGGCCCAGGGCAATGCGGCGGCGGCGAACGCGCGTGCCGACATGGCCGCTCAGGCAGCACAGTCGGCAGCGGCGGATGCGGCGGCGGTGCGCGCCGCAGCGGCCCAGCCGGTCGCGACCACGATCGAGACCACCACGACCCAGCCGGCGGCGCGCAAGACGACGACGGTGCGGAAGGCGCCGGTGCGCAGGACCACCCGCACCACCGTGTCGCGCCCGGCCACGGCATCGACCACCACGACCACCACGGTGAAGACGGAGCCGCGCTGACGCGGAGCCCTGCGATCAAGGGCGATAGCGCGAGGCAGGCTTTCCGCGCCGCCTCGCGCGCCCAGGGTCAGATCCTGTCCAGCACCCCACGCTCGGTGATGTAACCCGTCACCAGCCGCGCGGGGGTCACGTCGAATGCTGGATTGGCGGCGGGGGAGTCGGTGACACGGACAGTTCCGATTTCCCCGCTTGCCCCCGGCCCGCTCAGCCGGGTCAGCTCCTCGGCGCTGCGCTCCTCGATCGGGATGTCGGCACCGCTCGCAGTGTTCGGATCGAAAGTGGTGTAGGGCAGCGCGACATAGAAGGGCACGTCATTGTCGTGCGCCGCGAGCGCTTTCAGATAGGTGCCGATCTTGTTGCAGACATCGCCGTTGCGCGTGACGCGATCGGTGCCGACCACCACGGCGTCCACCTGCCCCTTCATCATCAGCAGGCCGCCGGCATTGTCGGCGATCACCGTGTGCGGCACGCCGTGGTTGCGCAGCTCGAACGCCGTCAGCAGCGCGCCCTGGTTGCGCGGGCGCGTCTCGTCCACCCAGACATGGACCGGGATGCCGGCATCATGCGCAAGATAGATCGGCGCGGTGGCGGTGCCGTAATCGACCGTGGCGAGCCAGCCGGCGTTGCAATGGGTGAGGATGTTGAGCGGGCGATCGGGATTGCGGGCATGGAGTTCGCGGAACAGCTCCAGGCCATGCTCGCCGATCGCGCGGCAGAGCTCGGCATCCTCGTCGCAGATTTCGTCGGCACGCCGGAACGCCGCCGCCGCGCGCTCGCCCTCCGGCAGATCGGCTACCGCCGCGCGCACCGCGTCGAGCGCCCAGCGCAGGTTGATCGCGGTCGGGCGCGTCTCGAACAGCGTCTCGTACGCCGCCTGCAGGCTGGCGTCGCCGGGATCGGCCGCAAGTGCCATCGCATAGCCATAGGCGGCGGTGGCGCCGATCATCGGCGCGCCGCGCGTCCACATCTCGCGGATCGCCACCGCGGCGGCATCGACGTCGCGCAGCTCGACCCATTGCACTTCCCAGGGCAGCTTGCGCTGGTCGAGGATGACCACGCCCCTGCCGTCTTCGGTGCGGCGGATCGAGCGCGTGGGACGGCCTTCGAGGATCATGGGAGCACTTCCGCCAGAGAATGAATGTCGGCCGGGCCGCCTTCGCGGTCGATCAGCAGCGCCTGGAGCCCCGCCTCGTGCGCGGCATCGACTTCGGCGGCCATGTCCGAGACGAACAGCAGCTCGGAAGGCGCGAGATCGAGGGCATCGACGATCCTGGAATAGGAATCGCTGTCGCGCTTGGGGCCGGTGGTCGTGTCGAAATAGCGGCTGAGGAACGGCGTCAGGTCGCCGGCGACCGAATGGCCGAAGATCAGCTTCTGCGCGGCGATCGAGCCGGAGGAATAGATGTTCACCGTGAGGCCGGCGGCCGTCCAGCGGCGCAGCGCCTCGGGCGTGTCGGGATAGACATGCCCCTTGAGCTCGCCATCGGCATAGCCCCGGGCCCAGATCAGGCCCTGGAGCGTCTTGAGCGGAGTCTCCTTGCGGTCCTCGTCGATCCACGCGAGCAGCGTGGCGACGGGATCGTCGCCCGGCACCTGGGCCAGGATCGGCGCGGCGACTTCGGGATTGTTCGCAACGAATTCCGCCAGATGCTTGCGGGCATAGGGAAAAAGCTCGTCGGCGACGAAGCTGATGCTGCTCGTCGTGCCTTCGATATCGAGGAGGATGGCCTTGGGCGGGGTGTGGGTCATTCTCTTTCGTCCTCCGCCCCTTTCGTCATGCCCGCACAGGCGGGGATCCAGGGTAACAGAGCGGCGTCCTTCACGACTCTGGATCCCCGCCTGCGCGGGGATGACGGTGGTTGGCTCAGGCCGGCTCGTGCCGCGGGAAGCGATCCGCAATGGCGTCGCCGGTGAAGTTGGCGATCCAGCCGTCCGCATTGGTGAACAGGCGGATCGCGGTGAAGCGCGGGCTCGGCCCCATGTCGAACCAGTGGCGAGTGCCGGCCGGAACCGAGATCAGATCGCCTTCCTCGCACAGCACGGCATAGATTCTCTCGCCCGCGCGCAGGGTGAACAGCCCCTCGCCCTCGACGAAGAAGCGGACCTCATCCTCCGAATGGCGATGCTCGGAAAGGAACTTGGTGCGCAGGGCACCCTTTTCGGGATGATCGGGCACCATGCGGATCACGTCGACGGACCGATAGCCCTTCTCGGCCTTGAGCCGCTCGACCTCCGGCGCGAAGGCCTCGAGCACTTCGTCCTGCCCGGCATCGGCGGCGAGCGGGCGCGAGGGCCATTGCTCGAAGCGGACGCCGATCCCGCCGAGCGCGGCGGCGATGTCGCCGGCATCGCGCGTATCGGTGAGCGGCGCGCCGCCCGCCTCGTCGAAGACCCTGAGATGCGTCATCGCTTCCATGCCCTTTCGGCCAGTTCGGCGGCGATCAGCCATTCGGTGCCCTCGAGCACGCGCTCGGCCTCGGCCAGGTCCTTGCCCCAGGCATAGAGCCCGTGGCTGCGGATAAGATAGGCCGGCGCGGTGCCCGGCGCCAGCAGCGCGGGCGTCACCGCCGCCTCGATCACCGCCATGTCCTGGCTGTTCTCGACGATCGGCAGGCGGATCTCGGCCTCGTGCGTGGCGTTGCCCGGAAAGACCTTGAGCATCTCATGGCCGGCGAACACCCATTCGCTGGCACCGGCGGCGGCGCGGCTCATGCCGACGGCCTCGGGCGAGTGCCCGTGGAGCACGGCGCCCGTGTCGGGAAACAGCCGGTAGATGGCAAGGTGCAGCGCGGTCTCGGCCGAGGGTTTGCCGGGAGTGAGCCCCTTCCCCTCCAGGTCGACCCGCATGATGCCGGCGGGCGTCAGCCGGCCCTTGTGCCAGCCGGACACGGTGACGGCGACGCTGCCGTCGTCGAGGCGGACGGAATAATTGCCGGCGGTGGCGGGGGCCCAGCCGCGCGCGTCGAGCCGGCGGCCGACCTCGACCAGCGCGTCGGCGGCATCTGCGAAGGACATCGTCATGCGCGCGGCCTTAGCCGATCCGCGGGCACCCTGGGCAACAGATTTTATTTGGAGCCGCGGCGCGGCAGCGGCTGGACGATCTCCCGCGCCGGGCCGGTGACCCAGCTTGCCGGCTGGGGCTGCGGCCGCGGCGCCATGCCGGGCATGGTCACCATGTTGAACGCCTCGCCGCCGAGATTGCGCGCATCCGCCATCAACAGCGGCGTGGAGGGGCCCGAGCGCTCGGGGTTGGTCACCGGCTCGTCCGTCACCATCACGTCGCCACCGATCTCGGTCAGCGCATAGAGCTGCCTGGCAAAGGCCGCCGGGAAGCGGATGCAGCCATGCGAGGCGGGATAGCCGGGGAGATGGCCGGCGTGCAGCGCGATCCCGTCCCAGGTGAGCCGCTGCATATAGGGCATCGGCGCGTTCGAATAGAGGTTCGAGCGGTGGAACACCTTCTTCTGGAGGATGGTGAAGGCGCCGGCGGGCGTCTCGTGCCCGTTCGAGCCGGTCGACACCGTGCTCGCGCCCACCAGCTTGCCGCCGCGATAGACATAGGCGCGCTGGTCCGGAATGCTCACCACGATCGAGACGGGGTCCCAGTCGTTCGTGCTCGCGCGGATGATCTGGGGCTGCTCGTACCAGACCCATTGGCCGTTGCGCAGCCCCGCCGGCGCGATCTGCATCGTGTCGGACGCGATCCCCTGCGCGGCGGCGGGAGCGGTGGGAAACAGGGCGGCCAGGGCCAGGAGAAGGACGGCAAAGGTGCCGGAACGCATCGAACAGCTCTCCGAATCCGACGAGCCAGGACGGCTCAGGGCGATTCCTTAACGAAATTAACCTAATTTCGTGCCGCTGCCGAATCGGCGATATTCGCGCGGGCAAATCGCTGGCAACGTTCCGGATTTCGGAGAGCCTTCGGCGAACCGGGCGAACGATGCGGCGAGTCGCGCAACTTGGGACAGATGTTGAGCAACGCGCTTACCATCTGTCTGGTATAGCTTCCCCCTGGGGACGAGAGCAGCGGGCTTTTTGGATAGTGATGGATAGTCTCGATACGATTCAGTCGCGTCGCGCCTTGTTGAAGACGGCGCTGGTGATGGCGAGCGGCGCGGTGGTTTCGGCCTGCGCCTCGCGCACGATCGAAACCGCGATGGCACCGGCCGCGCTGCCGGTCCCGGCGCCGATCCCCGAGATTCCCAAGGCGCCCGAGGTGGCCGCCGCCAAGGTGCCCGGCGTGCCCGCCGGCATCCGCCCCGAGCTGTTCAAGAAGGCGCTGGCCGCGCTCAACCGCCATTCGATGCGCATCCCCTCGCACGACCGGATCGCGATCGCCGACTTCGCCTCGCCCTCCTACAGCCCGCGCTTCTTCGTGGTGAACCTGGGCACCGGCCAGGTCGAGCGCTTCCTCGTCGCCCACGGCATCGGCTCGGATCCCCAGCATACCGGGCTGCTCCAGCGCTTCTCGAACGAAGTGAATTCGGAAGCGACCTGCGAGGGCGCGTTCCTGACCGCGGACTATTATGTCGGCAAGCATGGCGACTCGCAGCGCCTGCTCGGCCTCGACCCGACCAACAACAATGCGCTCGACCGCGCGATCGTGGTCCATTCGGCCTGGTATGCGAACACCGACATGATCGGCCGGCACGGCAAGCTCGGCCGCAGCCAGGGCTGTTTCGCCGTGGGCGAGAACGAGCTGGGCAAGCTGTTCGAGCGGCTCGGCCCGGGCCGGATGATCTACTCCGCCAAGGTCTGAGCCAGGGTCTGGCCCGGCTAGTTCCGCGGCAGCGCGGGCCCCGGCCCGGTGCCGCAGGGGAAAGGCGGCGCCCAGCAGGGATAGCCGAACGCCAGCTTCGTCGCATAGCGCGCGACCGGCCGTTGCGGCCAGCTGCCCGGCAGCACCACCTCCGCCTTGCCGCTGCCCCTGGGCCAGGTCGCGATGCTGGGGGGCGTGACGCCATACCAGCGCGCATCGCCCGCGAACGGCCGCTTGAAGGCGATCGCCATCACGCGGTCCCCCATCCATAGCTGGTGATAATCGGCCGGGCTGCGCTGGGCACCCCGCGCGTCCACCACCGCCGAGCGGGCGAAGTAGATGTCCTGCCACGGCGCGGCGAGCGCGGCGAAGGCCAGCGCCTTGGCGGGCTCCTGCGGCATCGCCGGGCGCGGCACGATGCGGAAGCTGGCGAGCAGCACCAGCGCCACCACCAGCACGAGCCCGCGCAGGTCGCGCCAGGTGAGCAGCAGCCAGGTGAACAGCGCCGCCATCGGGAACAGCCATTTGAAATAATGGGCGTTGAAGAAGCGCCACATGCCGCTGGGCACCAGATCGACATAGGCGAGCATCATCGCGGTATAGATCAGCGCGGCCAGCGCCATGCAGAGCGTCAGCCAGCGCGCCGGGCCCCGCAGCCGCATGACGCCCAGGATCAGGCCCGCCGCGCCGGTGAGCAGCCAGGGCAGCTCGCGCAACAGGCCGGTCTCGCCGGGGAACCAGGGCGCGGGATCGACCAGCAATATGCTCGCCTTCCAGCCGAGATCGGCGAACGCGAAGCCATAGTCGCCCGAGAGCAGCGTATAGTCGGTGAGGCGCCAGCCATAGATGGCGAGATAGAGCACGGCATAGGGAAGGAACGCCGCCGCGGCGCCGCCGATCGCCCGGGCGAGATCCGGCCAGCGCCGCTCGATCAGCACCGGGCGCCACAGCGCGAAGCCGCCGATCACCGCGCCCACCACCACGTCCGCCGGGCGGACCAGCGCGATCCCGGCCAGCAGGGCGCCGAGCAGCCAGGGCCGGCGCCGCCCGCCGAACATCATGTCGGCCGCCTCGGCAAAGGCCAGCCAGATAAAGGCCGCGGACATGGTCGTCGTCCAGGGCTCGAGCCAGAATTTGGAGATGCGCAGGTCGCCGATGGTCGCGGCGAGGAACAGCAGCCCCGCCGCCAGGCTCCCCACCCCGAAGCGCGCGCAGACGCGGTGGAAGCCCCAGAAGGCGAGCGCATAGCAGGCCAGGTTGATCGGCACGAACGGCGTCGGCGCCCAGGCGAAAGGCGCTCCGGCGAGCGGATAGAGCAACGGGTACCAATGCTGGTCCGGGCTCAGGTCGAAGCGCAGGAACGCCCTGGCCGATTGCAGATACTGCTTCTGATCGTGCCAGCCGCGCCACCAGGGCCCTTCGGGTGCGAAGAACTTCAGGTTGATCTTGAAGACGGTATAGGCCGCGAAGACGGTCATGACGGCTCGCACCGGATGCGCGTCGAACTGGCGGCGGATCCAGTGGAGCATGGCCTGCGGGTATCGCTTGCGCGGGGTTGGCACAAGCGCGCCCGAGCGACTAGGTGTGTGGGGTGATCGAGACATAACCGGTTGCAAGACGGAGACGATGAGCCAGTCCCATCCCTTTTATTCGATCCACCGCCAGGGAATGATCCGCGCGGGCCTCTGCACGCCGGCGGTGGTGGTGGGCGATCCCGCCGCCAATGCCCGGGCGGCGATCGCGCTGGCGCGGCAGGGCGACGAACAGGGCGCGGACCTGCTCGTCTATCCCGAGCTCAACGTCACGTCCTATGCGATCGACGACCTGCATCTGCAGGACACGATCTGCGCGGCGACCGAGGCGGGGCTCGCGGCGATCGTCGCGGCGAGCGCGGAGCTCCGGCCGGTATTGCTGGTGGGCGCCGCGCTCCGGCGCAACGGGCGGCTCTACAATTGCGCCGTCGCCATCGCGCGCGGGCGCATCCTGGGCGTGGTGCCCAAGAGCTACCTGCCCAATTACCGCGAATATTACGAGAAGCGCTGGTTCGCGCGCGGCGCCGGCCTGACGGGGTTGGAGATCGCGGTGGCCGGGCAGAAAGTGCCCTTCGGCACCGACCTGATCTTCGCGGCCGAGGAGCTGCCCGACTTCGTCTTCCATGTCGAGATCTGCGAGGATTACTGGTCTCCCCTGCCCCCCTCCACCCAAGGCGCGCTGGCCGGGGCGCTGGTGCTGTGCAACCTCTCCGCCTCGAACATCGTGGTGGGCAAGGCGCGCGAGCGGGCGATGCTGTGCGCGGCGCAATCGGCGCGGGCGGTGGCGGCCTATGTCTATTCCGCTTCCGGCCCCGGCGAGAGCACCACCGACCTGGCCTGGGACGGCCAGGGCATGATCCACGAGCTGGGCGAGCTGATCGCCACCACCGAGCGCTTCGAGCTGACCACCGAAGTGGTGTGCGCCGATATCGACCTGGAGCGGCTGCGGCTCGAGCGGATGCGGATGGGCACGTTCAACGACTGCGCCGCCGACAATGGCGATCCGGAGACGCGCTTCCGCCGCGTGACCTTCCAGCACCGGCCGGACCATGCCGACAAGGGGCTGCTGCGCAAGCTGCGCCGCTTCCCCTTCGTGCCCAACACCCCCTCCCGGCTGGAGGAGGATTGCTATGAGGCGTTCAACATCCAGGTGGAGGGGCTGCGCAAGCGGCTGGAAGCCACCGGCGCGAAGCACATCGTCATCGGCGTCTCGGGCGGGCTCGATTCCACCCATGCGCTGATCGTCGCGGCCAGGGCGATGGACCGGCTCGGTCGCCCGCGCACCGACATTCTCGGCTTCACCATGCCGGGCTTCGCGACCAGCGAAGGCACCAAAGCCAATGCCTGGGCGCTGATGGACGCGCTGGGCGTTACCGGCGAAGAGATCGACATCCGCCCGGCGGCGCGGACGATGCTCGAGGGGATCGGCCATCCCTTCGCCAGGGGCGAGCCCGTCTATGACGTGACCTTCGAGAACGTCCAGGCGGGCCTGCGTACCGACTATCTGTTCCGTCTCGCCAACCAGCGGCACGGCTTCGTGCTCGGCACCGGCGACCTGAGCGAGCTGGCGCTGGGCTGGTGCACTTATGGCGTGGGCGACCATATGAGCCATTACGGCGTCAATGCCGGCGTGCCCAAGACGCTGATCCAGTATCTCATCCGCTGGACCGTGCAGACCGGCCAGTTCGCCGGCGAGGCGGCGCGGGTGCTGACCAGCATCCTCGATACCGAGATCTCGCCCGAGCTGGTGCCCGCCGATGCGGACGGCAGGATGCAGAGCACGCAGGAGCGGATCGGCCCGTACGAGCTGCACGACTTCTTCCTCCACTACACGATCCGCTACGGCCTGCGGCCCTCCAAGATCGCCTTCCTCGCCTGGCATGCGTGGAAGGACGCGGCGGCGGGGCAATGGCCGATCGGCTTCCCCGAGGATGCGCGCCACCAATATGACCTGGCGACGATCGCGAAATGGCTGGAGGAATTCCTGTTCCGCTTCTTCCAGACCAGCCAGTTCAAGCGCTCGGCGCTGCCCAACGGACCCAAGGTCTCGGCCGGCGGCGCGGTGAGCCCGCGCGGCGACTGGCGCGCGCCCTCGGACGGAGTGGCGCGGCCCTGGATCGACGAGCTGAAGGCGAATCTGCCGTAACCCGCCTTCCCCTTCTTCCGTCATCCCCGCCTTCGCGGGGATGACGGTGCCTGTTGATTGATGAGGGTGCCCGCTGACTGCTTCATGGCCCCAGTCCGATGCCGTCATCCAGGTGATAGCGTTACCAGCACTTGACCTGTATATGCTTCCCGACAACGCTGACAAAAATCGCGGGAGAGGGAATCATGAAGCTGCGCCGTCACGCATTCGCGGGTTCGCTGGTCGCACTGGGCATAGCCCTGGCCGCCGCGGCGCCCGCCGCCGCGCAGGACCAGGCCCGGCCCTGGATGGATGCCGCCCTCTCCGCCGATGCGCGGGTGAAGGCCGTGCTCCCCCAGATGACCGAGGACGAGAAGCTGACCCTGGTCTTTGGCTATTTCGGCACCGATTTCGCGTCGAAGAGCGGCTATAAGGCACCTGCCGAAGCGCGGCAGGGCTCGGCGGGCTATGTGCCGGGCATCCCCCGGCTGGGCATCCCGCCCCAGTGGCAGACCGATGCGGGCATCGGCGTGGCCACCCAGGGCGGCGCGGCGCGCAAGCGCGGGCGGACCGCCCTGCCCTCGGGCCTCGCCACCGCCGCGAGCTGGGACGTCGATCTGGCCCATGCCGGCGGCGCGATGATCGGCGCGGAGGCGCGCGCATCGGGCTTCAACGTGATGCTCGCCGGCGGCGTCAACCTGATGCGCGAGCCGCGCAACGGGCGGAACTTCGAATATGGCGGCGAGGACCCGCTGCTCGCCGGCACGATGGTGGGCGCGCAGATCGCCGGCATCCAGTCGAACCACATCGTCTCGACCGTGAAACATTATGCGGTGAACGATCAGGAGACCGACCGCGATACCGGCAATTCGATCATCGACCAGGGCGCGGCGCGGACCAGCGACCTGCTCGCGTTCCAGATCGCGATCGAGAAGGGCGATCCGGGCTCGGTGATGTGCGCGTACAACCGCGTGAACGGCATCCATGCCTGCGAGCATCCCTGGCTGCTCACCGACGTGCTGCGCCGCGACTGGGGCTATAAGGGCTATGTGATGTCGGACTGGGGGGCGACTCACTCCACCGCGCCGGCCGCCAATGCCGGGCTCGACCAGGATTCGGGCTTCCCGTTCGACAAGGAACCCTATTTCGGCGCGCCGCTGAAGGCCGCGGTGGCGAAGGGCGAGGTCTCGGCGGCGCGGCTCGACGCGATGGCGGGGGCGATCCTGCACGCGATGTTCGCCAACGGGCTGTTCGAGAAGCCGATCGCCGACGCGCCGATGGACCTGGCTCCGGCGATGCTCGCCGAGCATGCCGGAGTGACTCGCCGGGATGCCGAGGGCGGCGCGGTGCTGCTCAAGAACCGGGACGCGATCCTGCCGCTCTCGCCCGCGGTGAAGAAGATCGTCGTGATCGGCGGGCATGCCGACAAGGGCGTGCTGGCGGGCAGCGGCTCGTCGCTGGTCTATCCGGTGGGCGGCAACGCCGCGCCCGGATCGAAGCCGACGACCTGGCCGGGGCCGATGATGTACTATCCCGACGCCCCGCTCGCGGCGATCAAGGCGCAGGCGCCCAATGCCGAGATCCTGTTCGCCGATGGCGGCAATGCCGGCAGCGCCGCAAAGCTCGCCAGGGATGCCGATGTCGCGATCGTCTTCGCCACGCAATGGGCGGGCGAGGCGTTCGACGTGTCGCTCACGCTCGAGGGCGGCCAGGACAAGCTGATCGCGGCGGTGGCCCGGGCCAATCCGCGCACGGTGGTGGTGCTCGAGACCGGCGGGCCGGTGCTGACGCCGTGGCGCGACCAGGCCGCCGCCATCCTCGCCGCCTGGTATCCGGGCACGCAGGGCGGCAGCGCGATCGCCAACCTGCTGTTCGGCAAGGCGAACCCCTCGGGCCGTCTGCCGGTCAGCTTCCCCGCGAGCCTCGACCAGCTGGCCAAGCCCGCCGCGCCCAACAAGGGCGACACGACCTATGGCGAGGGCGCGACGGTCGGCTATAAATGG
>JAESGN010000538.1_pt1 | contig 27629 bp, 29 predicted proteins | sample 9269731 | NCBI WGS metagenome assembly JAESGN01 (sample SAMN15720683, study PRJNA650826) | algae metagenome | isolation source: Mojavia pulchra JT2-VF2 and co-occurring heterotrophs from desert soil | place: USA: Cadiz Valley, Joshua Tree National Park, CA | collected 1998-06-08
TCTGACCTAAAGACTGGCTTGTAAAATTTTAGGTTTCAAATCTTAGTAGCGTCCGCGTCCACCACCGCCACCATATCCGCCCCGGCCGCCACCAGAAGAACCTCTGTCTTCTCTGGGCTTGGCTTTATTTACTTTCAGGTCACGACCCATCCATTCAGCACCATCAAGTGCTTCAATGGCAGCAGTTTCTTCTGCATCTGAATTCATGTCTACAAAAGCAAAGCCGCGCAGACGACCTGTTTCACGGTCATTTGGTAGCACAACCCGCTTGACACTACCATATTCGCCAAAAACACCTCTAATATCATCTTCCGTAACTTGGTAAGAGAGATTACCTACATAAATTGACATCGATTTTCTCCCTCATTATCAGCGTGTAGAGATTTAAATTTCGGAGAGAAGCCAGTGAATACTAAAAACAAACACTGTCACCGAATTAACTCTCACTTTTTAGGATGCCATAGAAGGCAATTAGGCGCATCCAGTAAATGGTTAATAGATGGTTAACCAGTGATGTGATGATAAGGATGCGATCGCGCTTAAATCTTATACCAATCTCTGTAACTATTGCTGTATAAGGTTTATAACCATAAACTGCACTTGGTGACACGAACCTTCGATCTACGCCAACAAGGTAAGAAATGATATAGCCGGCTAAACACTATTTCTGCTCATAGAAAAGTTACGTCTCCACTCTCCCCTGCTCCTGCTTTTCAAGTTCGGCGGCAGCCGTATCCAGCTCCATCTCCAGTTGTTCCACCGTAGACAAGATGCCTTTAAGTTGTTCGGGAACGTCTTTCCCTATTCTGTGGGTGGAAACGCCGATAGGCTGCGTCATTCCTTGCAGCGCAAGTTCGGCAACCGTCTTGTTTTTAGACTTGCAAAGAATAATGCCGATAGTGGGCTGATCATCAGGATGCCGCAGAATAGCGTTTACCGCAGACACATAAAAATTCATTTTCCCCGAAAATTCCGGCTGGAATTCCACCATTTTAAGGTCAATGATGACAAAGCAGCGAAGCCTCAGGTGATAAAACAGCAGATCAAGCCGATATTCCTGCCCGCTGACCTCAAGGGGATACTGGCTTCCCACAAACGAGAAACCGCCCCCTAGTTCCAGGAGAAAGTCACGAATGCGCTCCACAAGCGCCCGCTCCAAATCCCTTTCCTGTGCCTCTTGGCCTAAGGTCAGGAAATCAAAATGATACGGGTCTTTGATAAGCTGCTGCGCCAGATCGGATTGAGGGCTGGGCAAGGTCTGGCTAAAATTGGTGACTGCGCTCCCCTGGCGTTCATACAGACGGCTCTCAATCTGCATCTCCAAGATGGCGCGGCTCCAGCCGTTCTGGATGGTTTGCTGGATGTACCAAACCCGCTGCTCTGGCACTTTTACGCGATCCAGCAAGACACAGTTATGCCGCCAGGGAATTTGTCCACCAAGCTGGTGGACGAATGATTCATCCGGGTAGGTTTCCGCAAAAGCCCGCATATAAAGCAGGTTTGTACGGGAGAACCCCTTTATATCTGGGAACTCCCGTTTTAAATCCTTGGCTATGCGCTCAATTACCTTCGTTCCCCACCCTTCCTCCTGCTGGCGTTGTAAAATCTCCCGGCCAATCTGCCAGTAAAGCAGTACTAACTCCTGGTTCACAGCAAGTGCCGCCCGCACCTGCGCGGTGCGAATGCGCTGTTTAAGGATGCTTAAGAAGGCATCATAGTTGCTTAGGTTCTCAGGAAAAAGGGAATCGGTCACGGTCAAGGACGTATCGGGCGGTTACTGTATTGTACATGAACTGTAGTAACCCGCTACGGGTGAATAGGCAACCATTTATACTCGTGAACCTAATGCCTCCTGCATCCCTTACCTGATGCGAGTTAGGTTCTATTATCCGCGATACGCATAAGGGAGGTTAAGGATGATCCTGTTACCAGACACCCCCCGTGTTTCCAAATATTTTTCTGTCTGCAAGAAGAACAGTTAAAACCTCTCTCATTGGAGGCATTTTGTACTAGTTCAGCCAGCCTAGCATATTTTTTGATGCAAGGTCAAGCTGTTACAGACTTGCACTTTTTCTGTTTCATCCTTAGAGGATGTTTGAAAAGTCCTCCAGCGCGTGTCAAGTAAAAAGCAGCAAGATGGTTTGAAAAGCCTTGCTGTATATAAGTTTGAGCGGTTTTAATGCGAAAGTAGGATTTTGCCTGAGCATACTTGCAGTTTGAGGGTCAATAATTGCTTTTCGCCTACCACAGAGAATTATAAATACTGTGTGGTAGCAGACTCTCAATTGGTCTATAACCCTATATAGGATGCCAGCAAATAACATCAAACATAAAGGCTGAATATGCCGATTACTCCTCACACAGAGAAACACTTTACTGCTTCCGAAACTGTGCGCGATATTGTTATTGGTATGTCAGATGGTCACATGGTTTGACACGTCAAATAAACGATAGAGTCAAACATTTGTATCAATAAAAGATACACCATTCGTCATAACTAGGGATTATAAATTTCTTCACGGCTGAGTACACCATTGACTTGAACTGGATTCTCAGTTAATTCATCAATTATGTCTTTTTTTGGAGATGATTTTTTCTTGACCAAGACAATTACTTGAATATCATCTCCTTCACCGAGTTCTTGTTTGTACTCATCAGGAATCTGAATGAAACCATTTTGAATCTTTGCTTGAAACTCTACTGCATCTAACATCTTGATTCTCTATTACATACCGATACAGCTCAATCTTAGCCCTATCCCTTATATCTCCAATAGAGTTTATCAAAATCAGAATTGCGTTTAATAAAATGTTATAGCAGTTGTTCCTAGTATTCATGATTGGAGCGCTAGTAGCAATCAAGTTTAACTTCATTACTACCTAGAGGAAGACCCAGCAGTTCATTTCCGACTCTTAACCGCCACTTTTGCTTCATTAATGTTATCCTTAACAGCTTTGAGAAAATTGGGAATAGCTTTAGACAAAGACTGCTCCGCGCGGGTAGGTTGCTCTGACTCTAGTAGTGCTACCAAATCTTGCGTATCAGCCTCAATTCTCTTAAGTAGCTTGAGCTTCTGAAAAATAGGAACTGAGTTCCTATTTTCTTCGCCGTCTTCTTCTTGTCGCTGCTGACTCAATATCTTGCGTACATAACGGGTAGAAACACCAATCGCCACTGCCAAAGCCGGGCCTAATGCCTTTTCTCCTTCTCGCGGACGACCGCGAATCTCCCTGTAATTCAAAGCTCGTAAGCGTTCAGCCAGCCGTTCAATCTGGTCACGGGTATAGTTAACCCGTTTCTCGTTTTCCGCCAGTTCCACCTGTAGCGCCCGTTCAGGTTCCTCCTCAGCATCAAATACCATCATGTGAACCATTACTAGCTCATCAGGAAACTGTTGGGCATAAGCATCTGAATTACCTTCCTTAAGTAACTGAATTGCTGCTAGGCGATGCGCTCCAGCCAGCAATACTCCCTTACAATCAACCACCAGGGGTTCAATCAACCCCAATGCAGCAATAGACTCTGCTAAATCAGCAACGTGTTCAGGTCGAATTGGCCTAGTGTCTGCTTCTCTAGGATGAATTTGCGCCAGAGGCATTTTAGTTTTTTGGGAGCGTTCCTGTTCGGCTTTAGCTGCTGCTGCCAGATCCTGCTCATGAATCGCGTCAGCTGTTGCGGCGGCTTCTGCAAATAAAGCTTCACTTTTTGTTTTTCGTCTAACCATTTAACACCCAGTCGGCGATCGCCTGTAAATCTTTTGCCCCCTTGCAGTTTGGATCGTACTGCATCAGGGGAACTCGTTCAGCAGCAGCCCATGCTAAAGATGAGTCTTGATGCACAATTAAACGTTTAATCGATGGGTAAGCATTAGAGAGTTGTTTGTCCAGCGCCTGATCCATTGACCGACGCAGATCAATCCGCGAGAGTGCCAACGCCCAGCGTTTTGCCCCTCTGCGTCCTTTTTGCTGTCGCAGCTTCAACTCGTTGAGGACTCGCCCGGCTCCCATGACTGCCAAAGGGTGAGCATCGGTGCAGACTAATGCAACATCAGCAGCAACCAACCCTAGTCGCTCCAGAGATTCAACACCTGGGGGACAGTCGAAGATAAAAACATCGTAAGCCATTGGTGCTACGATATCTGCCAAATCTTCAGGATCTAGCAACTGAATATTATGTCCTGCCAAATCGGGGCCGCCCGGTAAGACGTAAAGGCCAGGAGCTGCTTCTAAAGGCTCAGGTGAACCACCAACCAGAAGTTCAGCAGTTCCTGCTGCTGTGGGATTTGTGCCTAACACGTAAGCTGCATTTGATTGTGGGTCAAGGTCGATAACTAAAACTTTTCGTCCTTGACTAGCCAGAACAGAAGCAAGGCCACAGGCAATTGTCGTTTTGCCCACGCCTCCCTTACGAGCTGCAACTGCAATGCACTTGTGAGTCATAGCCAAAATCGTATCACGCTCCAATTAAGGTGAATCAGAATTGCATTGAAGCACGATCGCCACAGTAGCACCAGAAAATTAAAGAACAAGATTATAGCTTTTGGTGCAGTTCTTAATTACTGTATAAGAAAAGATCATCTTCATCGCCCCAAACCCCGATGACTGCGTGGAATTTCTGCCACTTTATTGATAAGCAAAAATTATCAAAAATTTTTCGTCTCTCGTTTCTCACGCAAGAATAAGCTTTTTTGCCCTTAAGACGGAATCGTTTAGTTTGTCGGTGTAAGATTATCTTATGAAAATTGACCGACATGACCAGGCCAAAATCTTAACACCTGATGAAATTAACCGATTGTTCACCATAGGCCTAAAAACTCCACGCGATCGGGCGTTGTTTGGTGTGTGCTTGTACACAGGCACTCGAATTTCCGAAGCCTGTTCCTTACATACTAAAGATGTATACAGCATTGATGGCAGTGTACGCCCCCGTGTAACAATTCGCAAGGGGACGACAAAGGGCAAGATTGAAACTCGCTCTGTGCCAGTCAATTCTGAGTTAAAGGTACTACTAGAAGCTTACCATTCACCAAAGGTGTATTTGTTCCCTGGTCGTCACGGTAGGGGACACATTCACCCAGATTCGGCAGATAAGATTTTACGGGCGGCGTTTATGGAACTACTTATTGAAGGGGCCAGTACTCACAGCTTCCGCCGCACTTGCTTGACGCAGATGCACAGGTCTGGAGTACCACTGAAGGTGATCCAAAAAATTTCAGGTCACAGAACCTTGTCAGCACTGCAAAAATATTTAGAGGTATTGGATGAGGATTTAGAATCGGCTGTCTCAACGCTTAAATTTTAGTTTGTACAAATTTAACTTTAATTAGCCCGTTTTATAAACTTATTGGAGGACTATTATCATCCTGGTATGCGAATCATTGCTCGCAGCACTTTAAGGCAATTTTGGGAAATACATCCCGATGCCGAGCAGCCCTTAAAAGCTTGGTATGATGAAGCATCTCGTGCAGAATGGAATAGTCCAACAGATATCAAAAGTATTTATCGCAACGCCAGTATCATCGCTAATAATCGTGTTGTTTTTAATATCAAAGGCAATGATTACCGCTTAATTGTTCACGTTCGTTACGACATTAAAATTATTTTTATCCGCTTTGTAGGAACGCATTCTGAATACGATAACGTAGACGCGACAACAATTTGAGGTAACGTATATGCTTGAACTCCATCCCATCCGAACTGAAGCTGATTATCGTGCTGCACTTGATGAAATTGAAAGATTATTTGATGCAGAACCTAATACACCAGAGTGCGATCTGTTGGAAGTTTTAACAACTCTGGTGGAAGCATACGAACAGCGACATTATCCAATTGAAGCACCAGACCCAGTTGAGGCAATTTTATATTATCTCGAATCTCGTGGGCTGTCTTGGCAGGATTTAGAATCTGTTATTGGAAGCAGTGGAGAGGTTGAGGAGGTTTTGAATCGGCAGCAACCATTAACACTAGAGATGATTCGGCGTTTGCATTCCTCATTGGGGATTCCGGCGGAAGTGTTGATCCAACCATACTCTTTAATGAAAAATTCAGCTTAATAAAAGTGTGGGCTTGCTGAAATCATGGCAGAATGAGCTGCTAATGCTTAACAGCTTTGAACTTTTTAATATCTGTCTCTTCTGAAAATAGAAATTTAAAAAATGATTTGCCTTGAAAACGGCAAGTTTGCTGAATACTAAGCAATAATAAATAATTACGAGTTGATGACTCGTGAAACGGTGTTGATATATCTCGTTGTATCGCCAAATGTCTAATAGCTCTTTCAGCTACATTATTGTGCCAAAGAATTTTATCTTCTTCTAGAAATGTAAATAGGCTATCTCGATATCTTTTAAATCTTTTTTGATATTTTATAACTAAATCAGACCTATACCATTTATCAGTAATAAATAGTTGATAAAATTTATCAACTTCTTTCTTGAATTTTTCTAAAACCCTTTTCTTCAAGCCATATTTTTGAATAGCTTCCATAATGGGAATGATTAGATTTTTTACTTCTAAGACAAACATTTCATATTCAGTGTCAAATGGTGTTTCTCGAAGGTCATCATTAAGATCTCGAATAAGATGAACCCAACACTTTTGTTGCCTGCATTGCACTGAATCATAGCCAGCGTAAAAATCTGAAATAAGGATACCTGTATACCCTAATAGTAACTCATGTACTATTGTTGCTTCTCTAGTCTCACTCAGTTTGAATACTACATATTCTTCATTGGTAAAAACCCATCCATACCAATTAAAACCTTTAATATTAATTGTTGTTTCGTCCACATGAATGCTAGGACTTTTTAATAAAGACTGAATTATAAATTTTTCGGTTTCAGAATAATACTGTGCAAAATCCTTAATAAAGGTTACTATTGAGCCTGCAAGTATTTTTTCACCAAACTGCTCTTGCATCATTTCGCTAATGCTTTCGTATGGTAAACGCATAGCTACTCGATGGTAGATTAGCCATGCTTTAAATCCATGCCCGTAAAGCTGCGAATGTCCATATTTAGAGATAACTGGTGGATTATAAAACTTGCAGCACTGTGGGCAATAACCTTTATTACCTAAATATTTTATAATTGTTTTTTTAACACCGTTTTTTGTTAAGACTAAGTTAATGATGAGTCTTGTAGCTAGTCTTGTTGTGATTTTTAGAGAAATATTGTTGCAAATTGGACAGTTAACTGCCGCAGGAACTTCGATTATTTTGGTGGCTTTAGGATTAATTCTTCTTTGACCTTCGTACCCTTTTTTAACTCCGCGTTTTTTCTTTACCTCTTCATGAATACTCTGATTTGTATCCTGTCTAAAGTTTATTTTCTTTTTATCATAGTCCATGTGAGCAAAATTCAACATGGTTTCAAATTGACTAGAAATTTCAGTAACTATTTGATTTTTCTGTTTTTGATGTTCTTCAGAAAACTCTACTTCAGATAAAGTATCAGCCGACGTTTTTATTTTAGAAAGTTCATCTACTAGCAACTTTAAAGCATGACAATCCTCAGCATTATACGTGAGTAAGCAATCTTTGTATTGAGTATCACTCGTTTCTTGCCAATAATGCTGCCATACGAGGCTCTGAAGACCAGATGCAACAGGCGATGTCCATGTTGCTCCAATAAATGAACCAATCTCTTTCAAGCTGTTTGAGTAAACTGGAAAATAGATATTACCGTGAATGTAACTGTTAACATTAACTAATCTTTGAATGATAGTATCACTACTGGTTTTATAGCGTTTTGCTAATTTGGATATGGCACGCGATTCATAACTACCATAATGATAAATTGGAGCATTAGAGTACTGATTAATCACTGCCAACATCTGTTGCCATATCTGCCTTTCTTCCTCAGCAGTGTTAGCCCAAAAAGAGTAGAGCTTTATTGTGTCTGGTTGACAAACTAATAAACCAATTAAGTAATATAAATCTTGGTCGGGAACCCCCTCAATATCCAAAAATAATTCTGTCGATTGCCGACATAATTCTGGTAGATACTGGAGATATATTTTTCCTGTTCTAATGGCTAAAGCTTGTAACTCTAGCTTATGAGTGTTATCAAATTTATTGCGTTTTCCCTTTTTGCGTTTGTGTGGTTTAAATAGATAAGAAAGTTGTTTGACAGTAAAAATTCCCTTTTTTTCATATCGTCGAATGGCTTTGGGTGTAATGCCGTTAAGCAAGCTGAGGTGATTGTCTTGTAACGCTTTAGCTCGACAGAGCATCTTAAACTGGCATATTGGGCAATGCTTATTCAAAATTATAGGTGGTGGTTCTGACGATAAGCTTGTAACCCATCTTTGCAATGGCTCAAGTATAGGTATGAGATTTTTCTCAATATTCTTGAACCTAATGCGGTGAGATTTACCATCTACAGTAATGATGTGACCTACATTTGGTAAGCATCCCTGAATTTGTGCCAGTACATATCCAATGAAAAATAACTCTAACTTAGCCGTTTCATTAATCTGGTATGAGCCTATAAAAATGTTTGGTTCATAACTGAAGTTGCCCAAGGATGATTTATCATTTACCTTTTTTAAAAAGCAACATGTGGCAAGTAGTGTGCCAATACTTAATTGAGCATTTATCAAATAATCTATGCCGTGTTCAAGGTTGTTTTGCTGATATAATTGTACATTTGGGTTATCTTTTTTAAGAACATCAATATATTTAGTTTTCACATGGGACTTCTGCTGCTCAACAATTTGCTCATGCTCATGTAATTCTCTTGAAGGCTCCCCACACATTAACAGAAATGCCTTGTAGGGACACTGAGCATAGGCTACCAGAATTTGAGAAGTGATAACTTTAGCCATAAGTTTATTTCATGTGAGATCAATTACATCCAAGACCTTTTTTTTCAACTATATATATATATGTCGAAATTATAATTTTTAAGCATCAGGTTGCTGTAATTTGGGGTAGTTGTGAGGTGCTAGCCAATGCTGGGCAACAGGAGTGAGCATCACTGGCACTTAAAACGCTTGCAATAAAGCACTTTGAACTTTGACATCACTTGCGTTTCTTACTTTTTATCTAATCGTTATCTTTGATATCAGAATTGCTTCAACCTCATCATCTCGTGATGCCCCGACGAACTGGGGGCACTTCGTTTAGAGCGGGTGGTGTGGGGGACGGGCAATAATTTAAGGAGTGGAGTGGCCCCCAACTGGGCAGCCCGCCCCCCACACTCCGCTGCGCCACCCGCTCTACCCCAGTTCTTGACCCAGGTCATATTCAGTCAAGTATCACGCTCTTCCTCTCTATCCCATTCAAAATTTGCGGGAAGATTGCGTTTTACCCACTCCTGGATTATTTCTTCGAGTGCTTCAGATTGAGTAATTTCGCGGGCAGCACGGGCAATGCGAAAAGCCTTGGCTAAACGTTTGGGGATATAGCCAGAAATTTGCGTGTAATCTTCCCGTCCTCTTTTGCCGCGTTCATTAGTCATGCGATCCATATTCGCATGTGTTCTATTTTTTCGACAAATTTTTCTGGGTATTGTTCATGAACAATATAAATATATGTTAGGCTATGTTTATACGCGGGTAGAACCCTACGCATTCTTGGTTTTTAGGAGCTAAAACCTAGCGTATTCAAGACTTCCACTCAAAAAGATACGACTATGAAAGCAACACATAAGCAGCCGTGGAACGGTCATGCAAAGAATCCCGTATTGGCACAATCACAGCCACCAGCAGGGGAGCTAAGGTCAACTGTAGTATTTGATGGCGGAAACCGATTCGTGAAATGGATTGACCCTACCGGGAAGGTGCAAATCATCCCCTCATGCGTCAAAGAAGTAGGCGAATACCAATGGAAACGACTGAAACCAGACGCACAAACAGTATTGGTAGAAGTGGACGGCAAGCGGTACGTCATAGGACGCTTGGCCCAAGAACTAGGGGGTGAGCCGACCTTCCAGAAGAACAAATGTGAATTGGCAGAAATATTAGTACTAGCAGCAGTAGAGCCGAACTCAGGACATACGCAAGTCTGCATAGACCGCCTAGTGCTAGCAATGCCCAATACCCTAGACTTCGACGATGTGGCCAGCGTGCAGCGAATCGCCAACCACCCACAGAAGACGCAATTTACCCGCAACGGGCAGGAGATTGCCTATACAGTCACACAAGTCGAACCAATAGATGAAACCTATCCAGCCTTCATGTATGCCAAGCAGCAAGGCTATTTCTCCTATCCAGAAGCCAAAAACGCCGTGTGGGATATCGGAGGCGGCACGGCGATCGCCCGCATTTACACAGCCAACGGCACACTAATTCACGACGCAGAAGTAATACTGCCCGGAACCAAACAATTAGCCCAGGAAATTGCAGTAGAGCTAAAAGAAGCCTACAGCATGGACTACAGCCCCAGCCTGATTGACATCATGGATGCCATAGAGCGCCGGGATTACCGGATTGGAGCAGCAAGAGAGTACGATTTCTGGAATATTTACGATCGCTATGCCAGCCAGTGGGTGGAAGCAGCGCGGGCAGAAATCCGCTCAAAATGGGCAAACCACCTGCCGCAACTAGGTCATGTGCTAGTAGTCGGCGGTAGTGCTGACTTAGCCAGACCCATCTGCGAATCAACGGGAGACCGCTTTAGAATCCCAGAACAACCGCAACTATTCAACATCGTTGCAATGGCAAATCTTGACTAAGCAAGGTATGAAATCATGACGCAGACCCGAATTGTCTTAGACCCACAACACAAACCGAAAGCGGAATTAATATTGCAGCAGACAGGCATCACCACCCTCAGCCAACTGTTCAGCATCCTGCTGGTATGTTACGGCGACCATCTCATAGCCGGACTGCGCGGGCAACCACTGTCTATTACCACTCCCACCCCACAGCCCCGCCCGCCAGTGAAATCCCAACATCAAAACCAACCATTCACCCAAATGGCAGGGTTGTAAGAATCATGACACCGCAACAATTACTAAATGTCTTAGGAACAACCCTAGTAACCTTGTATAACATCCGCTCATCTCAGACATGGCTGGAGATAACCCAGCATCAGCTAGCCCATCCGGAACTGAAGACAAACCTTGCCTCAGCACTCATAGCCCTGACTGACCTGCAAGCCGACTTAGAAGCGACCCTAGAAATTCTGGAAAACCCGGCGTTGGTAATCACCAATGAAATGGTAGCAATGCTGAAATATCAACCCAGTGACAATTTTACTGCTGGTCAAATCCTAGCCAACGCCAATAAACTGGGCGGTTGGGACAACGCCGTGCAAATCACAGAAGCCATAGAGTTGGGCAGACATAACGACCTGCGGGCAATAGCCCAAAGTATGGATAAAGAACAAATCACCTTAATAGAACGGGTAATTGAGGGAGGAGGGCACTACCGATGAATGGGGAGAATCAATGGAATCCCGGCATATATGCAGCAGCAAAACAAGCCTTACTCAACGGCGGTGCTAATCAATGGCTAGCAGACACAGCAGCAAACATCGTCGCCAGTGATGACCCACACCAACCGAACCTGGGACGCACGGAGAGTGACCAGCAAATTATTCAAATGTCCTTGCCCTATCTGCTGCACGTTGCCGATAACTACCAAGACCAATAAAGAATGCCACCCACAAGGGGTAGCAACACGAAATATTATCTATCCAAATCCTACCAATGAACACAAGGAATTACGGGCAAGCCAAGCTAAAAGATCATATTTATGGCACAGCACCGGGAGCCTTAAACACAATGGCGAAATTGTTCGCCGTCAGTTCCGAAGACTTTAGGAAAGCCGTGTATGGCGACCAAGAAACCATTAAAAAGATTGCAGACATGGCGCGGTTATCAGAAGTAGCCAAAACCAACCTGCCAAAAGCCCTAGAGTCCTACCGTCAGATTATTGAAACAACTGGGAACTACAACCAAGCGCTAACCGAACTGGTAAAACTGACCCAGCAGCATGGTACTCAAACCATGAAAGCCATCTACAGCGCCCGACAGGGTGAGCAGAGGATGGGCAACGAACTGCAAGAACTAGCAGTAGCCAACGTCAACACCAGCACAACAGAAGCAACACGGCACGCTCAGAGAATGAGCCTGATTCAGATAGAAGGGACGACCGCAGATTTAATGGCGGTTGCCAAATACCAAGCAGACCTAGCCAAAGCTGCCAATAAAGTACCAGATGCTCAGGATGCAGCAGACCTGGCCTATGAGAAAGCTGTAGCCACAGCATTATGGGCGCAAGGCAGCGAAGCGAAAACCGACCGTATTCCCAAACCCAACTACCACCGCACCGCAGGCTTAAGCCGCGTTTGGCAAGGATTCCGCCGCACAATGGGGCTGTAAACCAGTAAACCAGTAAAACAGCCGGAGTGGTGAGGCTCCGGCTGCTCCCCTTATATTCTCAAATACGAAATTATATGGACTTTTTAACGTGGGAAAAGCCAGAACTGCAAGACCCCTTCGACTCGCACTCAGCCTTAAGCCTGGATGCGGCGAGACTCGACGAAGAAATTGCCGGGATTGTCAGCACCCGCCGCTTCTTGAATAAATCCCTGACCGCCATGACAGGGGTGCTGCTGGTAAATGGCGGTGTTCATCTAGCAGCCAAACTGGGATTACCAGCCCTAGCAGCAGGGACATTAGGCGGGATTTTGTTTGGCTTATTCTTGGTCAACGCCCTAACCAAAATCCGTCACTCAGAAGGACAGCCCAGCATTGACAGTGATTTTTTCCTATCCCTCGCCCAAGCTGCAAGTGTAGGCACTGCCTTATGGTTGTCCTTCACCGAACACCGAGAGATAGGGACAGCAGCCAAAGACGGCAGAGAGCGGTTTTTGGTAGAAGTGCGGGCTTATGAAGTCAAGCCAGAACCACCCAGCCATGACTTGTTGTTGACACTGGCGATCTCTCTGGGTGGTCTACTACTGATGCTGGGAATAGTCAAAAGCAGGGCTAGATAACACTAGAAGAGAGCTAGACTGATGGACAAGCAGGAATTGCAGCGCCTCAAAAGCAACGGTCAACTGAATAACGCCATTGTCGCCGTGCTGACAACAGCAGGGTTGGTATGTGGTGCCTTCGCCTTTAGCGGACGACAGACCGACCTAGTGGAATACTGTTTTCGTCCCCAAAAACTGACCAATCGCAGGAACGCCCGCAACTACTGCAACGCTCACCAACGTTACATCATGCCCGAACCAGAATTCAACGCCTGGGAACGGCAACCGATGAACCCGCTATACCAGGACGGCTGGACACTGCCTGCCAAAGCAACGCGCCTACGCACCATACCCGCCAACAACCCAGAAAAATATTTATGGGGCTTGGCAGGGGCTGGGTGTTTTGGTGTGGCATTGTTACTATCCAAAGGACGAGAAGGACGCTTGCTGCATGAACTTCCAGGCTATCGAGAGGAAGTCAAGACCAGTTGGTTCCATGCCCTGATTGCCGAAAGTTTGAAGCGGCGCAAAGTAGAGTACGCTGCCGAAATCGACTACCAGCTTTACCAATTCGCAGCCACCCGCACTGCCCGTGAGCGTCAATTGGCAATGCTCACTCCAGAAGAACTAGCAGTGTATCAAGAGAAAGTTCGCCTGCAATCCTCTATAGAATCGGCATCGCTATTACAGCAAGCCACTGGCACACCTGCGGCAGCACTGCCAGGGCAGAGCATGGCTGACATTGCCAACCCCGGCGATAAGGTACAAAGTGCCGAAGCCTGCGAGCGCCTGCATGAAGTAAAGGATAGACAAGTGTTCGACCCGTGGCAGGCAGACTTAAACAACCTGACCCCTGAATATCGCTACCTGCGGGAATTTATTAGCAATACCGCGTTAATCCTTGGTAGCCAGGGCAGCGGTAAGAGTTGGTTCGTGCGGTTGCTAGCCCTCCTTAAAAAGCTCAAAGGATACCGCGTTATCGTCTTCGACCCCAATAGTAACCAGGGCGAATGGCAGGGCGTGGAGTTTTACGGTTCTTACTCTGACATCGCCCACATGATGCGGTGGTACGTGGACGAAATTCAAGCACGCTATGACGCTTTTCGCCAGTCCAACATGAGCGAAGCCCAATGGCGGACACAGTTGTGGCAACGTGGTAAGGCTATGACTGTCCTTTGCGAGGAATATACGACCTACTCTGACTTCATTGAAGACGAAGAACTGCTGCGGAAGTTCGTCAAAAGTGCGAACACCCTCAGCCGTAAACAGGAAGCACCTGTCACCTTCGTGGCGCACAACTTGACCAAAGATTGTCTAGGCGGTGTCCCTGGCGTATTCGACATTTTCAAGCGAATGCAACGAGTACAACTGGACACCACCACCGACCCAAACAGCGACCAGCCTGTAGCAGCTGGTACAGGGCGTGTCAAAGGAGTGGACAGCGACGGGGAACGCCAAATTATTGCACCCAAGCTCAGTATCAAAATCACTGACTTTCGCACCGAAACCGAACGCTTACAGGCCACCCGCGAACAGCTTGCCCTGTACGACCTGCTAGAAGATATCACACCCCAAGAGCCGCCCGAAAAGACGTTTCCTGACAGCGAAACGCTGGAATGCTCACATGATCATGAAATTTTGGAAGAGCCGAAACAGGACATCAAAAGAGCGAAACAACCACAGCACAAGTCAGATAGCACTACAGAAGGAGAAAATCAGCGTTTCGTTTCGCCCCAACGTTATACCCGCTTCCAACTCACCTATGAGTCAGCACAGGCAGAAATTCAACGCTTACGAAACGCGAAACGGAACCAAACAGATATCATCCTGTTCTTATGGGATGCCAAGCCAGGCGACAACGAAGCCTACCGCAACGCCATTTCAGAATATAAGAAACTATTGACAGTCAAGGATAAAGAAATCGAGGAGTAAGGATGAAAGATATAAAACTTTACAAAAAAGATATGAGTAGCAGTCGTATGAACGCTGCTACTCACATCCTAAAAATAACTATGACTGACCTATTGGGGTTGAAATTACAGGAAAAAATGTCGGTTTTGCTGGAATAACATCTCACCCAAAATAGGTGGCAACTGACGAAATCAGCTTGTTTTTATACGCTCAAGGGGCTTTTCATGCTACTCTAGCGAGAGTAAGTCTGCTTTGCAGACCAAGATAAATCGATTTACAAAGGAGGCAAAAACGACAAGAGCAGTATATTCAAATAGTCAAAATAGGTGTGAGTCGTTATAGAACATTTTTGGCGTTATTAAGACTTGGCGGTCGACAAACCAAATTGTTCCAGACTGAGGACTCACTACTCATTCTTACCCTGTTGGCAATCTTAGCACACAGGGCGGGACATTTTATGCCTTTTTTGGGACAAAAAGTAAAAAAGGCATCTAGCGCTACAATTTATCCCGACTCTGGACTTACAACCCAGTATTGGCAATAACTACTGAGCCAAAAATAGTTGAGGGACAAGTCTGACGGCTAGATGCCTCATATATGAGGAGAAAGTCGTGGCATATTTACTTTTTCGGTTAAAAGCCGCATTTTATACCCTTGAGCTAACATCTAGGGCTGATTTCTTCTGTCTTTACTATCCAAAAGCTACCCCAAGCATTTAACAAGTTGCTTTATCAGTTTTGGACAGTAAGTAAAAAAAGAAATCGGCTAGCTGCCCACACGCCAGACATAAGGTTAGCAATTAGGCAACCAACCGCAATAAAAATAAGCAATTTCAGTTTAACAGTGTCTGGGTCGTAATTGAGGCAAAGTTAGCACAGCTTTATCAGATGGCATCAACCATAGAAGACTAACCATGAGAGTTTCAAGTTAAAAATTTTAATCCTTCTAATGGGACAACTGTTTAAGAGCAAATTTGACTTCTCTTGTTTTCGATTGTTGGTAATATTTGATACTGATAATGCTAATAAACGCCCCAAATCTTGGGTAGCTCCGATGAACGCAATCATCATCGGAGAAGACAACAATGGCAAAAGCCAATGCAAACATAGCAGTAAAACCTAACCTAGAGCCATTAGACCCAATAGGGCAGAGGTTTCTATCACACTTCCATCATGGATGGGGATTCATCTACGCCCCCACCCCAAAGGTTGGAGAACGCCCACATTGGCAAACAGAAAACCGCTATCCCTTGCAGCCCAGAAACTTGTGGCAGCAATACCAAGATCAGAGCGTGTTACTAGGATTGCGGTTCGATAAACAAACCAGCTACCTGCTAATAGACCTCGACCGCAAGAGCAAACTACACCCTGCCAACCACCTCTTAAAATACCAAGAACTACTAGGCTGTCTAGAAGAAATCGGCCTATGCCGACCAGTCCCCATACAATCGAGCGAAAGTGGCGGTTTGCACATATATTATTTTTTTGAAGAAAAACAACCCTCATTCCTCCTAGCCTGCGCGATCAAGCAAAAGCTCGAAGCAGCAGACTTCAAAATCAAAGCAGGAGAACTAGAAATCTTCCCCAACTGCAAAGTATACAGCCAAGGCAGACCAAGCAGCTTTAACGCCCACCGCTTACCCTTACAAGCAGGCTCATACATACTAGACGACATCCTAGAACCGTGGTCAGACGACATCGAAGACCTTCTCGATGCCGCCGACTGGTCAGCAAAAGGGCAAGATTACTCAGCATTAACAGAAGCGATCGCTCTAGCAAAATTTAAGAAAGTCATCAAATTCCCTTACCGTCAGCGTAGCGCCATAGACCAATGGCGGCATGACCTAGAAGAAAGAATCAGCTCAGGGTGGACAGGACACGGACAGACCAACTCACTACTCAAAGACATAGCTTGTTATGGTATAGTCTTTCGCCAACTAAGCGGACAAGCCCTAGTGGACTATATCATCATCACAGCCTGCCAGTCACCAGGATATATAGAATGGTGTCGCCACCAACACGAAATCGACCAAAGAGCCAGAGAATGGGCGAGATGCTGTGAAGGATTTTACACCCCCTACCCCGGTTCCCCGCAACGAGTAAGCAGCTATAAAGAACAATTTGGCATAGTAGATGATAACAAAATCATCTCTCTGCACCCCAACGAAGAAAGGCAGCAACAGACAATAGAGCGTATAAGTGCAATAGTCGCACAGCTACAAGCCACAGAAACATTTCCCGAACGTACAAGCGATCGCGCCAAAGCAATCATTACCGCATCCAAAGCCCAGTATGGCATAGGAGTCAGCCAGACAACCCTGCACAAGCCAAATTATTTACCGCTATGGCATCCCGACCACCAAGAAAAAACCACAACAAAACAGCCTGTAAATAATTGCCCACAGAGCAACACAGCGAATTTCACGGCGGAAAGATACGCCGAACTGCCAGATCCGTGGTTAGAAGAACTAGACGCTGAAATACAGACAGGGCAAGGAAAAGATGCACAAACAGCCTCGATTTACACACCCCCTCAATACATGAAGGTTTTGTACTTAATTTCAGCTAGAGCGTTGCCACCAGCAACGCCTCTAGCTGAAATTAATCAAATACAACAATCGCTCCCAAGCTTTAATTCTCCAGATTCTTCAACAATCTCAAATGTCTTAAATCATAAGCAAAACCAATGTCTTTCTTCCGGCAGCGAACCGGAAAATGACAATAAGCAAGACTTATCAAACTTCAAAAACCTTTGTCAATCAAACATTTCAGATTTAATAAACAGGATTGATAGCAAAATTGATAGCAGTTGTGCTATTGCTCTACCTGATGGATGTACTTTGAGAGATGAAGCGTCTGTACCAGTTTCACTACCAGCTTCTACACGATTAGATACTGGGTCTGAAGATTCGCTGCTCGTCCCAGCGATAGAACCGTATAGCTCATCAATCGTGGAAACGTTTACTCCAGAAGACTACCGTCAAAGCATTCGGCTGAAACTACAGGCAAGTAAGGAGGCACGCCATTGGGTGAAAGTATACTGCACCACTGAAAAATTGTTCTTGCCGCCGCAGGAGCGGATAAAACTGGAACAGCTGCAAGAGCGGCTTCTGATGTTAGAATCTCAGTCGCTGATTTTACAACAGGAAGCGCAGCAATGGCTGGCAGCTAACCCGGATGCTCTCTATATGGTACAGAGGTTGAAGGCAAGAAAGCATGACCACGGTAGAGAAAACTTTTGAGAGTGCAGGTTTTTGAGTAAAAACGAGTGACTTAGCTGCAAAAACTCAACAAAAACCCCACCGATCAAGTGGGGAAACAGAACCAGGACGCATAGAACAAATGTACTATTTAAGTGAGAAAAAAGCAAGTTTTCATGCCTATCTGTTTTCCCGCTTTGGTAGTCTTACGGAAACTGTTACCTGGATACCTGTGCTGATTGTCTACAGGTTTAAGCAATGCAAAATTAGCTATTTCTTAATTGCAACGTTAAATCCAGACAGATAAAGCGATTTGAGAGCATCAACCGCGCATCGCTGTTGCGCGGTCGCTCCTGATTAAAGTTTTTAATAGATGAAAATCTATGTCGAAGCTATTTTTGCTCATCTCCCCAATAGTTCTCCAGTCAGATCTTTTAACCCAGTATTGCGGAAAAGCGGCACAGTGTTTTTGAGGAAGATGGAGGGTCAGCAGTTGATGTTATGCCTATGCTTGGTGTAACTTAAATCCAATAATCACTCAGAAGCCTCTAATCAGCTTGAAATAATATCGCTGATGGTCAACGCTGATTAGACAATTTTTATGATTAGTGTTTCTTGAAGGTGGGTTAAGGATTACTAATATGGGGCAAATGTGCTGAACCAAACTCAATATTTGAAGCGGTATGGAGTGGCGATCTTATCTGTCATGATTGCCTTATTACTCATGCTGGCACTTGACCCTGTTGCTCAATTAACAAACGCTCGGTTTTTATTATTTTTTAGTGCAGTCACTATTAGTGCTTTCTATGGAGGGCGAAGCCCAGGAATTGTGGCAACGCTTCTTTCTGCTGGGTTTGCATATTATTATTTTTTAGAACCACAGTACAGTTGGAATTTAAACCAAGCCAGTGGACTCCAGTTGGCACTATTCATTCTTGAAGGAGTGCTGACTAGTCTGTTGGTTGGCGCACTCCGTGCGACCCAAGCCCAACTTCGTAAAAATTTTCATCAACTTGAGGCAATCCAAGCAGAAAATCAAAATTTGACCCAAGCACTTCAACGTCGGGTCGATGAACTGCAAACCCTGTTTGATGTTATTCCAGTTAATATTGCGCTGGCAGAAGATCCTGAGTGCCACGTAGTAAAAGTCAACACTGCTTATGCAACGCTGCTACAAATCCCAACAGATACGAATGTGGCTGTAACTCCAAGAGCTAAACAGTCTCAATTGCCGTACAAGTTTTATCAAAATGGACGAAAACTACAGGGACATGAGCTTCCTGTAGAGTACGCCGCAAAGCATGGTGTGGAAGTACGCGATGTAGAAATCGAACTGGTGCGGCAGGATAACACTGTGTTTAGTTTGTACGGAAATGCCGTGCCACTATTTGATGAATCGGGTCAGCCCAGGGGAAGCATTGGTGTCTACACAAACATCACTGAACGCAAACGAGCTGAAGAAGCCCTACGTGAAAGCGAAGAACGCTTCCGGGTTTTAGCAGATTGTGCGCCATGCCTAATATGGCTTAATGGTGTTGAAGGTGGTTGTGAATTTGTCAATCAAGCGTATCTAAACTTCTTTGGTAAAACCTTGGAAGAAGTTCAGGGTAATGGATGGCAACCCTCGCTACATCCAGATGACGCAAGACAGTATATTTCTGCTTATTTAGAAGCGTTGCAGGAACGTAAACCTTTCCAGGCACAAGTTCGAGCCATGCGAGCAGACGGGGAATATCGTTGGCTCGACTCCTACGGGATGCCCAGATTCAGCCATTCTGGAGATCTGCTTGGCTACGTAGGAACAAGCTTCGATATCACTGAGAACAAGCAGGCAGAAGAAGCTTTGCAGCGTAGTGAAGCAGCATTTCGCACCATTTCTAACGCTGCACCTGCTTTGGTGTGGGTCGGTTCACCAGACGGCACAATCATCTTTTTCAACGATCGCTGGTATGAATTTACCGGACAAACTGAGGCAGAAGCTGTTGGCTTTGGCTGGGTAGAAATAATACATCCAGACGATGCAGAACGGATTTTACCTCACTGGGAACATTGTCGGCAGACGGGCGAAACTTACGAGGGCGAAGTGCGCTACCGTCGCCATGATGGGGAATACTGTTGGCACGCATTTCGCGCTTTCCCACACCGTAGTACAGATGGAGAAATTGAATCTTGGTACGGTCTTAGTATTGACATCAGCGATCGTAAACGTTCCGAAACTACTTTGCGTGAGAGTGAACGGCGCTTCCGCCGCCTAGTGGAATCGAATATGTTTGGTGTTGCCTTTGGGGATTTTACGGGAGGTATTCATTATGTCAATGAGTATTTTCTGAAGATGATGGGCTACACCCGAAAAGAAATTGAAGCGGGACAGGTGCAATGGATAGATATCACCCCGCCGGAATTTCTGCCACTGGATGAGCAAGCAATGGTAGAACTAAGAACTAATGGGGTAGCAACACCGTTTGAGAAAGAATACATTCGCAAAGATGGCACCCGTGTGCCAATTCTCATTGGGGCGGCGCTGCTTGATGAACCCTACGATCAACAACAAGAAATTATTGCCTTTTATGTAGACCTGACTGAGCGCAAGCAAACAGAAAACGCACTTAGACAAGCTCTGCAAAAACTCAACTTTCATGTTGAGAACACCCCAATGGCAGTGATTGAGTGGGATCAAGAATTTCGGCTCACGCGCTGGTCTGGGGCAGCAGAACGTCTCTTTGGCTGGCAAGCTGATGAAGTACTCGGCACATTGCTAACTGATTTACAGTTTGTCTTTGAGGAAGACATCGAACAGGTTGCAGAAGTATTGAGGCGGCTGATGGTGGGGGAAGAATTTTATGTCTTCTCATACAATCGCAATTACACCAAACGCGGTGATGTCATCCACTGCGAATGGTACAACTCCAGTTTACGTGATGAATCAGGACGGATGCTGTCGGTGCTATCACTGGTGTTGGATGTAACTGCTCGTGTTCAGGCTGAACGCGACCGCGAACGGATTTTACAACAAGAGCAAGCCGCACGGGAGGCTGCTGAAGCTGCCAATCGGATCAAAGATGAGTTTTTAGCAGTTGTGTCCCATGAGTTGCGTTCACCCCTAAACCCCATTCTCGGCTGGTCAAAGCTTCTTAGAAGTCACCAGTTGGATCAACAAAAAACTGAGCGGGCGTTAGAAGTCATTGAGCGCAATGCCCAAATACAAGCTCAACTGATTAACGACCTGCTGGATGTGTCCCGCATTCTGCGCGGTAAGTTTAGCCTGGATAGCGAACCAGTCGATCTAGTATTCACCATTCAAGCCGCAATGGAAACCGTGCGTTTAGCGGTTGAAGCAAAGTCCATCCAAATTCACACCCAGTTTGAACCTGATATCGGATATGTTGCAGGAGATGCAGGTCGATTACAGCAAGTGGTGTGGAATCTGCTCACAAATGCGGTTAAGTTTACATCCCAAGGGGGACGAGTAGACATCCAGCTCGAACGTGTTGATGCTCAGGCTCAAATTATAGTCCGTGACACAGGCATTGGCATTCCTCCTGATTTTCTGCCTTATGTGTTTGATCAATTCCGCCAAGAGAGTTCAGCTACCACTCGCCGATTTGGTGGACTAGGGCTAGGGTTAGCAATTGTCCGCTATCTGGTAGAACTGCATGGTGGAACTGTGCAGGCAGATAGTCTAGGTGCTGGGCAAGGGGCAACCTTCACAGTCAGACTGCCGCTGATGCTACATCAACAGGCAACGAAACAAGACACGAAACCATCTGAATCTTCTCTGAATTTGCAAGGCACCCGAATTTTAGTAGTAGATGACGACGACAATACTCGCGAGTTTCTTGCCTTCTTACTAGAGCTACATGGGGCAAATGTGATAGCAACTGCCACAGCTACTGAGGCAATCACCACATTGACTCAATTTAAACCAGATGTATTGTTGAGTGATATTGGAATGCCCGATGTGGATGGCTATATGTTGATGCGGCAGGTGAGAGCCTTGTCACCGCAGCAGGGAGGCACGATTCCAGCGATTGCACTTACTGCCTATGCTGGAGAAATTAATTATCAGCAGGCAATGGCGGCAGGGTTTCAACGACATATCCCTAAACCAATCGAACCTCAAGTGTTAATTCAAGCGATCGCAGAATTAAGAGCGTAAGTATGAGTAAAAGCGTTACACGAAAGGGCTAAAACGTGTAATGCAGACTCAGTTGTTTGAAATCGCGTTTTCAACAGCAAATTTTTACCGTCGTCGTCTCTGATTTGGGTCTGTTCCTAACCTTCTTTCAACGCGTTGCAGCTTGGTATTTGTCCAGCCAGTATTCTCCAAAATCTTCTCCAGAGATTGGGTAGTTTCGATGGGAGTAGGGATTGGAGTCATGTGCGAATAAAACCAAAATAGAATAAAAAATGTGACCGGAGATAAAAGCCAGATGATAATAGCTCTACCCCAACCTTTAACGGCTGAGTCCACGTCTTTTTGGTTCAATAGAGAAATCTTCACCTGAATCTCGTTCAATTGTTCTTGCAACGGTTGGCTCAATCTCTCTGGTTGCCTGGGAGAGATATTGCTCAAATTCTCGGAGAGTTTGGTTAAGTTCGTCAATTGAAGAAGTTGTTGCTGAGACGTTAAATTTAATGCGCTCAAGGCTGTCCCTAGCTGACTGCAACTGGTCGCTAAATTTTTGATGTTCTCCGTGTGGTCGGCTTGGGTCTTCAATTGCTCCGCTGTCAGTTGGCTCCATTGGTTTAGCTCTGCTTGTAAATTTTCAAATAACAATTTCCAATCATTGGGTGCGGTTTCTGTCAGCTGTGCCAGATAGCCGATGTACTGCACTAACCTAAATGCTGGGTCATCCTGTTTCATCCCTGAATCAAGCGCAAATCGCAAAACTTTTGCTTGAAATTCTGGTGGCTTTTCTGACAACAACCTATCTAAATGAGATACTGCCCCATTTGCACCATTACCCTTACCATTAGTGCTTGCCATTACTCTAACCCCAACTGTACAGCAGCTCGATTAAACTCAGTTTCGACCGCATCAATCCAGCCAAAAATACGAGATTGATTACTCAAACTAAAATCTTCATGCTCTAGGGCCTCCCTGAACGTCAGATCCTGAGAGTCGATGAGGTCAAAAATATCGTCATATAACTCAGGCAATAACAGTTCAATCGCCCCCAATGCTTCTACAGCCTGCTTGACCTTAGAATTGTTGTAACGAGTGAACTTGTTCTCATCACCCCAGTAAAGATTCTTCATTACTACATAATCAACACGGTTGCCACAGAAATCAACGAGACGTTTTAACTGCAAAACACTATCCTTGACCCGACCCAAAACCGACACCATAGTGATGCGATAACCTAAACGCTGGGCATTCTGAAACAGAAAAATATCCTTCGCCACTGACTCAAAATATTCAGCAGCCCCAGCAGGTAGATCCACAAGCGAAACTTTAGGAGAAAAACGCTTCAAATCATCCTGCAAAGCATCAGCACCACCGCGCTGATTAAGTTTCAACCCTGACACCCCAGGAGCCACCTTATTGTAGTGGCGATAAAGCTGAGGATTAGACTGGTCACATTCGTAAGCAATACAGTTGATATTTTTGTGGCGGTAAATATCGAGTAGGATTCTAGCCACCACACTTTTACCAGTCCCACCCTTATCACCAGTAACCAACACTAAACGCCCAACAGTTTTTGGCTCATTTGTAGGTTTTTGGTCAGCCGAATCAGCCGATTGTTTTGCTTTAACTACCATTTATAAATCCTCATCACTCATGATTTGAGGCACAAAAGCAGGGCGAGAGAAATTTTGATGATTATTGCTATTACTTTCTTCTGGCTGATTGTCCGTTTTAGTAGTTTTAGGGCGTGTTGATTTAGACTTTGCAGATTTTGGTTCTAAATTTGATTGTCTTTGTGATTGAGACTTGGATTTTTTAACAGACTGAATACTGCCAAGTTGGGTCGCGGAATTTTCAGCTAAAGTCTGCTCATCAATAACTTGTGTATTGCTATCCTCTGGAATCGGAGGACTGACTGACTTTTTGCGTGTAGACCTTTTAATATCGTTAAGTAAATAACGAATACGTTCGGCACTAATATTGATATCAAGAGAGGCTAAAGTTTTAGAAACTTCCTCATAGCTATAGCCAAGACGAAGTACCCGTTCAATTTGACGGCGCATCTTTCTAATAGCCTCTCGTGCCGGGACATCATCTAATTCCTTAGCACCTAAAGCGCGGAGAGCATCAATGGCTTCAGGAATTTTGGACTTAGGAATATTATCTTTAGTCACAGAAGTTAAAAACAGAGATTTGTTATGTTTAAAACTTTGCTTTCACTCATTGCATCTATCTAAAGACTGGGAATTTAAAATGCTAAAAAGACTTCAAAGAAAGTAACAGTTATTCACGTAAATAATTGAACAATAACCACTGCTAGCTTGTAAGATGACTCACAAAGAGTTAATCAAAAAAATCACGCACAAGTAAATAACAATTGACCATGCCACATCTGCGCTTTATTCATAGCTTGTTTGAGTGGCAGTAGCCGCCAAATATTCACTGTGCCCCAATGTGGGCGGTCGTTCCTATATTTTCGCCTTGCCCCAAATTGAGGTAAGGAGCAAGCCATGCCTACCCCTGCGGGGTGCCTTCGCTGCGCTCGGCTCGGCAGGCTTGCCAAAGGGGGAAGTATCCCGCCTTTGGAAACCCCCTCAAAAGTTGCACAAAGTTCGGTATGACATTATGACCAAGCGTTCTTCTCAGTCACTCGTCCGTACCAAAATGTTGCAAGCGCGATTTAGCCCTATTGAATACGAGATGATTCGCTCAAAGGCTCAAGACGCGAGCATGAGCTTGGCAGAATTGACAAGACGTTGTGTATTACTGCGACCAATTCCACCACCACCGCCGCGACTGGGCAGAGTTACCGTTGCCACTTACCTAGAACTTTCCCGCATCGGCAACAACATTAACCAACTGGCCAAAGCCACCAACACTGCCATTAAAATGCAAGTGCCACCGCCAGCAGAACCAGAATTATTACAGGAACTTCTAGAACTGCTACGACACTGCCAACGGGAAATAGCCAAAACCTTCATTGAAGAGGAGGATGAGGAAACAGATGATTGGCAACCAGACTAAGGGGCGAGGATTTCGCGGACTGCTGAATTATCTCCAATCTCAAGAAGGAGCTAAACTCATTGGTGGCAACATGGGCGGCAATAGCGCCCGCGCCCTGGCTGTTGAATTCAAAATCTCGCGTCAATTGAACTATGAAGCTGACCGAGTAGTGTACCACGCATCATTGTCATTACCCCAAGGTGAGCGGCTTGATGACGCAACCTGGAACGAAATCGCCCACCGCTACCTGGAAGAAATGGGCTTTGACAGTAACCAGTATGTGGTTTACAGACACAGCAACACCCAGCACGACCACATACATATCTGCGCCAGTCGCATTCGTTTGGACAACGGCAAGATTGTTCATGATAGCTGGGATTACAAACGCAGCGAAAGCATCATTCGTCAAATAGAACGAGATTACGGTTTACAACAAGCTCGAAGTAGTCACGAAAAATTATCGCGCAATCCAAGTATTGGACAACAAAGACGGCTAGAGCGAGAACAGAAAGAATATCTTAAAGGCTCACGCTCAACGCCACAAGAACCACCCATTAAACAACAGCTGCAAGAACTCATCGACCGCGCCACCGCCGACTCTCCCACAATGCCGCAATTGATTGAGCGACTGCAACTACAAAATGTGAAAGTTCGCCACGGCTTAACACGTAACGGCAAGAGTAAAGGCATCTCATATTCAATGAAAGGCCAGCAATTTAGCGGCACCTCTTTGGGTGCAGCTTACACATTCCCCGGATTGCAGAAACACAAGCGAGTTGATTACCAACCAAAACGCGATGACCAACGTATTATTTCACTGCTATTAAATCCAGCCAAACCCACACAGCAACAAACACCTGTTCAACTCAACCAACATCAAGAACAAGCCGAACTTAACCCCTGGCAACAGAGATATCAACAACTATCACTCACACTAAGCGCAACTGCATTGTCGCCTGACGACCGAGATAAAAAAATTATCTGCCACCTGCTAGAACAAGAAGAACCAACTGAAGACATCAAAGAAACTATCAAGCATGGTTCAATCCCACGCACCCAAGCAGAATTAGAAGAATTACTCGACTTGGTAATAGATGAATTAGAAGAACAACTTGAACAACAGCTAGAACAACCAAGACGACGGGGATTAAGCCGATAACTCAACAACACTCCGCTCACAACCATCTCTTACTGCATCACTGAAGAAAGCTGGGGAGGCTGGGGAAGCAGGGGAAGAAAACAACCATATTTTCAGGCGAATGGCGACAGAAGGATTTACACTCCCCCAGCTACCCCTGCTCTCTTCTGTCACCAAAACAGGTTTAAATATTGCCATACACAGGAACAACTGCTCCCCTCATATCTACAGCAGCTTCTGAAGCCAAGAAACAGATGACCTGTGCCAGAGAATCGGGTTTAACCCATTGAGCGGCATTCTCTGTATTCATCGCTGCTCGATTGCTAGAAGTATCGATCACACTAGGTAAAACGATATTAGCAGTGATGTTTGTCCCTTTGGTTTCATCAGCGATCACCTGGGTCAACGCTACTAATCCTGCTTTGGCGGCACAATAGGCTGCTAACTGTCCCCCTGGTTGTACTGCTCCCCGCGAACCCACTGTCACAATTCGTCCATAGCCATGTTCTAACATCCGTCTTAAACTATGTTTCAGCACCAGGAAAGCAAGATCCAAATTCAGTTCTAGGTCAGCTTTCCAGTTTTCATAAGGATATTCATGGGTTTTTCCTATCGAAAAACCACCAACTAGATGAATCAGGACATCTACCCGTTCCATCTCGTTGACTAAATTTTCTACAGCCGATTCATCTGTAAGATTGCCTGTAACAAATCTAATGCTATCTAAATCAGTAACAGACAAAATACTTTTCAATCGCTCAACGTTTCTCGCGTTAGTATAAGGAATTGTTACCGAAGCAGGATTCTGAGCAAGAACAGTTGGCGTAACACCAAGTCCTAATCCACCCGTTCCACCAGTCAATAAAACGTGATTACCTTTCAAAATTGAAGAAAGTTTATTGCTCATTATATCCCCCTAAAATGAAATCTTTAATTGAGGACACGCTTGATAATAATGCGTGTCCATATATCTTGCAAAAATCCCAACTTCAGCTAATTACTGTTAGTTCAAACACTAACAAGTTGAGGTTCTTGGGAAATTGAGGGTAATTCAATTGCATCTCGTAAATGAGGACGGCTATACCAACTCCAATGTTCATTGTCACCCACTACTATTTGGGTCATTATCTCTCCTATTAAATTGACTTAATCAATGGTGCGAGCAGGCGCTAACAGTGCAAAAAAGACAGACTCCTTGTCTGACCTAAAGACTGGCTTGTAAAATTTTAGGTTTCAAATCTTAGTAGCGTCCGCGTCCACCACCGCCACCATATCCGCCCCGGCCGCCACCAGAAGAACCTCTGTCTTCTCTGGGCTTGGCTTTA
>JAESGN010000548.1_pt1 | contig 27100 bp, 26 predicted proteins | sample 9269731 | NCBI WGS metagenome assembly JAESGN01 (sample SAMN15720683, study PRJNA650826) | algae metagenome | isolation source: Mojavia pulchra JT2-VF2 and co-occurring heterotrophs from desert soil | place: USA: Cadiz Valley, Joshua Tree National Park, CA | collected 1998-06-08
ACATGGATCTGCATCCACTGTTCCTTCAGAAGCATCGTCAGCCCCCGCGCGGAAAGGGCTAACTTTACGGAAAAGTGGCTCAGTTTTACTTTGCGCGAGGTGGCTCATTATTACTTTGCGCGCAACACTACTTAGCTGTGAGATCCAAATGACGCGTCGACAAGCCGCCTCACCTCTGCCAACGGCTCGACCCCTGCGGCTTCCCACCGCGGTGAAGCGGGCCGTTGCCCGCAAGCCTGTGCCCTCGGTACGCAGTACATGTACCTCGCGCATCGGCGCGCAGGTGAAAGCGTTGCGTATGGCCTCTGGCGCGTCGGCGTGCGGGCTGGCGAAACTGGCTGGAATTTCGCCTTCGTTGCTCTCGCGGGTTGAGCGCGGCTTGGTCTCGCCTTCGGTGGAAACCTTAGAGCGGATCGCGGACAGCTTGCGCGTACCGGTCTCGCGCTTGTTGGGCGATCAGGAGCGCCGCACGGACTTCTGCCATGTGCCTGCTGGGAGGGGCCTCATCGTGGACCGTACCGGGGCGGTGGCGGATTACAGGTACGAGCTGCTTGGCCACCTGCTCTCTGGCAACCTGTTCGCGGAACCGTATTTGGTCACCCTCTTGCCTGATGCCGAGCCCTACGTGACGTTTCAGCACCCTGGTGTGAAGTTCCTGTACTTTCTGTCGGGGGCGGTCACGTACCGCTACGGCGGAAAGACGATGTCGGTCAAGGCCGGGGATTCGTTGTTGTTTGATGCAACCGCGTCGCACGGAATCGAGGCGGTCGATAGTGGGCCGGTGTCGTATCTGTCGGTTGTGTTGACGTTGCGCGATTGACGGAGACCGTTCGGCCTAAGCGCGTGCGGATGCTGGCGGCAGGTGAATTGCTGCTGGCTCAAGGGCTCGGCGGTCGAATGCTTGGGCCGGACGATAAGTTTCGGCAAAGTTCCCCTCCTGGCCCTGTCGTGGCGGAGGGGTCGCGTGGATACCTTAAATGGCTGGAAGGATCGCTGGCTTGTCGCTGGCGACCGTGCCATGCAGCGTGCTGCCCGGCTTCACGCAAAGCGGGATCTGCGCATTCCGTGAGCACCGTCGTTGCGACGCTCACACCAGGCGATGGCTGACTGCGTCTGCTGGCACGTACCTCTGGCGTTCGACACCTGCTGCCGGCTACCTGTTAGCTTGGCGAGGCTGCTCGGCGTTCGGCATGCCGAACTGATTGCCGGGTCAAGACGGTAGCGGATGAACCAGCTCCGACAGCTGCTGGCCTTCTTGCATGGGCAGCCCGCACCAATTTCCGAGCTCTCGCCGCTTTCTCGCGCCGGGAAGCTTCGAGCCTCGCCCTCGGTGCTTGGCCTTCGCGGCTTGGATCGCCTTCGGCGATGGGCTCTTACGTCCCGCGGCGGGCGTTGAGCGATTTATCGATCTTGCGATCCGTCTTGTACTGGCTGAGTGCATACACGGCCCACAGGGCGGCCGGCAGCCATCCGATGAGCGTAATCTGAAGGACCAGGCACACGATGCCTGCGATCGGTCTGCCGATCGTGAAAAACGCGATGAAGGAAGGAAGATGGCGAGGATGATGCGCAAGGCATTTCTCCATGGTTGACCGTGTCTTCATCCTTCCAAACGCCGGGGCCGCAGATCAGAGGTTGCGCTTCAAACTTTAATGTGTCGCAGCGTTCTTTTTCCTTTCCTTCGTTCGATGGCGGTCACCTGTTGCTGGGACGTCGGCATGCGCTCCCTCGCGGCGACGTCGTGCGCTGACCCCAGGCCGCTGCGCACTCGTCTTTCATCTCGACGGTCGCGCTACCAGCTGTATCCCGCGGTCACATACACGCTGCGACGCTCGCCGTAGTAGCAGCCGGTCGACGACAGGCAAGTCGCCACATAGGTCTTGTCCGCCAGGTTGGACACGTTCAGCGCCAGGCGCAGGCCCTTGAGGGCCGGGCGCCAGCGGCCGAGGTCCCAGCGCAGGGCCGCATCCATGAGGGTCACACCGGGCACGCGGAACTGGTTCGCGGCATCGCCGTAGGTGGTGCTGATGCGGCGCAGGCCCGCGCCCAGCGACAGCCCGGGCGCGATCTCCATCGGAAAGGCGTAGTCCAGCCACAGGGCCGCCTGGTGCTCGGGCACATAGGGGAAGCGCTTGCCCAGGGTGCTGGCGCCCGATGCGTTGGCGTTGGCACGCGTGACCCGGCTGTCGGTGTAGGCATAGGAGGCGATCACATCCAGGCCGCGCGCCAGCGGTGCCTTGGCTTCCAGCTCGAGGCCGCGCACGCGCACCTCGCCGGTCTGCTCGCTGAACGATCGGCTCAGTGGATCCGGCGTCAGCACATTGCGCTGCGTCAGCTCGTAGACGGCCGCCGTGACCATGGCCTTGGATCCGGCCGGTTGGTACTTCAGGCCGGCCTCGATCTGCCGGCCCGTGGTCGGCTCGAAGGGGTTGCCCTGCCGGTCGGTGCCGGCGGCCGGCTGGAACGAGGTGCTGTAGCTCAGGTAGGGCGCGAAGCCACTGTCGAAGTTGTACATGAGCGCGGCGCGCCCGGTGAACTTGTCGTCGTGCTGGTCGACGCGTGCCATGCGCGCCGTCGCAGTCGTCAGCGTGCGGGTGTCGGTATCGGCCTTGTCGTAGCGGCCGGCCAGCACGAGGCTCCAGCGGTCCAGGTGGATCTGGTCCTGCAGGTAGAAGCCGGTCTGGCGACGCTTCTGGTCGATGTGGGTCGCGACGCCGGGCACGGCGCCGGAATCCGTGCCGAAGACCGGGAGGTAGGCGTTGAAGGGCCGCGTGATGATGCGCAGGTTGGTCTCGTCGAACGCGGACTTCTCATTGGAGAAGTCCACGCCGGCGAGCAGCGTGTGCCGCAACGTGCCGGTGGCGAAGTCGGCCTGCAGCTGCGTGTCGGCGGTCAGGAGGCTGGCCTCCTCGGGAAAGGCCCAGGCGTAGCGCAGCAGCGAGGACGGGTTGCAGGCCGCCAGGCAGACGGCCTGAATGCGCTGGGTGTACGCGTCGACCTTGCCGTAGCGCAGGTTCTGGCGCACGGTGAAGGTGTCGTTGAAGCGGTGCTCGAATTCATAGCCCACGAAGCGCTGCCGGTTGCTGAAGCGGTCGTAGCTCGGCTCGCCGACGAAGGTGCGCGTTGGCAGGGCGGCGTAGCGGCTGGTGTCGAGGGTGCCCGCGGCGGGCAGGGCCGGCGCGCCGCCGCCGCCGGGCGAGTCGAGCGACTGCCACTGGCCGAGCACCGTGAGACGCGTTGCGCTGGAAGGGCGAAAGGTCAGCGAGGGAGCGAAGTAGGTCTTGCGTTCGGAGACGTGGTCGTAGGAGGTGTTGGCCTCGCGATGCAGCGCGACCAGCCGGTAGCTCCAGACGCCATCGGCATCGAGGGTACCGCCGAGATCGAGCGCGGCCTGGCGCCGGTCGTGGCTGCCGAACTGCAGCTCGACCTCGCGCACCGGCTCGAGCGTCGGGCGCTTGCTGACCATGTTCACCAGCCCGCCGGGCGTGGCCTGCCCGTAGAGCGCCGACGACGGGCCCTTGACGACTTCGACGCGTTCCAGTCCCCAGGGCTCGATGCGCGGCTGCGAGTAGCCGCGTGCGCCGAAAGGCAGGCGCAGGTTGTCCAGGTAGCGCGCGGGCGGCGTGAAGCCCCGCAACGTGAGCCAGTCCAGGCGCAGGTCGGTGTTGCCGTATTGAGCGACGATGCCCGGCGTGTAGCGAAGACTCTCGACCAGCGTGGTCGCGCCCTGTGCGTCCATCTGGTCGCGCGTCACGACGGACACGGACTGCGGCGTCTCCATCAGGGGCGTGTCGGTCTTGGTGCCCGAGACGCTGCGCCGCGCAATGAAGCCCGATACCGGGCCAGTGCCGGTCTCCCGGCTTGCCTGAGCATCCACGACGATCGCCGGCAGCGACCCGGCCGATGGCTGACCCGCTGCCGACGGGCTGGCGGGGCGCGATGCATCGCGCTGCAGGGAGTAGATGTTGTCGCCCGTGCGAGTGGCTCGCAGGCCGCTGCCCTGGAGGGCCGTGGCGAGCGCCTCCTGCAGGGTGAAGCGTCCGCGCAGGCCGGGGCTGTCGAGCCCGGCGGTGAGGGATGCATCGACCGACAGCAGGATGCCCGACTGGCTCGCGAGCTGCGTGAGAACGCCGGCCAGCGGGCCGGGCGCGAGGGCGTAGTCGCGCGCGCTCTGCTCCGCGGGCGACTGGGCGAGCGCCGGGTTGGCATGCAGGACGACAGCGGCGGGCAGGATGGCGAGCGCCGTGCCCAGCGCACGCGCCGCGAGGGTGGTGCGGCGCAGGCGCGAGCGGGGCGGTCGCGCGGGGCGCAGGCCATGGAGGGAAGGAGTCGAGAGGTCGCGCATGAAGGCTTTGAGCAAATGGAAGGGTTGGTACCTTCCTTGCCACGCGACGGTCGCAAAAGGGGAACCTGCGCCGCGAATCTTTTTTCAGTGGCGGTTGTCGGGGCCCTGCGCGGGCTCGATGGTCACCCACCATGGCAGCACGCGGTTCACCCGTACCGGGAGGGTGGCTTGAAGCGCCGCGAGGATCCGGTCGGTGTCGGCCAGCGGATAGCTGCCCACGATCCGCAGGTCGCGAACCGCCGGGGCGCAGGCGAGGTGGCCGCGCCGGTGGCGCGCCAGCGCATCGATGAAGTCGCCCAGGCGCATGTCGTTGGCGACAAGCTGGCCGCGCGTCCAGCTGTCGCTGCCCGCGTCCGCGGCCGCCGGTGCTTCGACGCGGTCGACGAACAGCCGGGTCTGCTCGTTGGCGCGCAGCGTCCGCGACGGCCCGCCCCGGGCGGGCTGGACGCGCACCCCGCCTTTGAACACCGTGACGAGTGCCGCGTCGGCAGCGTTGCCGTCGCCCTGCACGGTGAAGCGCGTGCCCAGCGCCGTGAGCCGTCCCTGGGCGACCTCGACCACGAGCGGTCGATCCTCCCAGGCGGGGTCGTGTCCCGTGGACACCAGCACTTCGCCGGCATGCAGGAGGATGCGCCGATGGGTCGTCGTGAAGTCGACATCGACCGCCGAAGCGGTGTTGAGCCAGAGCCGGCTGCCGTCCTCCAGCGCGATCTCACGGCGTTCGCCGGTCTGCGTGCGGTACGTCGCCACCCATGCGCGCCAGGGCATTTCGCGTTCGAGCAGCCAGCCGGCCACGCCGGCAACGGGCAGCAGGGCCAGCACGCGCAGCGCGCTGCGTCGGCGTCGCGTGGCCGTGGCCCGCGTGTCTTCAAGGATCTGGCGCGCGGGGAGATGACGCACGGACGAGAAGTCCCGGGACACGGCCTCGACCTGCTGCCAGGCGGCACGCGCACCGCCATCCTTGCGCAGCCACGCTTCCCAGCGCAGCCGGTCGCTCGCGGTGGCCGACTCGGACTGCAGCAGGGCGAACCAGGTCGCCGCCTGCTGCAGATGTTCGAACGTCGCCCGGGGCTGTTCCGGGTGCGCCGAGATCGCCGTCATGGCTCCTGCGCGAGAAGAAGGCACTGCAACATCGCCTGGGCCATGTATTTCTTGACCATCCGATCCGAGACGCCGAGCTCGAGCGCGATCTCCGCGTAGGTCCGACCGTCGATCTGCGACAGCAGGAAGGCCTTGCGCGCCTTGTCGCTCAGCGTGTTCAGCATGGCGTCGATCCGGCACAGCATTTCCACCGCGATCATTCGTTCCTCGGGCGAGGGGGCGAGCAGTTCGGGCTGGGCGGCGACCGCTTCCGCCCAGGCGCGCTCCACGTCGGCGCGGCGCCAGTGGTTGACGATCACACCGTGGGCGAGCGTGCGCAGGAAGGCGCGCGGCTCGCGCACCTGCGCCAGCTCGCGCGAGGTGATCAGCCGTACGAAGGTGTCGTGTGCCAGGTCCGCGGCCTGGGAACTGCCGCTCAGCCTGCGCAGGAACCAGCCGAGCAGCCACCCATGGTGCTCGCGGTAGATGCTGTCGATCAGCGCGGGGGCTGGCAGGGGGGCGGACATGGGAGCGCGAAGGGCGTGGCAAATAGGAATGGTTCTTATTCTAAAGAATTACATCCTCCGCCACGCCGATGCCGTCGTCGAAGGTTGAAAATCAGCTAACGGCGTGGCACGTTAGCACATTGGGCTCGATCACCGCCGCGCCGGCATCTCTTGCCGCCAAAGAGGGGGCAGGATCGGCTGTCGCCGACACGCGCCGTTCAGATTGCAGTCTCACGTCGGTGACGTCAGGCCGCGAGAGTATTTAAAGCGCGACCGATTGCGCGTGTCGCATTCCACTACTGGATTTATCGTGATTGCATCGTTTAGCCTGCCATGCCCACAAGGAGGTCTCGGTCTAGGCGAGATTCACGGCAGTTTTGGCGCCCCCAACCGGACGCGCGGGGCGATGAAAATTCCGCGGGAACGCTGGTGCAACTGCCCGGATGCGCTGAAAGTTGATAAAGTATTACCCATGACTACCGCGAGTTCTTCTTCGTCCATCGCGCCCACGCCGGTCAAACTGGACCCCCAGCTCAAGGGCCGGCTCAAGCGTCTGGCCGAGGCGCGCCACCGCGCGCCGCACTGGCTCATGCGCGAGGCGATCGCGCAGTATGTGGAGCGGGAGGAAAAGCGTCAGGAGCTTCATGAACAGGCGGTGGCCGCCTGGGATGAGTTTCAGCAGACGGGTCTGCACGTCACGGCCGAAGAAGTGAGTGCTTGGTTGGCCAGTTGGGGCACGGACAACGAGCAGCCTGAGCCTGAATGCCACAAGTGAGGTTCGCGCCTGCGGCGCTGCGCGACCTGCAGCGTTTGCGTGAGTTCTTGCGTCCGAAAAACCCGCAAGCAGCGCGGCGCGCTGCTCTAAGCATTCTGCAGGGCGTGAAGGTGCTGGGTTTGCAGCCGTTGATCGGACGGCCGCTGGAGGATTTGCCGTCTGAGTATCGCGAGTGGGTGATCGACTTCGGTAGCGGCGGTTACGTATCGCTTTACCGGTACGACGAAGACATTGATGTGGTCACGGTACTGGCTCTGCGTCATCAGCGCGAGGCCGGCTACTGACCCAGCGAATTCTGGTTTCGAGCGACTTGCTGACTCAGCGAATCTTGGATGTTGCCCGCGCCATCGGCAAGATCTTCCTCTTGTCCACGACTGTTTGCTCCCGATGGTTACGGGGGCATGGCGGGAGTGGAGAGCGGCATTGGAATGAGGTGCCGTGCCTTGGCCGCAGTGGCATCAGCCCCTCACGAGCTCGCTCAGAACTCAGCAATCGTGTGAGATCTCGCAGTGCCGAACCAGTCCTCCCAATCTGGCGCGAGCGATCGAACCATCTCGCGCTGGATGCGCGCGACCTCGCAGTTCTTCGCGGTGACCGATACGCAGCGCGTGCTGTCGCCATCGGGGCGGCGGCGGTCAATACAGCCCCGCGATCCGTGCAAAGCCGGCGGGTTGTACCATCGCCTTCTTGTGATTCCCTTAAGCCGCACCAGCCCACACCGCGGGTCGGCGCGCGGCCCAAGGCATCGTCTGTTCCAGTTGCCCGGCCAGCCGCAGCAGCAGGTCTTCGCGCGCAAACCCCCCCATGAACTGGATCCCGATCGGCAGTCCGGTATCGGGGTCGACGCACAGCGGCACCGACATGGCCGGCGTACCTGCGACATTGGCTGGCGGCGTGAAGGGCGTATGGCGGAAGACCCGCGCGGTCCAGTCGAGGCCGCTCATGCGCTCGGCACCTTCGCTGTAGTTGCCGAGCGCGCCCGGCATCTCGGGCAGCGTGGGGGTCATGAGCACGTCCATGTCGTCGAACCAGGCGCCCACCGCGCGCGATACGGTGTTGCGGACCTCGAAAGCCGCCGCGAAATCGACAGCACGTGCCTCCTGGCCGTAGCGGTAGTTGGCAAGCGTCGAAGGCTCCAGGGTGCTCGCAGCGATCGGGCGCCCCGTGGCGGCGGCGAGCCCGTCGATCCAGCGTACGAGTGTCGCGCACCAGATCTGCGCGTTGGCATGCACGAAGGCTTCCCACGAGACCCCCAGCACGGGCGCCACCTCCTCGACGCGATGACCGAGCGACTGCAGATGGGCAGCGACGTCGCGCGCAGCCTGCGCGATGGGAGCGGCCGTCTGCACGCCGTTCCAGGGATGCAGCATGAGCCCGATGCGAAGCCGGCCGGGATCGCGCCCGACCTGAGACAGGAAGCCTTCCGCAGGCGCCGGCGTGTAGTACGGATCGCCTGGCGAATAGCCCTGCACCGCATCCATCAGCGCTGCGCTGTCGCGCACGGAGCGGCTCAGCCCCAGTTGCACGCCCAGACCGCCAAAGACTTCATCGAGCGCCGGCCCGTTTGAGGTGCGCCCGCGCGTCGGCTTGAGACCGAAAAGCCCGTTGTAGGCGGCAGGAACCCGGATCGAGCCGGCCGCATCGGTCGCGTGCGCGATCGGCACGATACCTGCCGCCACCGCCGCGCCCGAGCCGCCGCTGGAGCCGCCCGCGCTCAAGGTGACGTTCCACGGATTGCGGGTGGCACCCTGCTGCACCGACTCGGTTTCGGTGCTGAAGGCCATCTCGGGTGTGGTCGTGCGCCCGATCGTGACGAGCCCGGCACGTCGGTAGTGGCGCATCAGCAGCGAATCGTCCGCGGCGACCAGCCCTTCGGCGAGACGGCTGCCAAGTTCGCAGCGCCGTCCGGCCATCTGGATCGCAAGGTCCTTGATGAGAAACGGTACGCCTGCGAGCGGACCGTGCGTGGATGTCGCCGTCGCGAGGTCCGCCTCTTCGGGCGTCCACTGCTCGACGATAGCACTGACGGCGGGGTTGACCGCATCGGCCGCCTCGAGGGCCAGGGCGGCGAGTTCGGCCGGCCGGACGTCGCCCTTGGCCACCAAGCGGGCCAGGTCGACAGCGTCGAAATTCGCGTATTCGCTCAAGTTCATGGTGTTCTTCCGTGGCAGTGAAGCACCGAAGATAAGCAGGGGCGGCCAGTTTGATTAGCCCATCCAAGTGGCAAGAATTGGCCCATGGATGGGACAATGTGCACCGATGCCATTGAAGAGATCGCCGCCATGAGAAGAGATGTGAACGACACCCTCGTGTTCGTGCGGGTTGTGCAGGAAGGCAGTTTCACCGCGGCGGCGCATGCGCTGCAGATACCGAAGACGACGGTCAGCCGACGGGTCCTCGAGCTCGAAAAGCATGTGGGCGCGCAGTTGCTGAGGCGCACCACGCGCAAGCTCAGCCTCACCGAGGCCGGTGCGATCTACTACGAACACTGTCGAGGCATTGCAGCGACGCTGGAGCATGCAGAGGGAGAGGTCCACAAGCTGCGCGACGGCCCGCGCGGCTGGCTCCGCTTGACGATGCCCTATTCATTCGGCGTCGACTGGATTGCTCCGCTGCTGCCAGGCTTTCGTGCGCGCTACCCAGACGTGAAGATCGAGATCGTGGCATCGCATGCGACGCTCGACCTGGTCGAGTCCGAGATCGACATCGCGCTGCGCCTGGGCGAACTGCCCGACTCCAGTCTCGTCGCGCGCCGGCTCGCGAGCTTTCCGTCGGGTGCTTTCGCGAGCCCGGCCTACGTCAAGCGCGCCGGTCTTCCCCCATCGCCGGAGCAACTGTGCGACCACCGCACACTCACGTTGCATCAGGCGCGTCGTGACGTGGGGTATGTGTGGCCCATGCGCAAGGGCACGGGCAAGCCGCGCGGGTTTCTCGTCCATCCCGTCATCGTCGCGAGCGATCCATTTTTCCTGCATCCCGCGCTGCTGCAGGGCGAAGGAATTTCCTTGGCGATGGAGATGAGCATGGCGGCCGACGTGAAGGCGCGCCGGCTTGTGCGCGTGCTTCCCGCGTGGTGGGGACCGCCGCAGGAGCTGAATGCCCTGTCTTCACGCGAGCATTTGCCGTCGCCAAAGGTGCAGGCATTCATTGCCTACCTGAAGGAGCAACTGCGCTTCCCTTTGGCCGATGCGGGCCAGTCCAGTGCTTTGCGCAGACCTCCACGACTCATCACCTGAGCGACCCGCCAAGAAGAGAGAACGCCAAGGGCACGATCACTCAAGGCTTCGGTGGCTGATATCGGTTGGCATAGTCCGCTGACATCAGCGTCACGAGTGTCGGCCATTTTCGATTCCAGAATGGACCGGCGGGAATGCTTGACGGATCAATTGCATCGGCGACACGGATGCCGAATCTTTGCGCCACTTTTCTGCCTGCGTCATCCAACGCCATGCGCTCAATCTCGGTGATGTACGGCTGTATGGGACTTCGCGTCGACTCGCCGTGACCTTGCTTGTCCCGGGCCTCTGCCCGTACGAATTCGCGCGCCACGTCTATCGCCAAGGCCAACTGCATTTCACCTTTGATACCCTGCTTCTCCGTCAACATGTAGATGTTGGCCAAGCGCGATCTAAGAACGTGCAAAGGGTGCATCACTAGAAAAGATTGGCCGTCCACCGTCACATGTACGGCGCGCGATCGAACGTCTTCCTCAGCAATCCCGATCACACTGTCGATGACGTCGACATTGACGAACTCGTCGTCGCTGATGGGGCGAACGGCTTGCCCGACAAGGGCCGTCAAGGCCCGGCGGCTCGGAAACAGTGCTTGTCCGTGGATGACTTCGGCCATCCGCTCAACCAGTGCACGCCCATGGGGCGCGACCGCAAGGAAATCCGTGTCGCTGGAGATCGCAGCGTGCCCGCTCGGTATGACCAACTCGTATCGCAAGACCCAAAATGCCAACGCTTGGCCGCCCACGAGCACCATGTCTTCGCCGGCCGCTGCAAGCAACCGGTTGACGATGTCAGGCGGAGTGATGGCCTCCTTCTTGCCCTTGATATCGATCACCACGGCTGCGGCTCACCGAACGCATTCTCAGGAAACTCCAACTCGGCTCGCGCGACAAGTTCGGCCGGAAACGCAAACAGAGTCTGCGGGTGACGCTGGCCACGCTCGACCTCGCGTGCGAAACGCTGGTGACGGCGCATGATGCTGGCAGAGTTTTCCGTCTGTGCTGCAAGAAGGGCCATGTCCGCCGCCATACCCAGTTGCGCAAGGATGCGCATGTAGGTTCCCATTGTCACGGCGGGCTCGCCACGCTCGGCCGCACCGAGCGTCGTGCGAGAAATGCCAAGTTCGCGAGAAAAGCTCAGCGCTGTCAGCCCGCGGGCACGGCGCACAGACGCCAACCGCTCGCCGAACTGGCGCAGCAGTTCACTGGAAGTCGGGGAATCAAGTTGGATTGCCGCGGGCATGGTGTCCGGTATTTTAGTCAACTTCTAATGAAATGTCTAAAATAGTGAGCATGCTCTTGGCTTTTTCAGCTAGCCGAGTCTGGTGAGCACAGGACGGCTATTGGGCTGTCCAGCCTCCATCCATGGCCCAGGCAGCGCCGCGGACTTGATCCGCGCTCGGCGAACACATGAACACGGCAAGCTCGGCCAATTGCTCGACGGTGACGAAGTCCAGGGAAGGTTGCTTCTCGCCGACCATCCTGACCCGCGTCTCGTCTACCGAGACGCCGTCGAGCCGGGCTCGATCGTCGATCTGCTTTTGTGCCAGAGGCGTGAGCGTTGCCCCAGGGCAGATCGCGTTGCAGGTGATGCCGGTCGTTGCGGTCTCAAGCGCAACGGCCTTGGTCAATCCGACGATGCCATGCTTCGCCGCCACATAGGCCGACTTCTGCGCCGAGGCCACCAGGCCGTGGGTCGATGCCACGTTGATGATTCTTCCCCAGTTGGCGGCGCGCATGGCTGGAAGTGCCAGTCGCGTGGTGTGAAAGGCGCTCGAAAGATTCACCGCGATGATTTCGTCCCATCGTTGGACTGGGAACGCCTCGACGTTCGCCACATGCTGGATCCCCGCGTTGTTGACCAGTATGTCGACGCGACCGAAGCTGGAAGCGCAAAACTTCATCAGGTCTTCGATCTGTGCGGGGTCTCGCATGTCGGCCTCATGGCGCATCGCTCTGGCACCGCTTGCCAAAAGTTCGCGTTGGGCGGCGTCGATGTCGCCGAGCCCGTTGAGAACGATGTTCGCGCCTTGACGCGCGAGCGCCTTCGCGATGGCCAGGCCAATGCCGCTGGTCGAACCCGTGACCAGGGCTGTCTTTCCTTCGAGCTTCAATTGCTTCTCCTATTGCACGCGCAGCTGAGTTGAAGAGGTGTTTCCGCGGGCATCTTTCCCTCGCCAAACACCGGCAAAAACGACGTAGGTAACATCGTTATCCTAAGCGAGGTATCGAACTTAGGGAGGTCGAAACGGGTAAGGGTTTGACCCTAGATAGGCAGAAGGTAACTTCGTTACCATGCCGGGTAACAACGTTACTCACGACTCGAGACATGACCAAAAACATCGACGCGAAGGCGAAGACGCAAGGGCCGACACCCTTTGCGAGCGAACGCATCATTCCCGATCATCTGCGCGATCGGCTGTCGCCCGTCGTGATGGAGACGTACGCCGCCGGCGATTTCCACCGTGCCGATATGCGAACGATCGCACGCGAAGCCGGGATGAGTTTCAGAACGATCTACAGCTACTTCGGGGACAAGGAGTCGCTGCTGTTCTGGTTTATCCAGCATTGGCTCGAAGGTCTGTATCCGGCGTCATTCGAGCCGCTCGAAGGAGAGGGTGACGTCAGGACGAGGCTGCTCGGCGTGCTGCAGATGCATCTGGAGTTCTACGAGAGGAACCCCGGTGTCGGCCGCATCATCTTCATGACCGTTCCGCTCGAGCGCTGGATGCGCGACCCGAGCTACGCGCAGCCCGGGATGATGAAGCGCCTGCTGCACACGATCAATGAGGCGCAACGGCAAGGCGAACTTCGAAGCGACATCGACAGCCGAGTGATGCTCGATGCCTTCAACGCCATCTTCAACCGGGCCTTCCTGATGTGGGAATACCGCCGTCGAAGCTATTCCCTTTCGGCGCAAGCGGCGCCGCTGATGTCGATCCTCTGGGGCGGAATCATGGCGCCGGTCAAGAGACCGGACTCGGCATCACCGCTCCCGGCGAAAGCACCTGCGCGAAAGAAGACGGTGAAGTGAAGACCGGCACCCAGCCGCATCGCGCAATCAACCCCAAAGAAAAACAGGAGACATACATGAAAGCATCGAGTTTCGATTTCTCCCGACGACTCCTCTCGGCGGCGCTGATGGCGCTCGCGGGAGCGATCGTTCTCGGCGCACCCGAAGTGCGCGCGCAACCCGCATCCGACAAGCCGCTGCGCATCATCGTCTCCGCCCCCGCGGGCGGAGGCTCGGACATCGTCGCTCGCATCCTGGGCGACGGGCTTCAGAAGGAATTGCGCCAGGCGGTCGTGGTCGATCCCAAGCCGGGTGCCGGTGGCGCGATCGCGGTCAACGACCTGATGCACTCACCGCAGGATGGATCGACGGTGCTGGTCGGCATCAGTGGCATGGTCTCCGAGGTGCCGCATATCCTGAAGCTGAAGATCGATATGGCGAAGGAGATCAAGCCGCTCGCGGAATTCGCGCGCTTTGGCCTGGTGCTGGTCGGCCACCCATCCGTGCCTGCCCGAACCGTGCCCGAGCTCGTCAGCTACGTGAAGGCGAATCCGGGCAAGGTCAGCTACGCCTCGTACAGCGCCGGAACGGTCGCGCACGTGGCGGGCCTGAAGCTGAATCAGGCCGCCGGTCTGGACATGACGCACGTTGGCTACAAGGGATCGGCGCCCGGCCTCACCGACGTCATGGGCGGGCACGTGCCGCTGATGTTCGACGGCATGTCGACGGCACTGCCGATGATCAAGGCGAACAAACTGAAAGCATTCGCGGTGACTCTTCCGGAGCGTTCGCCGGCGTTGCCCAACGTGCCGACGTTTCGCGAGCTCGGCTATCCGGGCATCGAGACGGTGGTCTGGATCGGCCTCTGGGTCACGCCGAGCATGCCGGCCGACGCGCAGGCGCGACTGCGCCAGGCAACGCTCAAGGTGATGGAACAAAAGGCCGTGCGCGACCGACTCATCGAATACGGCTTCGGCGTCGGTCAGCCGCGCACCCCGGAGGAACTGGTGAGTTCCTTGCAAGCCGACTTCGAGAAGAACGGCGAGATGCTGCGGGCCATCAACTTCAAGCCCGAGTAATCGTCGCGCTGCCGCCCGCGAAAGCGCGGGCGGGCACTGTAGATGCGCGGCGCCTCGCGGCTCGAGAGCCCGAGCGCCGCATCAACAACCGAGCTCGGCGCAGGTGTGCGCCTTGAACGCTCCCTGGATCAAACCCTATTCCATGCAACCTGTATTCATCACCGGCACGGGCATGACCCGCTTCGGCAAGTTTCTCGATCGCGGACTGAAGTCGCTCGCGGCGGAGGCAATCACCGCGGCGTTGTCCGATGCCGGAATCGAAGCATCGCAACTCCAGGCCGCCTACATGGGGAACGCGGCAGCAGGCGTGATGACAGGCCAGGTGCTGGTTCCGGGTCAGGTGGTGCTTCGCGGCCTGGGAATCGGCCGCATTCCCGTGGTCAACGTCGAGAACGCCTGCGCCACGTCGGCGACGGCTTTTCAACAGGCTTTCCAGATGATCGGACTGGGCGCCTACGACATCGTGCTCGTCGCTGGCTTCGAGAAGCTCTACAGCGAGGACAAGGCCCGCACGTTCTCCGTCTTCCAGGGCGCCGTCGACCTCGAGGCCATCGACGAGGTCTATGAAAGGTTGTCCCGAAGCCTCCGCGAGACCAAGTCCGATGCCAATCTCGCGGAAGCGGGAAAGTCGCGATCGCTCTTCATGGACCTGTACGCGAGCATGGCGCGTGACTACATGGCGCGAAGCGGAGTGACGCAGCGCGACTTTGCCGCGGTCGCCGCCAAGAACTCGTTCCATGGGAGCCTCAACCCGAAGGCGCAGTTTCAGGAAGTCCTCACCATCGAGCAGGTACTCGCCGCACCTCTCATCGTGGATCCCATGACGCGGCCGATGTGTGCGCCGATCGGAGACGGCGCCGCGGCGCTCGTGCTGATGTCCGAAAGCGCGGTGAAGAGGCTCGGCATCCAGCAAAGAGTTCGCGTTCTCTCATCCGTGCTGGCCTCTGGCTGGGACTACACCGACGATGACCACGCACGGCTGGCTCCGGCTGTTGCGTCCCAGGCCTATGAATTGGCCGGTGTGGGCCCGGCCGATCTCGACCTTGTCGAGCTGCACGATGCCGGCGCTCCGGCCGAACTGATCTACTACGAGCACCTGGGACTCGCGGCTTCGGGCGATGCTGCTGCGTTGCTCGACAGCGGCGCGACGCGGCTGGGAGGTCGTGTTCCCGTGAACCCGTCGGGCGGGCTGTTGCGCAAAGGCCATCCGATCGGCGCTTCGGGATGCGCGCAGCTGGTCGAGCTCACCGACCAGTTGCGCGGGCGTTGCGGCGCGCGTCAGGTGATCGGTGCCCGTACCGCGCTGGCGGAGAACGGCGGAGGCTGGATCGGCGACGATGCGGCGGCGATCGTCATCAGCGTGCTTCAGAAGGCGTGATGCAATGAGCAGCAAGTCCCACGACAACCTGGCTTCGATCATTTGGGAGTTTGCCCGCTCGCAGCCAGAGCGCGAAGCGCTCGTGTTCGAAGGCGGTACGGCGCTGCCCGATGTCACGCGCACCTATGGCCAACTATGGCGAAACGGCCAGGCCCTGGCACGCGGCCTGCGTCGCCGCGGCGTGGGACCGGGCAGCGTGCTTGCGCTCCTGATGGCCAACCACGCCGAATTCGTCGACCTGCTGGTCGCTGCATCGTTGTTGCGCGCTGTCCTGGTTCCGATCGATCCGCGCACCAAGGGGGAGAAACTCGCCTTCATGGTCGCCAACGCAAAGGCGACCGGACTGGTCGCGGCCGACTACGCGCTGCGTCACGTCGAAGATGCACTGGATGGCTCGGCCGCGTTGGCTTGGGTCGCCGCGCTCCCCACCGACGAGGGCCCGGGCCGCGCCCTATGGGCGCCGCGCGTGGAGTGCTACGCCGATCTTTGCCTGGACGCGGGTGAAGACCTGCCGCTACCAGAGTCCAACGGCGCCGACAGGATGTTGATCCTTCACACCTCCGGCACCACGGGCGACCCCAAGGGGATCGTCATGACGCAGAGGCGCTTCTGCGAGACCGCCGCCGCCGCGCTGAGGGGATTCGGCTACCAGGCGAGCGACCGGCTCTATTCCGGACTGTCGCTGACCCATGCCAACGCGCTGCAGGTGACCCTGGCGCCGGCGCTCCTGGGCGGTCTGCCGGTGGTGTTCTCGCGTCGCTTCACGCGCTCCAGGTTGTGGGACCTCACGCGCAGATACGGATGCACGACCTTCACGGTGCTCGGCGGCATGCCGACTTCGATCTACGCCGAGCCGGCGAAGGCCGACGATGCGGACAACCCCGTGCGGCTCGTCGTCTCGGCGGGGATGCCGGCCGCACTGTGGGAGCGGTTCGAGCGTCGCTTCGACGTACGGATCCTCGAGTTCTACGGATCGGCCGAAGGAGGCCTCGCGATCAAGCCGCTGGGTGAAGGCCCGGTCGGCAGCATCGGCCGCATTGCGCCGCACTTCATCCATCGCATCGTTGACGACGCGGGCGTGGATGTGCAGCAAGGCCAGCCCGGCGAGCTCTGGCTGCGCCCTGCGGATGACTCGCCCTTTCAGATCGAGTACGTCGGCGACCCCGAGGCTTCCGCCCGCAAGGGCGAAGGCGGGTGGTTGCACATGGGTGACGTGGTTCGTGAAGACGACGACGGATGGCTTTTCTTCGAGTACCGCAAGGGCGGGGGCGTGCGCCGCAATGGAGACTTCATCAGCACCGCCTATGTCGAGAAGGCCATCGTGGATTCGGGCCTGGTCTGCGATGTGTTCGTGTATGGCATTCCGGCCGCCTCGGGTGCGGCCGGTGAAAAGGATGTCGTGGCTGCCGTCGTGTTCGCACCGGATGCACAACTCGATGTCCAGGCGCTCTTCCGCTGCTGTCGCACGGCGCTCGAGGCGAACTTCGTGCCGAGCTTCATCCAGGTGGTGCCGGAGATCCCGAAGACGGCATCCGAAAAGCCCCTGGAACGCCTGCTTGCTCAGGCCCTGACCGATCACCCCGACAACGTTCACGCCGAGCGCAAGGCCCTGACGGACAGCGCGAGGGCGACGTCGTGAAGCTGGACGCCAACGTGTCGGCCGTCGTGACCGGTGCGAGCAAGGGCCTGGGTGCGGCAACCGCCATTCGACTGGCGTCCCTGGGTGTCAAGGTGGCGCTGCTCGACCTGGACGCGGAGGCTGGCGAGTCGCTGGCCCGACAGATAGGGGGCGTCTTCTGCGCTGCCGACGTGACTTCGGACGAAAGCGTCGAACGGGCGCTTGCCCGAGCCCGCCAGGCCAATGGCCAGGAACGCATCCTGGTCAACTGCGCGGGCGTCGTGCATGCCCACAAGTCCGCGGGACGCGACAAGCTCACCGGCGCGGTGCGGCACTACCCGATGGCCGAGTACGAGCGGGTGGTCCAGGTCAATTTGCTCGGGACCTTTCGTTGCATCGCGAAGTCGGCGGCCGGCATGCTGGCGCTGGACCGCTTGCCCAGCGGCGAGCGCGGCGCGATCGTCAATACCGCTTCGATCTCGGCGGACGAAGGCCAGATGGGGCAGGCCGCGTACGCCGCATCGAAGGCAGGCGTCGCGGGCATGACCCTGCCCATTGCGAGGGACTTCGCGGGCGAGGGCATACGGGTCAACGCGATCAAGCCCGGCTTCTTCGACACGCCGATGCTGCGGACAGGACCCGAACATGTGAGGCGCGCACTGGAGGCCTCCGTGCCGTTTCCGAAGCGCGTCGGTGAGCCCGGGGAGTTCGCTCATCTGGTCGAGTTTCTCTTGACCAATGACTACATGAATGGTGAATGCGTGCGCCTCGATGGCGCAGTAAGGATGAGTCCGAGATGAGCCAACCTCTCCAGTCCAGAACCGCGTTGATCTTCGGCGCGGGTGCCGCCGAAAGCGGCCCCGGAAACGGCGCGGCAATCGCCATCAGGATGGCAAGCCACGGCGCGATGGTGTTCGCTGCCGACAGAGACCTGGAGGCCGCGCGCCGCACCCAGCGGCTGGCGCGCGAGCAGGGAGGCCTCTGTGAAGTGGTCGAGGCCGACGTGTGCAGCGAGGCCGCGATTCGTGCAGCGGTGAGCCGGGCGCAGGAAGTCAACGGGAGCATCGATATTCTCGTGAACAACGTTGGCGTCGTGATCCATGGCGGGCCCGAGGAGCTCAGTGTCGAAGATTGGGACCGCTCGTTTGCATTGAACGCGCGGTCGGCCTTCCTGGCCCTCAAGCACGTGCTTCCGATCATGAGCCGTGCGGGGCGAGGGGCCATCGTGCAGGTGTCGTCCATCGCGAGCACGCGTGCTGGCGTATCGGGCGCCTGTGCCTACCACGCGAGCAAGGCGGCGCTGAATGCACTCGGGATGACCGTGGCGATGCACTATGCAGCCCGTGGCATCCGGTGCAACAACATCCTGCTCGGACTGATGGATACCGCGCTCGTTCGAGAGCAGTTGGCGGAAGCCCATGCGCAAGGGCTGGACCATCTGCTGAAGACGCGCCACGCAACGTGTCCGCCGGGCGCGATGGGATCACCGTGGGATGCGGCGGAAGCCGCGGCCTTCCTTGCCAGCGACGCGGCGCGCTACATCAACGGCACGGACATCTTCGTGGATGGCGGACTGCACAACCAGATCACCGCGCCGGTCTTCAAGTCCGGCGCCTGAGCCGCGCAGGCATCGAGCCCGGCCATCAAGCGAGAGAACGCAAGGATTCGACCATGACATTCGCGACCGCGGATATTTCCGATGACGACCCGCTTGCCTGCGAGCTCTGCGATGCCCCCTTCCGCGATTTCGGACGGCGGCGCACATTCTGGGGTCAGGCGGTGACGCTCAAGGTCCGTGATGACCACCGCGCCGGCGTCCAAGCCTGCCTAGAGCCTGGCCATGGAAGGATTCTGGTCATCGATGGCAGCGGCTCGCGTGCCGTCGCGCTGTTCGGCGGAACCATGGCATCCATCGCCGTGCGAAACGGTTGGGCGGGCGCCATCGTCTTCGGGGCGATCCGCGACGCCGAGGAGATCGCTACCTACGATCTCGGCGTCAAGGCGCTGTGCACGACGCCACGAAGTTCGGCGGTGCAATCTCCCCATGAGCGCGATGTCGCAGTGTCTTTCGGCGAGGTCACGATCAGGCCCGGTGCATGGATCTATGCGGACGCTGACGGCGTGCTGGTGCGCCAGACTCGGTACGAACCGCCCGTCGTCGCCTATCAGGTTTGACAGCGCTCAAAAAAGCGCGACGGCAAAAAGCGAATTCGCGTTAGCTCAACTTCTGAACAACTGCATCCGAGAAAGAGGCTCACGGGCCTCGGATGCTGCTTGCCGGAGTCGAAGGTGCTCGCACAGTGCCGCCTCGTGGATGCGGCGCCCTCGCTCAGGTATTCATGGTTCCAAAGCCTGCGCGATCGCCGCGCCGGCAAGTCTTGCGGTGGACAGCAAGCGGCCATGCAAGGTACTTTATGACGATATGGCAAACTTTGCCATCACGGGGACGTTGTGCATCGCCAGCGCGTTGGGGATGCAGGGCAATCACCGGAGAGCAAGTAGTTTCACAACCTTGGACTCGCAAACTCAACATTGATACGCCTGACCGGGGCAGATCACTCGGACGAGAGAGACACTTTGCCTCCTGGCGGCAGCATCAGAAGATGCCGAGCTTCTGGAATTCTTCGCGCAGCCGTTTCACGACATCCGCCAGGTCCATGGCTTCAAGCCGGTTCTTCTTCAAGAAGGCTGCCCACTGCTTTTGCTTCGTCGTATCGCCAGAAAAGCTGTCGCTCAATCCATCAGGAAGACTGCTGATCATTGCGAACTTCCGGCGTTCGAAGGTGGCGGAAATGGCGTGGTGCAAGTCGGTTGGATCCAGCGTGCCTTCGCTCATCAGTATCCAGAGATCGAAGTAGTCCTTCATCCGGGTATTGGCCATGCCCAGGAGACAGACTGCATGGAACTTCTCGGCCACGACGGTGTACTTCGGGTAGCTGCGCAACTGTGGAGCGGGCAAGTCATCGAGCAGGATTGGATAGCTGATCGCTTCCGCGGCTGGCGTCACCACATCGCCGAAGCCGATATCTACCTGTAGTGCGATGCGCGCGCCGTCCAGTGTCGCTCGCAGGTCGACTCGCACGCCGCCGTAGCCGGCTTCCTTGCGAATGACGACGCCGTGTACCGACGCAGCATCGAAAGCGATCCCATCCTCCACGGCGATCTGGCAGATCTCTCGAAAGGCGTTCACTGCCGATTCCACATCGTCCTGACCGAATCCCAGCAGGTCGGCATCTCGGGTTGGGCGATGGGGCTGGTCGTACCAGAGCGAAAACAGCAGTGCGCCCTTGAGCACGTAGTTGGAGGCGTGCGGTGAGATGGACAAACGATACAGCAGACGCTCCAGGCCATAGTGGGTGAGCGTCAGGTTGAAGTCCCGCTTCCTTGCATCCGCATGTTGCTTCAAGCGGGCGCGTATCGAGGCTGCGATGTAGCGGCTCACGTCGTGACGCTTTCGAGGTAGGGTCGCATCACATTGGATACGCGGTCGATCGTGGCGTAGTGCCAGAGTGCATCGATCGTCACCTTGCGTTGCGTCCAGCCGTCGCGCAGCGCTTCGAGCCCCACGTCAAGGCCGATCTTGTGGCGAAACTTGAAGCAGTCGGTAATGGTCTTGGCCGCGTTGAAGATTGGCACGCTGACACCGTCGATCTGCATGGGTTCGACGCCTTCGGACAGTGCGGGGCCGGACATGCGGATGGCGCGCAAGGCGGGCTGGTCGAGCCTGGGTGTTGGCGAGTTGCGTGGAATCGCGATCCACACTTCGAATGGCGCTTGCGTGCCGATCCCGTGGACGCGCAGCGCTGACAGCAGGCAGACGATGCCCTGCGGCACGCGGAGCGCGACCTCTGCCAGCGAGCGGTGCTCGCTCAGCGGGCGCCCCGGCAGGCTGTAAATACCACGGGCGACCCGCTCGAGCTCGCCAGCGGCGACCAGCCGGCTGAGCGCCATCGTTGGAAGGCCATGCGCTGCCAGATCCCGCGCGCGCAGCAGCGGCCGCTGTTTGGCCAAGGCCAGGACGGCTTGTTCACTTGTCGAGGCAGAGAGCATGCTGGAGTTTGTTGCATTTGCTAGTTACTTGTCAATAAAACAAGAAAAAATCCAACGAGGGCGACCACCCCATCACCCGGGCGGGGTGGGCTGGATCGCAAGTAGCGATCAGGCCCCAAAGCGGAATCGATCGCTGCTATGGGTCTGGTGTGCCCAACCGTGTGCTCGGGAACCAGAACAGTCAAGTGAAAGCTAGTGTTGGTGCGAGTTGCGGAGGCTTTTTGAACCAGCCCCGGCCACCAAATTTCTCATTCCGGATGAGCAAGTCAGCCTGACTCGGACGAGTCGGGCTTTTTTGCTTTCCTCTTGTAGGCATCCGGGATGCGCGTGCCACTTGTTGTGTGCCGGGCCCGGTTCGCAGCGCGGTAGAAGCCGCTGTCGCGGCCAAGTGGCATCGGCCTTGGCGAGTCGGCGCGTGCTCAGCAGCCCGAGTTCGCATCAAAGCGCCGCGTCAGGAGCCGTTGAACGGTGAGGGGCGTGGGGCGAGTGTGTGCGGTCTTGCTGGCACCTTCACCGTAGCACGGCGTTCTCGCCGTCAAGGGCTGCGCGCCGCTGTGCGGCGCTGGCGGCCTGCGGCCGTCCTGGACCCCTGACCGCTGCGCTGCGCCGTGCGGGCCACGGTTTCGGGCAATCCCGCCCGACAACCGGAGATCATCATGAATGAGAAATCGCACGTGTCGATGGAGCAGCATGTCTGCCTGGTGTGCGGCGTCAGTTTCGAAACCGGCAACCTGCTGCTCGATCGACGTCTGCGCGCGAGCATGGGGCGCCACACGCTGACAGGCTGGGGTCTGTGCGCCGGGCATCGCAAGATGTTCGACGAGGGGTTCGTGGCCTTGGTCGAATGCGATCCGCAACGCAGCGGGGCTGCGTCGGTCCAAGGCAATCTCCGTCCGGAGCAGGCGTATCGCACCGGTCAGATCGCGCACCTGAAGCGCGAAGTGTTCGATCGGCTGTTCGACGTCCGGCTGGCGGCTGACAAGCCTTGCGTGTTCGTGGAGCCTGGGTTGATCGAGCAGCTGCAGGCCATGGTCGGGCCCCAGGCCGACTGAAGCGCCGTCGGCGCTCGGAAGCGCATCGACGCGCATGGATGCGTCAGGCGCTTCCTCAGGGTCGCAACGCGACCCTCGTGCGCGGGGCGTGAGCGTTGCTCACGTGCCGTGCACCTGGGGGCGTGGCCGGAACGAGCGCTTGCACGCTGCGCCACGCCATGGTGTGGCAGCTTGATTGACGCATGTCCCGGTGCTTTGCAGCGCATGACGACGGTGGGGCGCAGGCGACCGCGACCGTGAGCGCAATGCTTTGAACCCCTTCGTTGGCGTTGGGGAGGCTGGGGAGGGCTTGCCTGTGAGCCCTGAGGCTACCCCATCGTTCTCGCGTTCAAGGCCCTGCGCGCGCATCCTGAGGCATGCGGCGGTTGGTCGAAGAAAACTGTCTTGTCGCCTTGATCAACACGGCAAGTCCATCTCGGCCCAGACTGTTCCGCTTTTCGAAGGAGATTCGGACGTCGAACGCCCCACCGATCCAAGAAGCTGACAAGGTTCCCTGGGCGACCTTATCGAATCACAGGTGGTCAATCAGCGCGGCGACATAGTTGGTGCGTGTGTGCGGCACGTCCACCACATCCACCAAGTTCGGGTGCCGGAAATAGATGATCAGGTAGGGGTACTTGGGCAGTCCCCATGAACGTAGGCCAGGCATCCCGAGTTCGGTCTCGAGCCGTGGCGAGCCGGCATCAGGGTTGCGTCTGATGAGTTCGTAGGCCTTCTGCAACTCATCCACGAAACCCCTGGCCGCGTTCGGAGCCCGCATGGTGACGGCGTAGTACCGAATCACGGCGGCAATCTGCGCGCTGGCGCGAGGACGGACAAGAAACCTCTTGGCGCCTTTCAAGCTCAATCCGCCTTCTTCTTCCTGCCAGTTTTGGAGGCAGCCTCCCCGGTCCTGCGCCTTGCGGACGCCGCTGGCTGACTCGTCTGTGTCGATTCGGCCTGTGCGATCTCGTCGCGCAGTGCGTCGAAGTGGGCTGGTGTCCATTCCACGGAGGGCCCGGATTCAAGGCTGGAAAGAATGACAGCCCGAAATTGCTCGCGTGCCAAGTCGCGGCGGATCAGGTCTCGCATGTATTCGCTCGCATTGCCATAACGGCGCTCCGCGACCTGTGCATCGACGAATGCCTTCATCTCTTCCGGAAGTGAAATGTTCATCGTCGTCATGCAAGGTACTCTATAACAATATGGCAAACTTTGCCATAACGTGGACATTCCAACGATGAGCGTCTTGCGTGACCTGCGCAAGCCTTGGTTTGACGGCGTGCCCACTGGACTCAGGATGGCCCATGGGCGATGTGGTCGATGGCGTCCCGCAACGGCCTCTCCCTGCAGAAGAGGACACCTTGGTGATCGTCGTGGAGGGTGTGGAGGGCTTGCCTGTGAGCCCTGAGGCTACCCCATCGTTCTCGCGTTCAAGGCCCTGCGCGCGCTTCGCGTGCTCGGCGCGTGCCGCGCGCCTGCGGCGGCCTTGAGCGCTGCGCTGCGACGGGGTGGCGGGGTCTCGCAGGCAATCCCGCCTGTGTCATCCACAGGAGTTCTTCCTCATGAACACACCCGCTTTCTTCGCATCCGCTGGTTCGAAATCGTCCGAATCCTTTGCATCGTCTTCGGCGGCCGCGCACACCGAGTGCGAGGTGCTCGACGCGTTGCATGCGTTGCTTGGCGCTGACGCAGGGCAGCTCTACGAGGCGCATGGGCGCTCGCTGCATCGGCTGGTGGGTGCCGCGCGGGATGCATCACTGCCGGGGTGCGAACCGTTGCTGTGCGGTCTTCGACTGGCGCGTGCGCTGCTTGTCGAGGAGATGCTGCCGGGCGAGACCTTCGGTTCGCCGAAGGCGGTGGCAGACTATCTGAAGCTGCACTTCGCAGGGCAGGGGCACGAAAGCTTCGCGGTGCTGTTTCTGAATGCGCAGCATGGGCTGATCGCGTTCGAGGACCTGTTTCGCGGCACGCTCACGCAGACCAGCGTCTATCCGCGCGAGGTGCTGCGTCGTGCGCTGCGGTACAACGCCGCGGCCGTCATCCTGGCGCACAACCATCCATCGGGCATGGTCGAGCCGTCACGAGCGGACCTGGCGTTGACGGCGGCGCTGAAGGACGCGCTGGCGTTCATCGATGTGCGGGTGCTGGATCACGTCGTCGTCGCTGGAAGTCGCACGGTGTCCATGGCCGAGCGTGGCCTCGTCTGAACGAGGCCGGGGCGCTGCGCGCCCCATTCTTTGAGACTGCGCCGCTGCAGCGGTTGCGCGCTTCGAGCCCGGCGGACGGATGAAAGGCAAGCCTCGATGCTTTCGGTGGGCGGACGCCGTAGCGTCGCGCACGGCCTTGCCGTTCGGCGCTCGGTGAGCGCAGCGCGTCGCCCTACACAACAGCATCCAGCTCCAGCGCTTGGCCGGCGCCTCGAGACATGTCACTGGATTGCGCAGCACGCGTGCTGCGAGTCGGAAGTCTTCTCTCGTGAAGGCAAGGCGTCATCGAACGAGAAAGGGATGTCGTGCTACGCAGCGTGAGCGCGATGGAGGATGGCGAACCCCTTTGTGCCTTTCAGGGACTGCGCCAGCGCGCAGGCAAGTCACGACTTGACCCCGCCGGTCGGCCCGGTGATCAGCACGCTGTGTCTGGAGTCGATCCAGTCGCCCAGCGTCAGGCTCATCACGGCCTGGCGGTCGACGCCGCGGCCGGCGCGAGCGCCCCCGTCATCAATGGCTGCTCGCCAAGATTGATAGAACGGCCAAGATGCACACCAGAGCCCAGGTTCGTGACGTGGCTCAGGGGGCACGCGAATTCAGAAACACATTCCTGCACTTTAGGCGAACGCATTTCCACGAATAGACGACGTTTTCTCCAGTTACGCGGAAAAACCGCTTGATGGCTATCGCCGTTAGCAAGCAAACGGCTGTGTCTTGACATTTGTGGCTTCGGTAGCTACATTTACTGTTTGGCGACCGCGGTCCCGTAGCATCGCTCGATTTGGTCAAGGGCAGTCATGAGTCTGCGCGAGGAATACGACATCGAGATGCCGGTCTGGCGCAGGTCGCTGCGGCTTGCCGGCGGGAGTTGGGGCACATCTTCAACGACGGGCTACCAGGAGCGCTGGGCGCAGCGTCGCGCCACCGCGCGATCACTGGATCATGGAGCTCGACGGCTGGACTAATCTAAAAACCGGCGAGAACTGGCGAGCAGGGAAGGCGTCTAACTTTTCAGCCTGGACCCTTCGGGAGAAGCTCGCTGAGGTGCGAGCCCGGGCCGGCGATGTCTACAACTTTTACGTCAAGCTGCAGACTCGATCGGCGCGTGGGCGTGCCTTTTGGCTGGTATTTCTGCATGCTCGATGGCGACCGCGTTCATGCTGAATCGGGTGAGCACGCGCTGTAGGCGGCCGAAGACGTTCGGACCCTGCTGCAGGAATGCGACTATCAGGTGTTGAAGACCTGGAAACAGTGGCCCCATAGGTTTCAGGAGAGATGGAAATGAATGCCCCCCACGTGATCACGAGCCGCGAGTTCGGCCACAACGTCAGCAGCGCGAAGCACCTGGCCAAGGAAGGTCCGCTCTTTATCACCGACCACGGCGAACCTGCCTTCGTGCTCCTCAACATCGGCGACTATCGAGCGCTCTCCCGAGGCGACGGCGATAGTACGGTGTCGCTGCTCGAGCTGATGGACAGCATGCCCGATACGTCGGAAGTCGAAGACTTCGAGATCACTCCGACGGCCATCCAGTTGCGCCCGGAGGTCTAAGGGTGTACCTGCTCGACTCCAATGTGCTGGCCGAACTGCGTCCAGGAAAGCTCGGCCAATCAGAAGAGGTCCGGCGCTGGGCTGGAACAGTTCCACAGAATCAGTTTTTCCTTTCGGCCATCACCATTCTCGAACAGGAGGAAGGCATCGTGCGCCTGGAGCGCCGTTCACCGCCCCAGGGACAAGCGCTGCGTCGGTGGGCCACGGCCGTCCATAAGGCATTCGCTGGGCGGATCCTAGCTTTTGGCGAGCGTGAGGCGCTGTTGTGCGCGCCCATGCATGTCCCCGATCCAAGAGCTCGACGCGATTCGATGATCGCCGCCACTGCGCTTTCGCACGGTTTCACTGTGGTCACCCGCAACACCAGCGATTTCGTCAGCATCCGAGGGCTGAAAGTGTTGGACCCCTGGAACGCATGAAGCTCAATCAAGGATTTCGCCATACCTTGCAAGTCGCTGCGCGTAAAGCATTTCGCATTCATTTGAGTGATCGCACGGGAGGTGGACCCGCTCAAGAGCTGAGAATCTACTTGGGCCAGGAAAGCCAGAGCATCGACGCGCGCAAGGTCCCCACGGCCATTGCATGGATCTTCAGTGAATTTGCAGTTCTGCCCCGCGGCAAGCTCGCTGCGGCCACGCGCGCCTAGCGGCGCGATCTGTTTGGATGTTGTTTTATGGGAGCGCAGATATCTCGAGAGTGCCGACCAGCCGTTGCCGCCCGGAAACGACGGTCTGAAGCCCGACCATCTGGGTGGTGCAGGTTGAGCGCAACGTCTTGGGTTGAGCGCCAGCGTTGCTGTCGCTGAGCCGATGGAAGGTGTGCGCATGCGTCGGTGTGCAGCCCTGGGCGGAGATCGCGCTTCGCGCGGTGCATTGTTTGCGCGAAGCATTGCTCGCCTGAAGCGAGCCCCTTGGGATTGGCGTGGTCCTCAACAGGTCAGAGCAGGATTCAACAGTTCGATGCCAGCACCCGTGCACTTGATCCAGGGGCCACCAGGATGCCCCTTGCCATCCCAGGCGGCCAGTGCTTGGCGCGCCTCGTGTGCATGTTCGTAGCAGTAGCGACGGCGATAGCCGACCGGGTCTACGCCGACGACCACGGCGGAGGTGAAGTTGAATCGGCGAATGCCGCATAACTGGCCAGCGACAATTATCTTGAGCGGTCGGCGACAACTATCCTGAGCGGTTGACGCGCGCGCCCGGGGTGCGTTTGCGGTCGGGTTTTAAAGTGGA
>JAESGN010000552.1_pt1 | contig 26835 bp, 28 predicted proteins | sample 9269731 | NCBI WGS metagenome assembly JAESGN01 (sample SAMN15720683, study PRJNA650826) | algae metagenome | isolation source: Mojavia pulchra JT2-VF2 and co-occurring heterotrophs from desert soil | place: USA: Cadiz Valley, Joshua Tree National Park, CA | collected 1998-06-08
GCGGCGTGACAAATTCTCGTCCCTGGTCATCGGTTATAGCCTCCCCTGGTGCTGCTAAGATTGCTTCCAATGCAACAATCTTTTTAATTAACCGCCCCCCATCATCTTGCTCAACCAGTTCAGGGGTAACGCTCATGCCGTAGGTATCCTGAATGCGGAATTTCTCACACTCTAATGCTTCTTCTGGCTTGAGGTAATCTTGGTGTTGCCTCGCGGTGTATGTCCTTCTATCGATATCCTTGGCATTAGCAACTTTGCGATAATGCTCCTCATCGATGGCAACCCCCGCTGCCTTCATCCACTTCTGCGCCCCATCATCAACACCATCACCCGCTGGCACAATAGTATTGCCCATTTCCTCCAACAGCGATCGCAGATCCGACCGTAAATTATTGATAGACCAATTGCGCTGTGCTTCAATCTGGCATGAAGTATCCAATGCCCAATCCTTCTCTGCTCCACGCTTGCCCGTTTCTTTATCAATGCGGATTAAAAACGCCGTCATTTCATTCTTCTGAAGTATTTTCTCCTTGATGTAACGAGCATTGGTTTCGGCATAACCAAAGGGAGGACGAGGTGCAACCCAAACGTGCAATGCTACATTATGACGATAGCGCCACAACTGTTGAGCGCATTCTGTAGCCGACTGAGATACAGCGTGAAACACACCAAACACGGCATCAAAATGATACGTGGAAATGTCAACACCAGTTCCGAGGCTGGGAGTGGTCAACAGTGCATCAATATCTTTGATTGCAACGTTAATCTCCCTGATGAAGATAACATTCTCCTCACTACCGCTATTGTCTGAATGAATAGCCCAGACTTTTATCTGTCGGTCTGATTCTGACTCTGGTGTATCATCATCAAGCAACGGCTCAAGTCCATTCAAAGCACGTTCCAACTTTTTGATGAACCGCTTAGAATCGCTCACCAGCATCAACTTCTGACCTAACATCAGTTGAGCGTGAAACATAGCGACTATTGCGCTACTATTAGGCCCCTCATACCAATGAACCTGACGACCACCTGAGCGATACTCATTTTTGATGATGTATGGCTTTTCTCCCTCTGGTCGCATTTTGATGAAGAAGTCGATAGTCAAATCATCGAGGTGAGCATCTGCTAATACAACTAATTTGGCGTTGTAGACGAGATACTCCAACACCTCTAAGATAGCTCCGCGATGTTCCTTGCAGGTTTTGGACTTCAGCAGGTGAGCCACATATTGACAGGCTTCGTCTATAAAAAGAATGTCATAAGCCTGCAAATCATTCGCCATCTTATACAAAGAGTCTACAGTGATGCTGAGGGCTTTGGCTTTTGACCAGTCGCCACAGGATATAGCAGAATACATCGCAGTTTGCAGGCGATCGCTGAGGTTCTTCAACAGATTAACCCGATGCCCGTTGTTCAAAAAGCTGAGTTCGGGGTTTTCTTTTCTGAGAATAGCCAAGAGTTCAGTTTTCCCCGTACCCATATCCGAAGCCAAACACACCACCCCTGATTTTGGTAATGTGTGGATGACTTGGGATAAGTAGCGGGTATTGACGGTAATATTGGGTTTATACTTCTTCAATCCTCTGGGCTGTTTGAAGAAAAACCGCTTCTGATATTCGCTTAGAGTCAGAGCATCAGCAATCATGGTGGCAACTGCTTTTTCCGCTTTACTGCCCAATGCTACAACCCAATCGTCAATTCCTTTTTCTGGCCCTGGCAACAATGCAACAACGCATTCACAATTGTTATCGACAATGGTATTACCAGTGCGGCGCGTGGCTTGAAAGACTTGCCATTGTGTTTTGGGTTTGGTTTCGTAGTCAAACAAGATGATGAATTTACGTCCATCTTGCGCCATTGGCACTAAATCAGGATGCAGTCGCTCGAAGTCTTCTTTGCCCACTCGACCATTCCAAATCCCAGGAAGTGCAATCGCAACATATCCCAACGATAAAAGACAACCAGCCTTTTTTTCCCCTTCTGTAAGGAATACAGGGATTTCGGGGTGTGCCATCACCCAAGCCCAAAAGCCTATTGCTTCGCCTGATTCGGTGATCGTAATTAGTTCTGGCATCGGCACATCATAACGAAGGGATACGAGCTTCCAGATGTGTAGCGGCACTCGCAGATAAGTGACACGGTTGGGGGTTTCAGGCGGAGATTCATATTTGATTGATTTTTGAGTCTGCTGTTGGGTTTCTTTGTCCCATTCCAAACGGGGGTTGTCGGGCTTCATCCTTCCCCAATCCATTGGCAGCCAATCGTTATGAGGGTCGAGTCCACTTGCCCACCATGCACTATTAATGTGAGCGTATCGTCTTAAGTTTCCTTCTCGTAACCGTCCATCGTTTCGTCTGGCGCTTTGGGGTAGGGCATACAACAGATATTCGTATACTTGCGATCCACTTAGGGAACGGACATTTAGTGCAACCAGGGCAGGGTCAACAGCAGAACCCTTCACCCATTCATGGTAATGGTTTTGTGCTAAATCGTTATTGTTATTATCTTCGGTTGCAGGCATATCCCCTCCAATATTTTTACGCATGGTGAAATAGCAGCATCAAAGGCATACTGCTGTTGAGTTTTCTAGAAGTTACTCATTAAAATCTCAGCACCAAGAAGAATGTGCTGTTGGTTATTGGGTCGAATGACACGCTTGAAAAGCTCTTTAGGTTGGGGGGGAGAAATTACTGTTCAATGGCTCTTCTCCCCCTGCTTCCCCCGCTCAAGAACAGCTTGCCTCAACGAATAACTTTTTCTCCTAAGCGAAAAGCATTGCCTCCGCAAGGTCGTAAACCCCTGATCAAGTTTTTGATTGCAAGCCTTTCAAGAGTTTTTACAATTGTGATCTCAACTATGGTTTGATCAGGCGATAGCAGCATTAACAGGTCTACTTCCGGGTCTAGTTTTCGGATTTTGTAAGCAAGTTGTTTGGTTTTTGCAACAAGGAGCTTGCAATCCTTCCAACTATCACAAGTAATTACAACGGCTTTACCAGAAATGACTTTGAAGGGATTAACTTGCCATGCCCCAGCATCCCGTCGTAAGAACCTCGCTGCTTCTAAAACACTTCGTAACTTGCCTGGACTCCAGGAAAAGACAAAATATTTAATCCAGGCTTCCAATTTCTCCATCTCGATTTGAGCAGGCGTGAGACTGGGGTTCGCATCTAATAGACAACTTTTAGTTTCTGCCATGATTTTGACTCCTTTAATTGAATGAAAATGAATTGAATTAACGAAGGGATGCTAGAGGCAAAGATGTAAAGAAAATTCCTTTCCCCCCTTATCTGCTTCCTCCGGTGTGTGGTCGGAAAGTAAGATTAATCCTTGTGCTAACTACTTTGTTAGTCTTCGGTACTTGATGCAGATGCGTAGATTGACAGCCTGGGTGCATTACAAGCAAACTGCCATGCTCCAGCCAGAAGTCCGTAGGTTTTCCAGCGATGGGCTTAATTTGAAACTTTCGTGCTGCACCGAGACTGATGGATGCGATTGCGGGGTTTATTCCCATTGATGATTCGTTGTCCGCGTGCCACCCTATGCTGTCTTGACCACTTCTGTACTGGTTGCCAATGACGATGCGGAAGTTGTAGCCTGTGGCGGCAGTAATTCTATCTCTGAGATCGGCTAATGGTTCTGTCCAGGGCAGAGGCTTGAGAAACACGCTATTGGAGTAGAGGTAATCACATCCCCTATCACCATAGATGCACTCAAGCCGAGGCACAGGAATAATCTTGCCCACCATCCTGATGTGATTCTGTTGCCATTGCAGCTCCTTGCAATGTTGATATAACTCATTGGCCTCTTGGATGGTCAAGAAATCGGGGTAATAGGTAACGGGTAAAACTGGGGCGGGTTCATCAAACAGATTGAGTTGTTGCATATTGGGATTTTGTGAATTTGATATGAAAGGTAATGTTGCATAGAGCTTGAGTAAGAAAGCCAAAAATGATACTATGAATGCAGCACCCATCACTGATACAACCATGCGATCGCATTCTCTCTCTAGCGGTCGCTTTTAATCTTTGACCAGTACCAATGACTTTTTGCTAGTGAAAGCCCCAGCCTGCTTTAGTGCCGCAGTTGGGTTTGGGTGTGCGAAAAACTCCTCAATTGCCTTAGTCAGCCCCGATGCAACAACTGGGTCATGGCAAGCATAGATATAAACTGATTGCTGAGTGCCATTGACTAAACGATTCTCTTGGCGAGATCCCAGATGTGGGTAAAACGTGCGAACCCATGTACCCAAATGACCCCGGTAATGAGAACCACTGAGAGGAACTTTTTTACCAAGCTCACTCTCTGCAAAGTTGACCACGCCCAGCCACTTTTCTTCTGAAAGGGTTAGCAATTTTCTGTTGTGTTCAGCCAAGAGATTTGCGGCGAAGTCTTTAAAATGCTGCTCGATGTATGGGTTGAGTCTGCCCCCTGTGAGGTCAGCTAAAGTTTTCATCGCATCCACCAAAGTTTGCAAACGCTGCTCAACAGGAGGGAGTGCAGGGGCAGGTGGTTGTTCTGGCTGCTCTTGTGGGCTTTTTTCCCAACCTGTGATATCTTGCATCCATGCCCTGACACCAATGGTTTTGAATGCTCGGCAAATTAACTTTGCTTGAGGAGTACAGTAACGCCCGGCTTCGTAAGCGTAGTAGTCGAGGATGATGGCGATCGCTATATCGGGGATACCATGAGTGCGCCAAGAGTTCAGGTTCGCGGCATCAAAACCTTGCCCCATAAGCATTACAGCTAGTTTAGATGGTTCCAGGTTCGCACTTTCTAATGCTTTACCAATAGCTTTGTCACTAACTCCAGCTAATCGTGCAGTAGCTTTCATGCTGGCCTTACCCCGCCCCGAAGCGTCTACTTCAATCTCTTGTTTAATTTGTTCGATGATTTCGGTGATTTCAATTTGTGACATGGTTTTAGTTGTGTGATGGAGTACAAAGATTGTTGTGTTTAGGCTTAGACATTCACCCGCATCAAGTCTTGTTCTCTGACTAATGAAAAGCGATTGGTCATGTTGCTAGCTTTAGGAAAAGCAGGTGATGCCAATTCGACTTTGTAAAACCAAGACATCTCGATTAGCTCAACCCCCAGAATTAACCTTTGGTTTGTGCCGCGATTGGGAAATTGCAACAGTACGCGATTGCGCTCCCGCGCAGTGCCGAAGGCAATCGCCTAAAACAAAAGCTGGTTTTTTCACAGTGGTAGGTTCTATTCGACCAGTGCCAAGAATTTCATGTTTTGTTGCGCGTATAATGTCGTTCTCAACATCGATAACGTAGTCCCAGCGCTGTCGATACCACTGCAATCCACAGCAATAACCAAATCTTCTGTTAGCTTTGAAATAAACTCGCTCCCATAAATTAATCTCAACGGGTGGAATTTCTTGGCCCCAAGGCGGGGATAGAAACCAGCATTTTTCTAACTCGGTGATTGCTTCCATTACGCTTTTCTCCCCAAGAGGTAATTGATGGCTTCGTGATCAAGAGCAGCAATGCGTTTTTTGATTTGTTGTGGTGGATTTTCTAAAAACTGTTTGAGATGCCAGATTCTAATTTCGTAATGCTTGGGATAGCGTTTATTTGCTTTGAGCCAACCCCGATGCACCCACAAACGAATAGTTGATAGATTCAGCGAAAGAATATTAGCGATTTGATGGCAGGTGTAGTTGTCTAAGTCAGTAAATTGTCTGGTCATTTGCAACTCTCCGATATTTGATATAGAGAGAATATTCAGCAGTGAGATTTATTCTGATTGTTGGAGCTTGTGAATAATCCGAGCGCTGATAGATTCAAAGTCAACCTGAAAAATATTCAAATCAGTCAGAATTTCCCCAGAGTTATATCGGTCTGTTATGTACTGCTTGATTGCTGATTCGTTCAGCCCATCAGGAATATTGATATGAGCCTCACTAGTGATTCTTTCAACTACAGTAACGATGACTTTCATGGGATAAACTTATGTAGTGAATTGATGAGAAGAAGCCGAAAAGAAGCTCTTGTGCAGGGTGCAGGGAGCAGGGGGAAAGATTCTCTCCCTTGCTCCCTGCTCCCTGCCCCTTGTCCTCTTTTCTTCAGGCAGCTTCAGATTTTGCCCCTTGTAACTGCTCCATCCATGCGCTGATTGCCGCTAACTCATCAGCACCCTGAGCAACAGCTTCAACAACGTGCTTTTGATATGAAGACTCCGCATGATTAGGATGGTCAGCCTTATCAGCAGCCCAAGCCAAGCACATCGTTTTGACTAGTTCATTGACTTTGCTAATGTGCAATTGACTGGGGCTAGTAGCATCTTGAAATTGCAACCATTCCTTGACTAAATCAAGCGGATAATCAAGCAAAGTGCGTATTTTTCTGACTCGTAAATCTTGCGGAGCTACAGTAGACGGTGGCTGAGTTCGTGCCCCACCTAATAACGTTTGAATGCCATGAATGATTGCTCCCCAGTCAGCGTTCGGGTTCCATTCTGCCCTGATTCTTACTTTAGTAGCCGCATCATATAACCGACAAAAGACTGTATTCTCTTCGCCAGAAGTAACTGCAATAATCAGGGGTTTAGAGAAGTCTTGTATAAGTGATGCAGACAAAAGAAATGTTTTCGCAAAATTGGTTTCTATGCCAGTTCTAATGACATAAATTTCATCCGCAGCGACAACAATATCTAACTTCATGTTGTCCTTGCCCTTGTATTCTTTCGCTGTCAAACGCAGTTCTGATAAATAACCTGTTAATCCTCGCTGCTGTACAGGGATGGTTTTATCCTGGTCAATGTTGTAGTGATACCACAAAAATGATTCACCGCTGACTTCACCGTTTTTGACGTACAAATAAATGGGTTCTGGAGGATTACAAAGACCTAGTTTCAGTTCAGTATTCATGTTTGTTGACCTCGGCAATATATGAAATGTGTAATAATGAGATATTTCTCTAGCGCTGTTTAACTGTAGAAAGCTAGCGATTACCTGGATATCAGCACTCATTCAGGCAGTCGCTTTTTTCTAAGGAGAACTTTTCAAGCTAACAGAAGGCTTTTGATTAGTTTCTAGCTCGCACTTTAAGTAAGACAGTGCTGTTAGGGCATCGCCAATTGTTAAATCAGGTTGATAATCAAGTGCTTTCAAATCTGGGTGTCTGGCTATCTCTTCAAGGATTAGTTGTGCCGCATCAATTAATATATGCAAATTGGGATGGGACATTTTTAATTGCTCCTTTTTAAAAAATCCAAAAGCTAGAATTCAAGAGTCAGAATAATTAGTAATGAAGGATTTAACTGATGAATCTGCTATGCCAAACTAAGCTTTTATTCTTCGGAATTCTGACTCGTAAATCCTGACTTTTTATTGCATTTCCTCAACGATTTCTAACAGAAAACCGCAGCCAGTGTTTTGCACTTTTACAAGCTTTCTATCGAGCAAATATTGAATGGACACATTAGAAAATTTGATAGTATGCAATGGCGCACAACCCCCACGACAACGGAGGGAGCGCAATAAATTAGCAGCAGTCAATTCGGAAAATTTATTCTGTGGTTTAGCCATTTGTATTCCCTCCTTTGATAACCACTAATTGCTGTTGCAGGGTTTTGATCTGTTGTTGATGGTCTTCAATCTCTGCCTGTATTTGCTGTTGAATCTCTGCAATAGAAAGTGTTTGAATTTGGTCGTCGAAGTAATGCCGGACTTCTTGGGAGTTCTTGTTAGGCATCACAGAGTATCGCCATCCGTGACCGTATTCGTGGGCTAATTGGCTATCAGCGGGGTAGTATTCTAAGCCAACTATCATGCCTTGCTGTGTGCGTTCACCCAACGTAAAGCGAGGATACTCCCAGCCTTTAGGTATCGTGATTGTGGGTTGCATATATTTAATTGGTGATTTGTGAGGATGGGTTAAGGCGATTGACTTTGCCAGTGCTGGAGGCGATCGCTCAACATTGACAAAAGCGATTGGCTTTGCCAGTGCCGAAGGCAATCGCCCCACGTGAGAATTACGCTGCTACTGCTTCTGAATGCGCCTCATAGCCCAAAAGCCGTTGCCAGTCCTGGGGGGTTAACTGTTCAAATGGGCGGTCTAACAATTCTTCGTAAGACACAGCTTTGACTCCAAAGAGTGATTGCACCGCCGACTCCACCGATTCACTGGGTACTCGTCCCTGATTCCCCTGCGTTGCACTTATGACCCACCAATGACCACTAGTGCAGCCCACTTCGCCTAGTTTCTCACCATCACTGGTATAAATCCCATCGTCGAGCAGTTCCAACCCGTAGTTCTCGCACTGGTTGAAAATCTGCACCATGATTTCATTACCAGTGGTGGCTAATTCTTTGTCCTGTACTGGTGCTGTGTATTGCTGATAATCTTGTTCTCCCTTGCTCCCTGCGCCCTGCCCCCCTGCTTCTTCTTGCACTGGTAATGACCCATCTTTGTAGTGTGTGCAGATGTAGCGGTGGCACTGCATTGGGGTAGTAGCACGATGGACTTCCGCACCGTTCACCATCACTACCCAGCGTTGCGTCGCAAAGTCATCGGCATCGTGGGTGATTGCAGCTATGAGTTTGTCCTCGGCGTAGTATTCCTGGTCGTAGAAAGATATTTCGACTATCGTTAGTTTTTCAGGCGCTATGGCTTGGGCTTGGGCTGTGATGTGGCGGTCGAGTTCGGCTTGAGCTATGGCTTGTTCGTCAACTTTCTGAAACTGGGTGAACTGGTGGGAGATGATTGCGCTAATCCAAGCATCCTTGCAGCGTTTGTCAGTCACCTCAACTGTGCAGGCGATTTCGCTATAGATTTGCTTGAGCCGCGCAATGGATTTCAGTTGCAGCTGTTGCTGAGTGTATATGGGCTGAGTCATAATAAATAAGTTCCTAACGGGACGGGAAGCGCTTCAGATTGACGGTCGGTAGCGCTTTCTCTATTGATATAAATATTATGTCTCATTCAATGAGACGTGTCAACAGTTGACACGTCTCTTTAATAAGATTACGCTTAAAGGTAGTCTTGTTAAATGGGACTTATGAATAGGATTCAAGAATTTGGAAAAGAAAAAGGGATTCCAAGTGCCAATAAATTTTGGCAAATCACTGGATTGCCCAGAGCAACTGCTTTTAGGCTCTGGAGAGATAGAGATATTTATCCCGATAGGACAACAGTTGAAGTTATTTGTAAAAAGCTAAACGCTCAACCTGGTGATTTCTTAATTTACATGGAGGACATTGATGAGGCTTAAACGGCTCAGTGTAAAGCCTCATGCTTTGCCATTATTGGCTTAAGTGTAAATTTAGGAAGTTACAGTCTGATGATTTATTCTGCTGCTATCGAGTTTTTTATTCTCCACTGTGTCTTCTTTGTGGAACGATCTCAGCGACCTATTACATTCAAAATCTACCTTGCAATTGACTTTCAGAAAATCTCATTGAATTAGAAAGGTGGAATCATGCCTAAACCACCTTCTAGACGCAAAAAAGCCACCTCTGCCGCATCTACCGATTCAACTTCAGCAGCTAACTCCGCAAATCAGGATATCTCCCTTCAAGAAGATCCAGCTTCAGCAACTATTACGGTAACAGCTGTTGAAGTTCCAGAGTTGACTGAGGCAGAGCAAAGCGATCGCCTGCTTTTAGAACGCAAAGTGGAGAGGGCATTTTTTGAGGCGGGGAAGGCACTCTCTGAATTACGTGATCGCAGGTTATACAGATCAACTCACAAAACCTTTGAGGAATATTGCAAAGATAGATTTGGTTATAATCGTTCTCGTTCTTACCAGTTAATTGATGCAGCTACCGTTGTGGACAACCTGCATAAATGTCCACAAATTGTGGACATTTTACCGACAGCAGAGGGACAAGTTCGACCATTAACAAAACTAGAGCCGCACACACAGCAGGAAGTATGGCAAGCCGCAGTTCAAGTTGCAGGCGGCAAAGTTCCCAATGGTCGCATAGTTAAGGATGTGGTGCAGAGAATCATGGAGCGAACCAAAGCCCCCAATCCTTACCTTATGGGGGAAGTATGCCAAATTCTACCCAAAGATAATCCCGAACTCAGGGGTAAGGGTGGTTGCTGGTGCATCGTTCGCCATGTTGGTGAGTTCAGTTGTACGGTTGAGGCTTGGGACGGCGAGTATACGGTGAGAATCGACCACCTCAAGCCGCTCAATTATTCAGATGCCGAATGCCAGCAGATGCAGCTATTGTGCGATCGCATCAGTAGGCTAAGGGAGGAGGAGAACTTGGAAGAAGCCGCTCGTGCTGTGCTGAAGCACTTGGGAGAACTGAAGCGACCGTATTTTACTATTGTGGAAGCAAAGCTATTAAGTTTGATAGAGAGAGAGTACGGGGCTACGGATTGACCGAACTGGACAAAGCACTCGACAATAGCAAATACTCATCTTATGATTAGGTAATCAACTTGATGATTCATGAGCCGAAGCGGGGTCAAAAACCGTGGGGGGTTCACGAAAATCGCCAGAACCATGACAAGATAATAATTACAGCGTTTCAGTAATTCGGGAAGTTGCGAATAAGTTGCAATAACAGCGGCTGAAATCGACCAATTTTTGAGGTTGACGAAATCGCTTCCCAGGAAGCTTGCTCTGGTTAAGTTTCAGCACCGAGCAGTTTCCAAACTCAATTACCCCGCAAGGGGACTGAAACTTGGCCTTGCTACTAATGCTGGGATAAAAGCTGTTTTGTTTCCAAACTCAATTACCCCGCAAGGGGACTGAAACAAAAAAAACAGGGTTCTGATACCGATCCCCTGAAAGGTTTCCAAACTCAATTACCCCGCAAGGGGACTGAAACCGCCCTTTATTCGGTACCAATTGCGTATAGATGTAGGGGTTTCCAAACTCAATTACCCCGCAAGGGGACTGAAACGGTTAAGCGAGTTTCTAAGATCTTAACCAGTGCCTGGTTTCCAAACTCAATTACCCCGCAAGGGGACTGAAACCATGAATTAGGACACGTATTAGATTTAACTGCTTTAGTTTCCAAACTCAATTACCCCGCAAGGGGACTGAAACGTTAATAATTACTCTACAACTTCTTCAACAGGTGCAGGAAGTTTCCAAACTCAATTACCCCGCAAGGGGACTGAAACATTCTATGATTTGCATAGTTGCTTTCCTCCTACTAATAAGCGTTTCCAAACTCAATTACCCCGCAAGGGGACTGAAACTCCGCACAGGATGCGGCATTGACCGGGAATCCGACCGTTTCCAAACTCAATTACCCCGCAAGGGGACTGAAACACCCCTATTGCCCTATAGCTTCATTTGCTTGTGCGTTTCCAAACTCAATTACCCCGCAAGGGGACTGAAACTGGATAAGGCATAAAAGCTTTGTCATATCGCAAAGGTTTCCAAACTCAATTACCCCGCAAGGGGACTGAAACTCCCATGAGGACTTGAGCATGAACATTTCCTTATGTTTCCAAACTCAATTACCCCGCAAGGGGACTGAAACTTAAAATGTTACTGTCTGACTGACTGACTATATTAATAGTTTCCAAACTCAATTACCCCGCAAGGGGACTGAAACACGAAGATGATTTTTACCATTATCATGATTGCCTGTGTGTTTCCAAACTCAATTACCCCGCAAGGGGACTGAAACAATGCAATCGTTCCCCAGCATATCGGGGCAAAAATAGGTTTCCAAACTCAATTACCCCGCAAGGGGACTGAAACAGAAATCGTTGAATCCTCCAAACTGTTGCATTTCAGGTTTCCAAACTCAATTACCCCGCAAGGGGACTGAAACATGAATAGCTTCTCTCATTACCTGAACCTTAATTGATGTTTCCAAACTCAATTACCCCACATGGGGACTGAAACTCACTATCCCGCATTTCTCAGTGGCTACAACCTGCTGTTTCCACCAAAGATTACCCCATAAGGGGATTAAAACTCAAATCAAATTATTAGCTTTCGTTGCAAAGTTGTTGGATAACTCGTGAAAACTCCTGGGTCATAAAGTCACAACCAGTTGCACTATAGACTTGCTGCAACTGTTGGTAAAACCACAGAGTTCCCTCCTTACCAGTTTTAAACTGTTGCCAGATGTTGGAGCCGTGTTGTCGAAAGTCGGCCAATAATGACCTTGCATTATGCAGCTTATCTGCCAAAGATACCAACCGCACAGAAGGCGAAGCATGACGCAGATTTTCCAAATATCTATTCTTACGCTCTAACCAAGGTGGTTTAGGGTAAGTATCGCATTCGGTACAGCCATCAACTATTGCAACGACTGCCTCACCGAAACGTTGACGTATTTCCTCACGAGTGGATGTTCCACCTTGATCTTCGATCGCATCGTGCAATAGAGCAGCGATCGCTTCCTCTTCAGTTCCGCCAGCTTCCAGTACCAGTGCTGCCACACTCAATAAATGAGCTACATAAGGAACGCCGCTAATTTTGCGTGTTTGGTTAACATGAAGACGAGTTGCGTAGACTAATGCTTCTTCAAATTTTACTGTTAACTGTAATGTATTCATAGGAACAATCAATCTTGATGATAAAGCTGAAATTCTTTGGCTACATCAGCGGCAATACTTTGTCTTAGTTCGTAAGGAAAGAGAACTTCACATTTAGGTCTCCATGCACGCAAACGCATACTGATGTTGTTATCTCCATGACGATAATGAACACGGTAGTACGCATCTTCTGGGGAACGAGTTGCAAGAACTTTCAGCAATGCTTGCTGTTCAGATTGTGATGAATACTGCCAAATTAAACGTTCTGCTTGTTGATAGGCGATTACCTCAAAGGTATCGTGACGAAAGGTATCTCGAATGTAGCGTTCATGATAGTCTCGGTCAAATCGTAGTAGCATCAACCGAGGTTGTAAGTAGAAATCAAAGCCCCAAGCTTTGGACATTTGGGTTTCAATTTCTTCTGGACGAGGTAAATCTGCCTTTTGGTAACGGTGTTGCAGAGCCTGGGGAATGGCAGAGTTTGTCCACTCAATAGGGGTAATATTTTGAATTCTATCTAGACGGAAGTTATACCATTGAGTTTTGCGATCGGGGCTTTCCCCAAATGCACAAAGATAAATTGCACGCTGCACATAATAGATACAAACTGGATAAACTAAACATTTAACAGTGTTTCCTAACCTAGCACTTCTGTAATTTAATATGATGGGAGACACGGGAGTTTTTCCCCAGATTTCCTTTAATTCGTGCTGCAAATCTTCAACAGAGTCTATAGTAGTACGAGGAATTACATAGTCAAGTTTGAAGAAAAAACGTCGTATCCCACAAATTAGTTGAGAATGATTTTGGACGACCGCTGCTAAGTCTTCTTGATTGAGAAAATTTAATTCATCGCTATTGAGTTTGGTAGATGTTGCTTCTAAAGTTGTGGTGATGGGACGAGAGGGGAAGTTGCTAACTCGGTGATATTTTTGCTGTTGATATTCCAGCCATCCCATATCTGTCAGGGTTTCCAAATCTGCTTGTAGGGAACGACGAGTTACCTCAAATAACCTTCGTTGTAGTAGTTTATCTAAATCAGATTCAGATTGGAAAAAACAAGGATTTTTAGCTGACGAACGTTTATGTGATGTCTCCTGTTGATCTGAATTAGAGATATTAAGATGAGCCAAAAGCGATCGCTTCCATTCCGATTCTAATAGTCCAGTTTTGGTATTAAATAACCATGCAGCAGTTGTTTTGGCACAAAGGCAATTAGCATCATGGAGTCCGGGAACTGCTTCTCCTGTAGGGTGCGTTGGGCTAAAAAAGGCATCCCGCCAAGCTGCATAGGTAAAAGAATCAGAAAGCAGCAAGCGGTCTTTATTTTCTCCATACAGTGATTGCAACCACACCCACAAACGAATTGCTCGCAGCAGATTCTGCTTGAGGGAACCGCGTGCTAACCATTGCAATAGTTCTATATGCGGAATATCCTGGAAAACTAGTTCAGACACCAGCCGAATCTCGGTAAACATAACTTTACTTTAAGATACAACATATTGGAATAAGCTTTTTCCAACACCGTGTATGATGTACCCAGCAAATCAAGCTAAAGGTTAATGAATACTTACAAAATCGAAATTAAAGACAATCTATTACGAGTTAATTTTGGCGAACCTGCCCAAAATGACCAGATTGTACGTGATGCCGCAGCTCGGTTAGAGGAAATGGCAGCATCAGGTGAGCTAGCCGGAGGGCCATTACTCAGGATTAACGGGCCTATCTCGATACCTGTAGCATTTGTTTTAGCACACAAGCTGGCTCACATCTACGGGGCAGTTGCTTTTTATGATCCTAAGTTGGGTAAATATGTGATTTCTATCACACACAATCCTAGTTATAAATTAGGAGACTTGATTGATTGATATTTTGATAGGGTGCAAAAGATGAAGAAATCTACCAAGATATTTTATGACAACATATCACATTAGCCTGGAAGACGATGTGTTGAAAGTTAGGTTTGGCAAACCTGCAAATGGTGACCAAATAGTTCAGGATGCGGCGGCTCGTTTAGATCAGATGTTGGCATTAGGTGAACTATCTGGCGGAAAACTTCTAAAGATTGATGGGCCGGCATCGGTTGCCGTTAGCTATCTGATAGCACACAAGATATCTCATCTTTATGGTGCGATCGCTGTCTTCGATCCTAAAATTGGCAAGCCAGGATACAAGGCTTACATTATTGCTGCTACTCACTCTCCAGCCTATAAATTAGGCGAAATTATTGAAACAGATGAACCATACAAGAGTAAGCCGATTATCAAAGTTGTACTTTGCGGCCCTCCACAGTCTGGAAAGTCATGTCTGCGTGAAGGATTAAAGCAAGCTATCACCAATCTTGAAGGCGCACCCTATCCTTATGTAATTACAGCTTGTCCAGATGGCGAAGGCTCTTGGTTTTCGGAAGCTGCAAGACGCGATCCTGATTTAGCAAGAAAGCTGAAGGATGAGTATAAGGCTAAGTTTACCTCAGAGTTTGCACAGAAAGCTGCGGGTTGGGTTCGCAGTGCCAATACACCACTCAATATTATTGATGTAGGCGGTAAAATTACTGAAGAAAATCGCGTGATTATGCGTGAAGCTACTCATTCAGTAATTTTAGCGGGTGGGAAAGGGAAGCAAAAAGTTCCTTTATGGGAAGAGTTTTGTCGAGGTTTGAATATACATATCATTGCTAATCTTGATAGTGATTATCAAGGAACAGAGGACAAAATTTTTACGCAATCGCCTTTGCTAACTGGGAGTGTTCATTACCTTGAACGAGGCGAGGATATTTCCTCTCGCCCAATGGTGCAAGCTTTAGCGCAGATATTGGTGGATTTGTGTAGAGGGTAGCTTTCAATTTAGTGGCGGGAAAAAGTTTTTATGGTGAAGAGTTCTCAAGAGGTTGCATTACAAGTGATTCAACAGGCGATCGCTGCCTTAGCTAAATGGGCTAAATTCGATCATCCTTCTCTAAATGATGAATATCGAGAAGTTAGCAGAGCAAAGAAAATCTTAGGCTGGAATGAAAATACAGCAGTTGGAATATTGCGCTTGCTTTTTGACAAAGTGAACTTATGTAATGAACTAAAGATGGAAATATCGAAGCTAAATTATCATCAACTTAAAGCAATTAATAATGACAATAGTAAATCTCCTGATATTCCTTATCCATTAAACTTAGAATCTATTAAAATACAACAGGACAATTTCAAAGTAGAAATTAATCAAACACTTTCAAATTCTTTAAACGATAACTGGGAAAATTTGCCTTTATTAATGTTGATATTAGACAAATTTGGTTCATGTCTGAGCTTTGGAGAATCTGATGTGGCTTTGGTAGACATGGCAAGAGCTACAGCAGCAGTTGCAGCAGCATTAGTGAATAATTCTGAAGCTGAGAAGATTAGCTTAATTGCTGGGGATTTATCAGGTATTCAAAAATTTATTTATACTATTTCTTCCGATGGCGCGCTTAAATCACTCAGAGCGAGAAGTTTTTATCTGGAGTTAGTGACAGAAGAAATTGTACAGGAGCTTTTAGAAGAGTTAGATTTACCGCGCACTAGCATTATCTATGCTGGTGGAGGTAATTTTTACTTGTTAGTTACTGCCAATAATAAAACAGAAGAGAAAGTTAAACAAATTCAGAAAAGATTTAATGGTTGGCTAATCAATAAATTTCAATGCAAAGTGTTTTTAGCTCTTGACTGTCTAGCTTTTAATACTTATCATGTAGCAACTAAAAAATTTTCATATCATTGGAATCAAGTAATTCAGCAACTTAATAAGCAAAAGCAGTGTAAATTTAATGAACAAATAAATGATTTACTTGAGATCCGTGATAGTTATGGTGATCGCTGTCGGGTTTGTCATAGAGATGATACTACAGACTTAAAGCAGTTAAATACTGAAGAAGATTCTGTACTTGCCTGCCCAACTTGTCGGGAAATGTTCCGGCTAGGCGGTCAGTTATTTAAAACTAAGGCTGTTGTGCGATCGCGTCATCAGAATGTATCAAGTAATGCAGACACAAATTATCTTATAAACAATTCTTACTATTCTCTTTTTGACCAAGTGCCAACACAACAAATTCAGAATAATGAAATATTATTTTTAATTAATAACTGGAAAATTAAAGATTATTTGTCACATAATTCTGTACCTCTTTTATTAGGAAATTATGGTCAAGAAAGTTGTGAAAACCCAGGAAATTTTATCCGCGCTCATGAATTAGCTACAAAAGCAAGAGGAATTCAAAGAGTTGGTTATCTACGAATGGACGTAGATAATCTAGGAAAAATATTTGCTAAGGGATTGGGTGATAATCACACTTTGTCAAGGCTTGCAGGATTATCACGACAGATGAGTTATTTCTTTAAGGTGTATCTCAATAGTTTGGCAAGTAATAGAAAATATACTTTACCTGAAAATCATAAAATCTTAACTCCTGAGACAAATATAGAAAAATTTGTACGACTAAATCTTTTGTTTATTTATGCAGGTGGAGATGATTTATTTGTCAGTGGTGCTTGGGATGAGTTAGTTGAGTTTGCTTTCGATGTCTACCAATCTTTTCGAGCTTACACTGGTCATAATCCATATATTACACTATCAGGCGGTATGAGTATTAATGATATAAAATATCCTCTTTATCAAGCTGCTGCTGATTCAGGTGAATCTGAAAATAAGGCAAAAGCAAATAATAGAGATAGTTTAGGCTTATTTGGACAAGTTTTTAAATGGGATGAATGGCTAGGTGAAATTAAAGTATCAACAGATAATATCAAGGTTATTGCAGAATCTAAATTATATATTAGTAAAAAGGAGCATCTGGGATTGTTCGGGATTTTGCCTTTTGTAGATAACTTGTTAAATCATCCAGATTTAGGATACCCTCAAAGTTTTATTCGTAATCTTTTGGTAACGGCTGAAGCGCAAGAATTAGCATTAAAAGAAGCAAGAGAAGAGGAAAAAGATGGTATTAAATATTTTTTACATTTACCGAAGTTAGCTTATGCTATGTCAAGATTGCCCCAAAAATTACGCAACCATGAAAATTTTGCACCTATTCGGCAGTCTTTGATGAGTCCATATAATGCACCTTATTTTCGGGCGATCGCTACTTGGATTGAATTACTTACTCGTGAATAAAATTTATGAATCGAAAAGACAATAGACAAAATTATTTATCACAGCCTGTTGTAAAAAATGAAAATATTACTACCAGAATGGTCAAAAAAATCGACAAATTTAGTGGTCTACAGGAATACAAAACCCGTGAACTAGTAGAAGATTCTGAGGAACTTGGAAGAGAGCTTGCCAACATTGGGCTAAAAACTACCCAAGTACGCAAGTTTCTAGATGCGGTCAATCAACTAAAAGTTAAGTTAAGAGGTAGTGATATTCTTACAGAAGAAATCAAATCAGAATTGCAGTTACTTAGACCAAAACTTGCTTATGCTGCGGCTAGGCAACAAAAAAAGAATGATCCTGGCCCAGTAGAACCTTTAAGACAAGTTTTAGAAGCAGCAATTAAACAAGTTCGTGATGAATTAGAAGATTTCAAGCGATTAACTCAACTAATTGAATCAATTATTGCCTATCACAAAGCAGCAGGAGGAACAGACCAATGACTGTATTTATAACAGATAAATCACAGAAGCCATTAATTGGCAAACTCTACATTAAAAGTGTGATTTTAGTAGAAACAGGTCTTCACATTGGTGGTGGAACAGAAAACTTGAATATTGGAGGGTTAGATAAACAAGTCATTCGTGACCCAATTACTATGTATCCTTACATACCAGGGTCATCAATTAAGGGAAAACTACGTTCAATTTTAGAACGTGTGTTGCCAAATAAACAAATTAATCGTAGAGGTAGTAGAGATACTTATCGATATGAAAGTGATGATTTAGTATCTGGTATTTCAGAAATAGATAGTAATTTTATTAGATTTGAAGGTGCTAAAACTTGCGAATTATCCCGTGTTTTTGGCTCTACAGGTACGTCCTGTTGGATTGAAACTCAAACAGCTAATAGAGAGGGATTATTGGAAAAAGATAGTCCTAAGCGGTTAATAGAAAATCAAGAATATGCGAAAGTTAAAGGACGTAATTCTCCGGCTCGTATTATTATTCGTGATTCTCATTTAGATGATCAATCAGTAAAGAGCTTAAAAAAAGTAGATACTGGCTTATATATGACAGAGTGGAAATTTGAGAACGGCTTGGACAGACTAACTGCTGCGGCAAATCCAAGACAGATAGAAAGAGTTCCAAAAGGAGCAAAGTTTAACTTTGAAATGATTTATTCTGTTGAAAATATAGAGCAAGCACCAAAAGATGTAGAAAATTTGCTCAAAGCTATTTGGATTTTAGAAGATGATGCTTTAGGTGGCCACGGTTCGCGTGGCTACGGAAAAATCAAGTTTAAAAACTTGGAATTTTGCTATCAAGATTATCAAAGTTTTGACGTTAATAATGAAAGCTTTTTAAGCTTACCAATTCCTAAGAAGCTAGATAGCCCTGTTGATGACACTTCCAAATTAACAGAAAGATTTAGCGAAATTCAAGGTCTACTACCAGGAAGTTAAAAAGTGAGCATTTGGAAATTAGTCAAGCTGAATTTTGGTCGAAATATCGCCCACTTTGGTGAACTGGGTATTGGTATGGAAGAAACCAGCGAACGAGTACTATCGGATACGCTATTTTCTGCCTGGGTAAGTAGCTATGCAAAATTGTTGGGTAAAGATGCTGCTACAAACTTTCTAAAAAAATTCAACTCTCAGCCAGAACCACCATTCCGTCTGAGTTCGACATTTATTTATCAGGGAACAGGAGAGAATACAATATATTACTTACCGCGTCCTTTAAAATTCCCTCCTAACTATCCAATTGAAAATGATTTAGACTTTACCAAAGCTTACAAACCTTTGAAGTATCTACCTCTAGATGTTTGGCAAACTTGGTATCAAGGAAGTGGATTTTCAGATAGTGAAGAACTGAAAGCAAAAGCAAAAAACAAAGGTGAAACTAACGGAGTATTAAATACAAAAGGTACTTTTAAGTATAGTGAAGCCTATAAAATCAACAAAGTTCCTAAAATTGCTGTTGATAGAGTTACTAGAGCAACAAATATTCATCATACAGGATTTGTACAGTATCAATGGAAAGCCAATCAGAAAGAGTCTGACGGAGTTGAAAGTTTGTCCGGTTTATATTGTCTTGTTCGTTTATCTGAACCAGATATAGAAAATACATTCTTTGCTGTTTTAGATTTTCTGGGAGTTGAAGGTATTGGTGGCGAACGGTCTAGCGGTGCTGGACAATTCAAAGTAGAGCAAACAGAACTAACTAAGGCTTGGAGACAAATAGTTGATTTTAAGGATACAAATCACCATTGTTTAATTAGCTTATTTTGGCAGTATCCTTTTCCTAAAGAATTTTTAGATAATGCAAGTTATGAACTGCAACAAAGAGGTGGTTGGCTTGGTTCTCCCGTCTCTGATGGGCGACAGTTGCGACGTAAATCAGTGCAAATGTTTACAGAAGGTTCTGTCTTTTCGATTGTTCCTCAAGGACAGCTCGCAGATGTAACTCCTGATAAACCTGAAAAATTTTTAGACCATCAAGTTTACCGCAGTGGTATTAGTTTGAGTTTACCCATTAAAGTGCAAGAGGAATAATCATGGTTGCTTCTAATCTTATTCTCTCCAAACCAGAAGTATATGAAACTAAGCAAATTCAACTAACTAGCCCGATATTACATATTGGTAGTGCTATATCTAAATTGAGTCCATTTGAGTATGTGGCTACTAACAAGCGAGTGTATCTTCCTAATCCAGAAGTACTGGCAAGAGCTTTTCAACAACGAGGTCGTTTAAATGAATATATCCGCCGCATTGAAAGTCAAGAAGACCAAGATCTCACCAGCCTCTTAGAAACAACCTTTGGAGATAACTGGCACAATAAAAAAGACTCTAACGAAGAAGCTCTTTTTCCAAAACATACAAGTAGCTTGAGATGGACGCAGCAAAAAATTACTGACCTTCGCCCGATGATTCGTAATGGTTTTGGGCAATTGTATATTCCTGGTTCATCTATTAAGGGAGCAATTAGAACTGCTATTGCTTACCACTTACTCAAACACGCAGATAAATATGAGTTATCAAGAACACAACAACTGAGTGAGATTGAAAAGAAACTGCATGAAACTATAGGGCAAATTAGACAACGCCCTAAGTTTGCAGATGACAAACTTTTTATGGATGCCCTCTTTTCTGAATTTAATCTCATTTATCAAGGTAAGAATGCACTTGGTAAAACTAGTTTACAAAATCTAGACTTTATGAGGGTTATTCAAGTCACAGATTCTGAGCCTCTTATAGAAATAAGAGTGACTCATAAAAAGGGAAAACCACATTTTTATAATCTTCCTGTTACAGCAGAAGTAATAATTATCAGCCATTGGGAAGGGGGCAAAGCAAAATATAAGGCTCCCATTTACACCGAGATGGTGCGAAGTGTGAAAACTAAATTCACAATTAGCCTGAATAAAACTATGCTGTCTTGCTTTACTCCAAAAAACAAAATTCCTTTTGAAACAATTGATGATATTCTGACAATTTGTCAGGAATTTGCTCAAGACCAGTGGGATGAAGAACATTTTTATTGGAAAGGCATTAAAAATACTCTAAATGCTAAAGATACTAATCAGCAACCAATAAGTTTAAATTTTGATAATATTCGAGACTTTTATCAACCTGAAGTCTGTTCTTATAACCTAAGAATAGGTTGGGCAAGTGGTATGAATGGCACAACAGTTAATTTATTATTTGATCCGGAATTGAGAAAAGAAATTCGTGATAATTGCAGTCCTAGAAAAGCTCCTGATTTTGAAGCTCCAAAGTCTCGGCGAGTTGTAGCTTTATCAAGTCGAGAAATTAAGTTTGTACCAGGATGGGTAAAATTTCAGGAAGTGTAGCTATGCTAATTCGCTCTAGTTGGACTTTAAATGTATGTGAACCTACTGTATTACCGCGTGCATACAGTTTGGAATTAGTCAAATACTTGCACCAGTGTATGGGTTTAGAAGTAGGAAATGAGACAATTCCATCTGTCACTTATTCAGGAATTTTAGGATTTTATTCAATATTAGGTAATTTTATAACTTTTCGCCCTAATGAATTTTATCAATTATCACTTTGTGGTTTACAAGAAAAATCAGCAAAAGCAATATCTACTCTTGAATTATCTCCCTCTCTAGAATTTCTCGGTGCTAAGTTTAATATTATTAACCGTGAAGAAGAAATAACCAGCTATGAAGAAATATACACAACTTTGGTGGCAAATGAGCCAGAACCATTAAGAAGATATGACTTGCAATTTATTACTCCTACTGCTTTTACTCAGAGTGGAACAAACTTACCTTTACCAGTACCAACCTTAATGTTCCGTAGTTGGTTAGAACGTTGGAATCATTTTGCACCTGTTTACTTAGGCAGTGATGAATTAATCGCTTACCTTAGCAATGCAGTCATGGTTAAAAATCATAAAATTCAAACACGAACTTGGCAATTACAGCGAGGTTTTGTGAATGGCTTTGTTGGTGATGTAACTTTACAAGTTTTCAACCGTGCTGATCCCTTACTTGCTAATGTGGCTCATTTATTAGTTCAATATGCACGATTTGCTGGTACTGGCATAAAAACTCGGTTGGGAATGGGACAGATATTAATTAGAAAATCAAAGAATGAACAATGAGAAAAATTATTACATTTTTAGGAATACAAGCAAAAAAAACTACATATAGTTTTGAAGGAGTAAATTATAATGGAGAAGTTTTTGCAGAAGCTCTACATCAATTTTGTACATATGACTCCATGTTAGTCTGTGTTACAAGTGAAGCTAAAAAAAAGACTTTTTCTATTCTAGAAAAATTAGAGGATGAACGCATAGAAGCTATTGATATACCCAATGGTGAAACCACAGAAGAAATGTGGGAAACATTTAAAGCCATTACTGACAGAGTAAATGAAAATGATAATGTAATATTTGATATTACTCATGGCTTACGTTCTTTACCATTTTTAGTATTTTTATTTGCAGCATATCTTAAAGCAGCTAAAGACGTAACAATTGAAGCTATTTACTATGGAGCTTGGGAATTAGGATTTTCCAATAATGGAATAGCTCCTGTCATTAACTTATCAGAATTTGTAAGTATGCTTGATTGGATTACAGCAACCGATCAATTTACTCAAACTGGTGATGCACAGCGACTTGCTAAATTACTTAATCCAGATGGTAAAGCTAGTAATATAACTAAAAAAGCTGCAACAACACTTTCTGAGGTTTCTCTCGCTACACTTCTTTGTCAACCATTACAGTTAGCCACCAAAGCTCAAAGTCTTGAATCTGACTTGTTAAAAGCACAAGAACAACTACAGTTGACAGCACCACCATTTGAAATGCTTAGGCAACGTATTACTGATACCTTTGGTAATTTTATAAGCGATTTCCAAAAAGACGCTAAAAAAGCATTAGAATCTCAGTTTCGTCTAATTATTTGGTATCAAAATAATAATCGTCTAATTGAGGCAATGACTTTAGCTCGTGAGTGGCTAATTAACGCCGTTACTTACCGTCTGGGTCTGCCATTTACTCTAAAAATTAGCACTCGCGAAAAGTTGATTGCTAGAGCTATTTCTGGTTTAGAAATGGTCAGCCGTGATGACCTTACAGTTGAAGAACTAAATGAATATGGAAGAATAATTTATGATACCTGGACTGAAAAAGATAATTTAATTCAGTTATGGAATGTTCTTCAACCGGTGCGGAATGGTTTGGATCATGCTGGCCATCAAGATGGAGCTATGTCTATTAGTAAAATTGTCAAGACAGCTAACGAGAAAGTTAAACCACTTCTTATTAATCTTGCAATAACTTGGGAACTTGAAAACTGTTATTAGTTTAAACATAACTTAGTGCTACTTTCAAGATGCTACGTTTGAACTATTTAGAGTTTTAAAGATTAAATAGCAATCGTACCTCCTTCTACCCCCTCCAAACATTACTCTTCCTTCTCCATCTGTCCCCTGACCCATTCCCTAATTGCTTGTCGGAAAACCCGTCTTCCAACCATGCGGTATCTTTCAATTAGTGATGGAATTTCTTGAATATTCAAATTAGGAAATACTAAACTTGTTTCTGTTTGAATATATTTTTCACCTTGTAATTGGTAAATTTTGATGGCTCCAGAGTCGTAAGACCAAATTTCAGGTACATCTAACCGTGCATATCCCTCTTCTGTCACCCTCGGAAAACAATAATCGAAGCCAAATTCTGAAACTCTGATTTAATCCAGATTTGAGGCTTTATTTCCTAATAGAAACTAAAATTTCTAGACAAAAGGTGAAAACCAAAGCCCCGTAAACGTTTGAGAGATTGGATTATCCCAAAGTGACAGAAGAGGGATAGATGGGAAATCTATCTAATGATTTACTGGTAACATCAATTCCTAAAGCTAAATCAGGAGGTGGGTCTTGATTCAAATCAAACTTGAGCTTGCCTCGAATTAAAGCTTCATTTTGAAAATAAAAATAATTGTCAGATCCTATCCCAGCCTTTTTAAGTTCCCGCTTCCAGGTGGTTGAACCGTAACACTCATAATCTATCTCTAAAACCTCAGCCGTATCTTTGATGATGTCACCAATTATTTCTTTGTAATATTCGTGTTCTGGTAATGAGGTCATGATTTCTAACTGCCATCATCATAAGCTACCCTAGCTGCTCGGTTTTCACCTAAATCTACTAATAAATTCTCAAATTGTTGCCAACTGATATTATGGAGAACTACCCGGTCAGCGCGACGATCAGTGAACAGCATAATTCCTCGCAGTATCAGTGAACTATAGTCACTAGTCAGTAATTATTGAGAAATCAAATAGACTTTCAAAACCTGACTATTATCACAATTTATCCTAATTTATTCTATCAATCATGATTGATGAATACTTTCAAACCCTAACAACTTTCCCCCCACGCAACTTTCAACGAGAAGCAATTGCTAAACTCCTCAACCGTAAAGACATCCTGCTACGCGCACCCACAGGTTCAGGAAAAACAGAAACAGCGATCGCACCTTTTGTTTTCGCCAAACACCTCAACCTCGACTTTCCCAACAAACTTATCTATGTCGTCCCTCTGCGAACCCTGGCCAACAGCCTGCGCCAACGTGCTGAAACTTTAGTTGCAAACTGGGAAAAAGCTTATCCATCATCCCGTTCCCCTGTAATAACTCTGCAAACAGGAGAAAACCCAGAAGACCCGCGTTTTGAAGGTGATATCGTCTTTTGCACGATTGACCAGATGTTAAGTAGCTTCCTCAATATTCCCTACTCAGTCGGTCGCGGTTCTGCCAATGTGAACTCAGGAGCAATTTTTGCTTCATACTTAGTATTTGACGAATTACACCTGCTTGACCCAGATCGTTCTTTTGCTACTGTTTTGAAAGTTTTGCAACAGGTTAAAGGTATCGCACCATTTTTATTGATGACTGCTACTCTCACAAATGAACTTGCAACTCAAATCAAAGACTTGATTGATTAGTCATGGAAATTATTCAAATCGAAGACGCAGATTTACAGGCGATAGAAGGAGATCGCTGCCGTACCTTCCAAGCTGTATCTCATCCACTTAACGCTTCAGTAATCCTAGACGATATTCGAGCTTATGGGCGTAAACGAGTAATTGTCATCTGTAACACAGTTTCTCAAGCTCAGGGATTATTCAGGGATTTAGAAGAACTAAACCACAGCGAGAGATTACAAGTTACACTGCTGCATTCTAGATTTTTACCAGAACACCGCGCCCAGAAAGAAACCGACCTCAAAACTATATTTACTCAAGACTGGCAAGATGATGGTAATTGCTACGTTTTGATTTCTACCCAAGTAATTGAAGCGGGAATCAACATTACTTGCCAAGTCATGCACACTCAACTTTGCCCAATGAACTCGCTTCTACAACGGGCAGGACGTTGCGCTCGGTTTCAGGGTGAGCAAGGAGAAGTTTTTGTTTACCCTACAATCGAAGTTAATCCAGCTTCTACTGTAATAGCGATCGCAGACTTAGAAGAAGATGAATCTGATCCCAAAAAGCAAAGTTTTTTACCTTATCCTAAAGAAACTTGTGAACTGACATGGCAAGTATTAGAAGCACATACCCAATCTGCACACGTCAAAGAAAATGTCGGATTCCGTACTGAGGAAGAGTGGATTAATCAGGTTCACACCGCAGAAGACTTATTGCAACAACAGCGCAGACAAAACAACCAAATGCAGTTTGAGCAGCATTTTGAAACTGCATATTTTCGAGGGGATCAGTCTGCTGCTAGTGAGTTAATTCGTTCAGTAGATAACCGCAGTTTATTTGTCTGGGAACAGACACCAGTGATTGACTTTGAAGAAGAAACTATTGATCCCCGAAAGCTACTTGCTTTTTCAGTTCCTGTCTCTACTCTGTGCAAAGCTTGGAGAGAATTCCAAAGTGCAGGTTTTGGAGGAGACTGGATTTTTAAGCGAATTGAAGTACCAAAACAAAAAGCCCAAACTTACAGTCAACCTGTTTGTACCCCCATTACCTCACGTCAAGTACTAACTGGCAGTATCCAGATTTTGGTCAATCCCCGCTATCTCTACTATGACGAACACATTGGTTTACTCATTGGCATCAATGAGTTTGGTAATGATTTCGCATCACCACCAAAATCACAACGCTTCATCAAAAATGAGTACCGCTACCACATGGATACATATATTGGGCACTTGGGCTGTATGTGGACTTGTTGGCGTAGCTCCTTTGAAACAACAGGGCTAAAAAATGGTGAACCTGTAGATACGGCTTATACCAGTGTCCGAGATGAACTTTTAAAAGCAGGTGGACAATTAATCAAAAGCAAAATCTTTCCCCATGTACAGCAGCAACAAGCAGAAGCATTATTTGAGTTGCTGGTGTTATTAGCTATTTTTACCCATGACTTAGGCAAACTCCAAATCAAATGGCAAGAAGTAATGCGGGGATGGCAGGCTCTTGCTCACACATCATTCCAAGCCAAAAACCCCAAAGCACATTTACTGGCACACACTGACTACAATCCCGAATCCCAAGAGGAAAAAGCTGCTCTCAAAGCCTACGAGAAAAAACATCAACGTCCCAACCATGCCGTCGAAAGTGCATACTTGGCTCAAGTGTGACTTGAAGAAGATTTTGGACAGGTTGTCCAACTTTACCTTCCAAAACTAGATGTCCAACTTTACCTTCCAAAAACATGAAAAAGATAACATCTAGAAAAATTAAAGAAAAAGTTGACGAGGA
>JAESGN010000556.1_pt1 | contig 26641 bp, 26 predicted proteins | sample 9269731 | NCBI WGS metagenome assembly JAESGN01 (sample SAMN15720683, study PRJNA650826) | algae metagenome | isolation source: Mojavia pulchra JT2-VF2 and co-occurring heterotrophs from desert soil | place: USA: Cadiz Valley, Joshua Tree National Park, CA | collected 1998-06-08
TGATCTGCCGGCGCTTTGTCCGGCCCGGATCTCTGTTTCATCTTCGCTCCTTGCGGCTACGATGAACCAGAAATCCTCCCTTCGTGAAGACCTCAAATCTGTCTCATGGATGCTGACGGGGAACATCTTGACAGTGGGAAAACGATCGATGTTACGCAGCGGCTTCTCGCCCCCTGCTCGAGCCGCCCGCCGCACAGGCATTGGCGTCATGGCTGCAATGCTAATGTGCGCTGGCACCCCGGCAGTGCGCGCAGCCGAAGGCGGGTCCGGTGCCTATGTGCTTGGCCTGCGCGCTGCCGGCGCAGCTGTTGTCGGGCCAGAGGGCCTATACTTGAACAATCAGGTCTTGCACTATCGTGGCAGCATACGCGGTGCCATCCCGTTCGAAGGTGGCCAGATCGCGGGCCGTGGGTCGGCTGCAGCACTCGTCAACGTCCCAACGCTGTTGTGGATGACACCGCTTGAGATTGGTGGTGCGCGTGTCGGCGCAACCTTGACAGTTCCCTTCGGACGCTTCGCAGCGCGTGGGCAGATTGGCCCAGTCGGTCTCAAAGACCAAATTTTCACATTCGGAGATCCTGCGGTGGGTCTTTTGCTGGCTGGTCAGGCCGGACAGTTTCACTGGCAGGTCAGTGGTACGGCCTTTGTGCCCATCGGTGATTATCGCAAGGGCGCAATCGCCAACATCGCCAACAATCGCGCATCATATGATGTCTCTGCAGCACTGACATGGCTGGAGCCCACTTTTGGGCTCGACATCAGCAACGTCGTCGGCATTACTTTCAACGGCCAGAACCGCGATACGCGCTACACCACGGGGACCGAGTTCCATTGGGAATGGGCTGTTACGAAGAAGTTCGACAACGGCTTGAGTATCGGCGCGGTCGGTTATCACTACCAGCAGATCAGCGCCGACAAAGGCGCAGGTGCGGTGCTCGGCGCCTTCAAGGGTCGCACCACGGCAATCGGCGCAAGCCTGGGCTACGAGTTCAAGGTTGGTCCGGTCCCTGTGCTGACCGAGCTGCGATTCTATCAGGAAGTCGAGGCGAAGAACCGCTTTAGGGGCAGCACGGCGGTGCTTTCACTGACAATGCCGCTTTGGGTGAAGGGCGCTCAATAGTGCCTTGGAAGCCACGGAGCCGGAACTCCCCATAACCATTAACCCGACCGACGGAGGACCGACATGACCGATCAGAAAACAAACTCCACCGCGGTGGACAGGCGCCAGTTCATCGCGGCAGCGGGCGCGGCGGCGGCGCTCAGCGCTGCTCCGGCGGCGCTTGCTCAGACGGCAGCGCCAAAGGCTCGTGGCCTTGAAATCTGTTACATGAAAGCCTCGGAGCTCGCCGCGCGCATCCGCCGGAAGGAGCTTTCGGCCGTCGAAGTCATGACCGCCTTCCTCGACCGCATCGACGCGGTCAATCCGAAGGTCAACGCCATCGTCGCCATGGTCAGCCGCGAGGATGCGCTCAAGCTTGCCAGACAGGCTGACGCCGACCTTGCCGCCGGCAAGCCGGTTGGCAAGTTCCATGGCCTGCCCTGGGCAGTGAAGGACACGGAGGACGTGGTCGGCTTCCCCACCACCAAGGGCGCGATCCCCCTGAAGAACTATTTCCCCAAGGCGGACAGCCTCGTCGTGGAGCGGTTGAGGGCGGCGGGTGCGCTGTTCATCGGCAAGACGAACACACCAGAGTTCGCGGCTGGCTCGAACACGATCAATCCGGTCTATGGCCCCACGCTCAACCCCTACGACCTGACCAAGACCTGCGGCGGATCGACAGGCGGCGGTGCTGTCGCGGTTGTCACTGGCATGCTGCCCATGGCGGATGGGTCCGATACTGGCGGCTCCTGCCGCAATCCGGGCGCTTGGAACAACGTCATTGGGTTCCGGCCCTCGATGGGCCGGGTGCCGTATGACTTCCCGGTGGGCTTCATGCTCCGGCTGCCAACCGTTGGGCCGATGGCGCGCGACGCTGCCGATGCGGCGTTTCAATTGACGGTCATTGCCGGGCCTGACTACCGCGATCCCGTCTCGCATCTTGATGATCCCGTCATGTTCAGCAAGCCGCTGGACCGGGATTTCAGGGGCACGCGGGTGGCGTGGACACCGAACCTTGGCTATCTCGAAGTCGATAAGGAGATTGTCTCGGTCACTGGCAGCAGCGTTCCGGTATTGAAGAACTTGGGGTGCACGGTTGACAATGCGCACCCCGACATGCCCGAAGTATTTGAAACAAACCGCATGTTGCGCGGCCTGATGTTCGCCTTCCAGCTCTCGTCCATGACGTCTGAGCAGCGCGGCCAGATCAAGCAGAGCGTCCGCTGGGACGCAGCCCAAGGCGAGAGTTTGTCCGGCATGGACGTGGCCATGGCCGAGTACAAGCGCGCCAACATCGTGCGCAACGTCAACAAGTTCATGGAGACCTACGAGTTTCTGGTGCTGCCGGTCACACAGGTGCCGCCGTTTGCGGTCAACCAGGAATATCCGACCGAGATCAACGGAAAGAAGATGCGGTCCTATCTCGAGTGGATGGAGATCGTCTATGCGATCACGTTGACCGGACTTCCCGCCATCAGCGTCCCCTGCGGCTTCACGGCGGGAGGCCTGCCGGTTGGCCTGCAAATCGTCGGCAGGCGCAATGACGATTTTGGCGTCCTTCAGCTCGCCCATGCCTTCGAGAAGGCCACAAAACATTATGAACGGCGGCCGACCCTCTGACCGCGGCGCGCGAACTGAGTTGTGTCCCTGGTAGGGAGTGGTTGAAGAAAGTCGTCGGTCATTGACGGCTTGGTCAGCTCAACTGCTCCCTACAAACTGCTGCCTATCAGGACGGCTCAATAACCTTCCTTTTTGAGACTCTTGGGCACACGGCCCGAAATCCCCCCTTCGCCCATGACTTACAGTCTCAAAACAAGTCTTGTAATTCAAGTCTCATTTCGGCATGCTCATCGTGAGAAATGAGACTAATTCATGCGCATCGGCTACGCCCGCGTTTCCACGCTTGACCAGAACACCGACCTGCAGCTGCAAAAGCTGAAAGAGGTCGGTTGCGAGAAGGTCGTTGTCGAGAAAGCCTCTGGTGCAAAAGTGGATCGGCCGGAGCTGATGCGGCTCCTTGCAGATCTTCTACGGGAAGGGGACACACTGGTCGTCTGGAAGCTCGACCGCCTGGCGCGCTCGCTCAAGCAGCTCATCGCCACAGCCGAAGATCTGAAGGGCAGGGGGATCGGCCTCATCTCGATCACCGACGCGATCGACACCTCGTCGCCCGGCGGGATACTGGTGTTCCACATGCTGGGAGCCATCGCCGAATTCGAGCGCTCGCTGATTCAGGAGCGCACCAGGGCAGGGCTCATCGAAGCCAAGCGGCGCGGCAAAATCGGCGGGCGGCCGAAGAAGCTCACGGCCAAGGATGTCTCAGCCGCCAAGGCCATGCTCGCCGACGGAACACTCACCTCGAAAGAAATCGCCGGCAAGCTCGGCGTGTCAAAGGCGACCCTGTACCGGCACGTCGCTGAACAATGACAATCATGATGATCGAAGGCTTAAATGCTATCCCGCAACGCCTCACTTAACCGGTTACGCGCTATCAAAAGGCTGCTGGCATCGGTCCAAAACTTGCCCATGTTTTCCAAGTCGTCGGTGCGTGCAACGGTTTCTTGCATTTGCACCAAAGCTGCTTTGTAGCGCCCCACATCGCCTATGCGTCCAGTGGGAATAAAGGGCTCCACAGCCTTCAGGCGCGAAAACTGTTCAGCGATATTCTGCTCCAACGCTTTCCGCACTTCATGCGTCACAGTCTTTTTTTCAGTTAATTCAATCCTGAATGCAGTCGCATGAACGGGGAATTGCGTCATCGTGTCAATCAAAGCACGAACCTGTTGAACACGATTTTCGGCCTGACGTTTGTGACCATCCGTAACAAGGCTGATGCCAGCTCCGAACAAGCTTGTGAGTACAAAGCCAACGACGATGACCCACCGTGGAGTATCACTGCTGTTCATCCATGCAAAAGCGCGAGACCACCAGCTTCCTTTTGCCGACGTGTTGGTCCCCAACGGCGTTGAGATCTGCTGCCTACTTCTGGGCTTTTTCGACATCGACGCCTGCCACAGATGGTGATGTTGCGTTCATACCCGGATTGATGCCCGTTCGTTTCCGCGCTTCAGCTGCAATCTTGCAAAGCTCCTGCCACCGTGCAAATCCCATCACCTTGATGTCATCCAACACCTCAGCTGCGATTTCTGCTTCACAGGTTTTCGAGAGCGCTGCCGTATCGGCAGAGTTTACGATTGATATATTGGGGCTGTTCGCATCCAATTCAAGCGTGCTGGCGGCAATCGTCAAAAGTACGGCCGACAATAAAGGTACTATATTCTTACCGTATAAAATAATAGTTCCCGGAGAATTTATAACAATCCTTTGATCCGGAATATCTTCACTAAATACTATTTCAGATACAACAACAGATATCGCTTTGTCAGAAAAATTATTGATGTTATCTTCTTGTGTATTTTCAAATAATGCTGAACTATATAAAAATATCTGCTGAATTAGAAAATTGTCCAGTGCTGAAAATTCAGCAGATGAAACACCAAACTTACAAACAAACTCGCCGTTAAAATAATAACGGGAGTACATAATATCATATACATATTTATGAAGTTCTTTTTCAAGTTGCCGAAGTGGGTTTGGGCTGGGTATCTTTCGATCAAGCCACCTTGGAACATCGATTCGTTTTTGGCGTCCAAGCCATTTGACGCGCCTCGCGGCAATTTTCTCTGCATCATGGAAAGGGGCATCAATAACGGTGCAAACAGTCCCATCATCAATAATCTCGCCAAAAAGCACCTCTCCTTCGAGGTCCTTGGATGGGAGGATGATCACGTCGCCTTTCCGCAGTGTCTTGAAAAATCCATTCAAGATGCCGGCAATCAATGTTCGACGCTGTGTCGCCCTCCCACGGGGGGCCGTTTTGACGTTTCGATCCGGATTGGTGTCAGCAGGCTTGTCTTTTCTATGCCAATCAATGACACGATCAGAAATAGCTACTCTTTGGACGAGATCGTCACGCCCAGAAATACGTAGATCATCGGGTATTGGTAGTCCAGGCAGGTCAATAAATACAACATCGTTATCGCGCATGTAATTATAGTATTTATAACCGCTTCCCGGAAAAAGGAAATATACCTTACCGTCATCTGGAACAAATCGCGTCTTTATATCGATTTGAATCCCACTAACCAATGCAGTCATGCCCCAAGCCTCGAATTAAGAATTCTCTCTCTGCAGAATGAGAGGATTTATTTTCAAGTTACGCAAATAATGTGCTTACTGATGTTACCACCATCGGTTTTGTTTTTTGCATGTTATCTGCATGGCTTTCTGCCTCTGGCCCGTCGGCTGCCCGCGGCCTCAGCGAAGAGTTCAGTCGCCCGTATAGATGCCCCAGCACTCAAACTGCGTTCCTCAAGTGATTCTTATCGCTCAACTCACATTGCCAGACAATCACGGCACATCAGTTATTCCCTGCCAACGTCGTGAAGTGGTTTAACCTCCTCAAGCCCTGAAAGCAGCTCCTGACGCTGCTCCTGCGTCTCGGATGGCGATCCATGGAACGAGATATCATCCAGAAAACCGAGAACAATTGTGTCGAAGAAGGTCGGATCGGCCATCAACGTGGTAGCTCCGAGTGCCGCTCCGAGCCCCGCGTCATCTTTTGCCAGCAAGGCATCGACCATGAGCGTACCATCAAGGATGAGTGGCAGGTGCGCCCATTCTGCCGGAGGCGCGAATGAGAGAGAGCAGAAGCGATCTTCCCCGCCAAAGCCGTTCGACTTCGATCGACTGTAGCGCCCGGAAACACGCCACCGGATGCTGACTGTCGTAGGTCCTCGTTGGCGACGGCCAACCGAATGCAGACTCAGGACGGGATGGATGACAACGGCATCCAGTGGCGGTTCGGCATCTGCGCCATCGCCCGAGGATCCACCCGCCAACGCCAGGTGCGGCCGTTCGCTCGCCGCCAGCCACTCATCGAATTCCATCCAGGCAGCACGACCGATCAAACCGCCCCAGGGCTTCAAAGCGCGCATCAACTGCGCGCTGGTCAGGCCTTCTTCAAGTTCCACATGCGCGCGAAAACAGGCCGCAAGGTCGATTGGGCCGACGCCGACAGGGCGTTCCTCCTCGCCGTGTTCCAGGATGGTCAGATCGCCAGTGCGTTGAATTCTAAGGCGCATGGAAACATCTCATGGATAGCCCATGCCTTGCTTTTGGGCCTCAGTAGCAAGCTGGTCGAGAACGGTCTGACGCTCACTGTCGATGGCCGCCTTGAAGGCCATCACATCTTCCATCCGGATGCGGCGGTGCTTGCCCACCTTGCGGAAGGGAATTTTCTTCTCATCGAGCAGCTTGATGACGAACGGTCGCGAGACATTCAACACTTCTGCCGCCTCGACAGTGGTGAGTTCTGCATTCTCCGGAACGATGGTGACGGACCGGCCAGCCGCCATCGATTCCAGAATTGCCATCAACATGACGACTGCACCAGCGGGCAACTCAATGTCCTGCTCCTGGCCGGCATCAACGATGCGCATGATCAGAGCCCGGTTGTGGCGCGCGAAGGGCGAAAGGGTCTGACCGGCCAAGCGTGCGGCAGTAGCGTCTGTGGCCAACGGCGGGAGCTGACGATGAACAAAAGTGGTCAGGATGGCTCTCCGGTCTGAATTCTCTTCACGCAATCTCTCACGCAAACGCATTAAACGCAATAATTGCAATGCACGTCATATTCTACATATCGCGGGTGCATTTGCTCCGGCATAGACTTTTCTGGCACCCCACCGCGAATGAAGCCGCCCCTGGTGGAGCCGCAAAGCGGAACCAGTGGCAGCGCGAGTGATCGGTTAAATGGGCAGCCGCAGGAGCGTCAGCATAGCGACGGCGCAAGCCGGGACGCGGGACCGACTGCCCCCGACGCGAGCGGCCGAATCCCTGCGCTTTGTATGAGGCAGGCATGTGAACAACCTGACTTATCCTTGAAATCAATAGCACTGAGTGCTACCTTCATCGTCTAATGGCTAGAAAACTCAAGTTCAAGAGCGACGCCTTCGAGGCAATCTACGGTTCTGCGTCAGCCCTTCACCGGGTTGGAGTGATCGACAAGGCAACCATGCGCGATTTTGATACGGCACGCCTAACGATCCCGCCCGCCATCGCACCGGCTGACATCAAGCGCATTCGGGAAACGGCCAAAGTCAGCCAGCCCGTCTTCGCGCGCTACCTCAACACCAGCGAAAGCACGGTCGAGAAATGGGAGACAGGTGCCAAGAAGCCAAGCGGCATGGCTCTCAGGCTCCTATTGGTCGTCCAGAAGCGCGGCCTAGAGGTCCTCGCCTGATCGCGTGAGCGGCAATCCTCACCGCGAATACTCCCGGCCGCGCTGGGCCTCGCGGTCGGTCTTGATCGTGCCGGTGAGCGTCTGATGCTGGCCCTCTACGACCTTGCGCTCGTCGCGGAACTGGTACCGCCAGCACAAAATCCTTTGACAAAGGAGGCCTCCAGACCTACTTGTCTTGATGGAGGCTTTGTAAGCGGAAACGCAAGCATTGCCTTTTTTGTTATGTGGCCTTCTCGGCTGGCCGCAAATCCCTAATATGCCGAAATCCCCACTCTCTGTAGCCTGAACCGGTCTCACGGAAAAACCGGATATCGAGCACCCCATCGACGAGGGGCTGCAATTCTGACCGTGCTGGGGCGGTCATGTCCTTGAGGCGCAACCCCCAGCTGATGACGTATGCCATGATATCGGTCAGCTGAATGAGCGTTGTCAGGTCGCTGTGAACGAAGAATGGCTCTGGGATGATTAACCGTGACCGAGTCCGGCCATTGCTTGTCTTGATGAAATAGTTCGCGACCTGATTCAGCAGCACATGGCTCTGGGCTTTGTCGAGCTCGTCGAACACCAGATAGCCCATGGGGTCGCCTTCGAGCCCGTTCAGAAAATAGAAGAAGCGTTCGAAAAGGTACGCGTAATCTTTTCTGAGATGATCGACCGACGGCGGCCGGGGAGCATCCTGGGGCACCATGGTTGCAAAGGCCTGGGCGCCGTAGTTGCGGGCCAGCCGCAGGGCGAAACGGCAGTATTCGATTTTCGCCTGGCTTAGCGCCGTGAGACGCATCCGTGAGACATTCGTGCCGTCTTGCAGAATCTCACAGGCAAGCTTGCGGCGCTCGGCGTGTTCGATCGGCGGCAGCTGCTCCGCCAGACGAAACACCTTCTTGTTCAAAAGATCCTTCGCCTTGGCCTCCTGGCCATAGGCTTCCCACAACCGCATGCCGAAGAAATGCAGCTGCGCATCCGAGAGCTGCCGGATCAACGGCCAAATCTTGCGGTCCTCGATGGCGATCCCGGCCAAGACCTCATAGGGAGAATTACGCCGATCCTGGCCGGATTCGTCGATGAATAGGGCCCAGCTCATGCCGAGGCTTTCTGTTGGTTTGCCGCCGCAGTGCGGGGATAGGTTCGCCGGAGCACGCTTCTGCGGCTTTGTTTGACCCCTTCCTCCACCTTGCGGAAGTCGGGCTCGATCGCCTGCAACTGAGCAACCAGGCCGCTCAGGTCATAGATGTTAGTCCCGCGGCCTCCGTTGCTCGTGTCATAGCGTGCGACGCGTTTGATCATGTTCTTGCTTTCCAGCGCAGCGAGGTGGCGCTGCACCTGCCGGGCCGTCATGCCCATCCGGGTGGCCAGCGTTTCCTTGCTGGGATAAGGCTTGCGCGCCTCCTCCCACCAGAAATCGCAGAGCTGCAAGAGGACGGCGAGCTGCGTCGACGTGAGTTTGAGACGGTTCTGAGCGCGCAGCAACAACGACGGGATCATGCAGTAGCCGGCCTGCATGACGGCAACGCCCCATTTGGCATCGGCCACTTTCACGGCCTTCTGCGACTGCGGCGCGTGCAGCGGAATGACTTCCGCGCTCGTTGGCTGGGTCTTGGGTGTATCCATGGACAATCTCCTTCGTTCGATGAAGGCAAATTGCCCCTTAATCCCAGAGACTTCAAGAGACGGTAAGGAGACATAAACGTCTATAGGGCCATAGACGATTTTGTCTGCTCTACTCTAGGCCAAAATGTCCCCCAATGAAGAACATAACAACTATTCAGGCTAATGGCTGAAGTGCAGACAAACCATATACCACTACCAGGGGGCGAAAGTTACCCCTGGGCCTGCGCATTTTTCTTCCGTCATGCGGCCGACGGACCTCGCATGTTGCTTGATGCACATAAAGCAAAGGCCGATTGGGATTTCTCCCGCACGACCTTTGAGCCTGCAGCAAGCTGCAGGTGGGTGATGAATGTCATATCCCCTCTTTTCGCTGCGACATCAATGGCTGCTCACCGTGAATACCCCCGGCTGCGCTGAACCTCACGGGTACTCTGCCGCTGCGCCTCGCGGGCATCCTGCGCCTGAAGCACCCGCTCCAGGTTCGAGGACCGCTCAACGCCCATCTCGCGGCCATGCGCCTTCATGATACTCTCGGCCTCGCGGTCGGCCTTGATGGTGCCGGCGAGCGCCTGAAGCTGCCCCTCCACGACTTTGCGCTCGTCGCGGGACTGGTATCGGTCGAGGCGCTCGTGGTCACGCTCCAGTGAATGGAACGCCTGCACATAGTTCTGCGCCCGCGTTGCCGGGTCTGCCTGCTGCCGTTCGGCTGGCTTGTAGCTCTCGGGCATTCCCGCCCGCTCTTTGCTTTCGTTCACCATGGCCTTGAGAATATCGATCTGTTGGTCTTTTTCATGGACTTTGCCGAACAGCGACGGATTGCGGTTGAGCGCCGATTTCAGATCGCGGGTCAGCTGCGGATCGATCCGGTCCATGCCCATGATGGAACGATCCCAGGACGCCTTGTGCTCCGCTGTCGCGGGAATCCCCATGTCCTTCATCCAGGTCGCTTGATGGTAGGCTTGCGTGTAGTCGACCACCGACGCCACCAGCTCCGTTGCGCTGCCGGGCTGCTGCGTCATCCCCCGGAAGGCGCTGAACGCCTTGTCGGACTGAATGGCCGCAATCTTCGCTTCGCGCTGCTGCTCGGCGGCGAATGTGAGCGCCGCGCGATCGAGATCCTCCCGCACGCTGACGATCCGGTCCTTGGTTGTCTGCGGGACGGGGATCTCGCGCCGCTCCATGAACCGGACCTCGGCCATTGCATCGTGGATCGCGCCAAAGACCGGGTGCTTCTTGACCAGCGCCGCGTCCTGCCGGTCCTGCGGATCGTAATCGAGCGTCGAATCCTTCGGTCTTTCGCGCGACAGCGTCTGCACCAGCCCTTCGGGGGATTTCATGGTCTCGCGTGACCAGTACAGATCGACGCTCTCCCGGTGCCGGGTCAAGGCCACATAGGCCGCATGCCGGTCCATGTGGCTGCTGGCCAGCACATGGGCATGATCGACGGTGACGCCCTGCGCCTTGTGGATCGTCGCGGCATAACCATGCTCGATATGGGCATAGTTTTTCATCTCGAAGGTCAGGACGGAGGCATTCTCGCCCTTGCCAGCCCCGGCATGACCATGTCCGTCCAGTGCCACCGTCAGGGTCGCGCCATGATGCTCGCCATCGATGGCAAGAACGGTTCCCAAGGTGCCGTTCTTCACCCCCATGCTGCGCTCGTTGCGCAGGAACATCATCCGGTCGCCCTCCGTGAACAACCGCAGCCCACGCTCTGTGAAGAGGCTTGTGTCCGCGCCCGGCAAGTCGCCGGATGCGTGCAAGGTGGCGCGCGCCAGCTGGTTCAGCGCCTTCACGTCCTCACGGGTATAGGCCAGCATGATCTGCGTAGCTTCCGGCTCCGCTTTGCGAGTCTCGTTCCAGCGCTCCACCAGCAGCTCGCGCGCCTCCACCTGTGTTTCGCGGGAATGCACCCGGTCAGCATCGCCATAGCGGCCCAATGCTTCTGCCGTGCGCCCGGTCGCCAGCTCGCGGGTCGCCTGCCGCTGCCAGTCATGGTGCTGCCGCCGCACCTCCCGGATTTCTGCCGCGCCATGGCGTTCGGTAAGGATGCGGAAGGCCGCCCCGGCCTCGATGGCCTGCAGCTGCTCGGCATCACCCACCATCACCACCTTGGCGCCAGCATCAACGGCATGGCTGAGCACACGCTCCATCTGGCGCGAACCAACCATGCCCGCTTCGTCAATGACGAGAATGTCCTTGGAAGACAGCCTGTCGCGGTCCTGCGCCCAGGCATGCTCCAGCGAGGCCAGCGTCCGGCTCTCGATCCCGGACCCGGCCTGCAACCCCTCCGCCGCGATGCCGGACAGTGTGCCGCCCTTGACCATGTAGCCCTCGCGCTCCCAGGCCTCTCGCGCCGCCCCCAGCATCGTGCTCTTGCCAGTGCCCGCATAGCCAATGACGATGGACAGCCGCTCCGCCCCCGTCACCCGCCGGAATGCGGTTTCCTGCTCCTCGCTCAACCGGATGGTGTCGCCAGCGGCATGGCCCGAAGCTGCCAATCCACGATCATCAGCAACAACAGCGCCGATGCCGTCCCGTGCCACCTCACGGTCCAGAACGATCCCTTCATCGCCCGTGCGGTCCTGCGCCCCGCCGGACAAGACTTGGCTCTGAATCCGCTCCCGCACCCCATGCGAGCGATCCGACGCCAGCCTGTCCGCCGCCCGCTCCATCCGCGTCTCGACCGCGATCATCTCCCGCGTCGTGAACCGCTCCTGATCCCGCGCATCCTTGCCCAGGGCCACCAGCTCGGGGGACGCCTCAAGGGTGCCCATGACGGCGTTGAACTGCTCCAGCCCGTCCGAATGCCGGTGAACCAGCCGCGCCATGTCATGCTTCGTGAAGGTCGCATGCTGGCGGGTCAGGGCGCTGAACGCCAGCTCTGGCGCATCGAGGATCCGCTCGCCATTGCGCCGCGCGATCTCCCGGTGCTCGCCGGCCCGCTCGGCTTCCTCGCCACGGTCCTCCCGGCGCATGCCAGCCGGGCCGATCTTGTTCTGCGGTTCAAGATCGATGCCCTGAGCCTCCAGCGTCCGGTGATCGACCCGCGCCTCGATCCCCAGTTCCTGGCAGCGCGTGTTGACATGATCGGCCCAGCGCTCGCGCCAGCCCTTCAGCTCCGCGACCGCATTCCACTCCCGCACCTTCTTGCCAAAACCGTCGCCGGAGATTTCCCTAAGACTGAGCATCACATGCGCATGCGGCTTGGCCTGCCCATCCGCCCCGATATCCCAATGGATGTTCAGATCCGCGACCATGCCCCGGTCGACAAACTCCTTCTGCACAAACGAGCGCGCGAGATCGACTGCATCGCCCTCCGCCATCTCGCGCGGCAGGGCGAATTCCACCTCCCGCGCCAGCTGAGCGTCCTTGCGCTTCTCTCCCGCCTCGACCTCGTTCCACAGCACCGACCGGTCACGCCAGCGCTCCGGCGCACCCTTCGGCAACATCACTTCCGAATGCACCACGCCCGGCTTGTTGGAAAAATCATGGCTGCGCCCCAGCCGCTGATCCTCGATCTCCGACCCTGAGCGATACGCCGCAGCCGCGACAGCGCTCCGGCCGCCGCCCCGCGAAATCACCTTCACCGTGAAATGATAGATCGCCATCGCGGCACCAAGCCTCCGATCCCCATCAACCTACCACAAGCCGCCTCCCACTTCCACCAGAAAAGCACATGTTGCGTAGCAACGTATAAGCGCGCATTAAATCCTCTATCACGATACCGCTTCTCTCCTCTGACAATCTGTGTTAGGGTTTTCTCATGCTCGCAGAGGCACTCGTGTGATCCCATCTTTGTGGATCAACAACGGCCATTCGACACCATCAGAGGTACCCCATGCGCAAGCCGCGTGACATTGATGCCGAACTGAAGGCCCTTGAGGACAAGGCGGCTGCGTTGCGCCTGAAGAAGATCACGCAACTGGGCGAGCTGGTCAGCGCCGCAGGGGCCGATGCGCTCGATATCGAGACCCTCGCCGGTGTCCTGCTCGAAGCCGTCGAACGGGCTGCGGCCGACCCCGATCAGAAGGAGGCGTGGCGTCGGCGGGGAGACGGGTTTTTTCGGCAAGGCGCAAAACAGCAAGGAAGAGGACGGCCAGGACGCGGCGGCAAACGATCAGGGACTGACGCCGCGCCGCCCGCAAGCGATCCTGCGCGACCGGCTGATGGCAACCCTGAAGGCGATCCGACGCTCTTCAGCCGCGACACATCGCGCTGAGATGGCCAAGGCACGCGACGATCTGTTCATCTCAGGCGCGGCCCGCCGTGACCGCACGCGGCGCTTGATTGAGCTTGGCGGGCTTGTTAAGGCCTCAGGGCTGATCGACCGTGTCGGCCATAACCCGGATGCCATCATCGGGGCTTTGCGTGTGCTGACCAAAATGATGGACATGGCCAAGACCGGCGATGCCGGATTCAGCAGCACGGTCTTGTTCCACCGCTGGCAGGAGGCCGGGAGCAGCCTTGTCGAAAATCACAACAAGGCCGTCGAGGCCATCAAGCGCGAAGAGCGGGGCTGGGCCAGCCGTGGGTGATGGCGGGACGGACGATCCTGCGATCGCCACACTCCTCGATTTCTAGGGCACGATATCGAGTGGCGTTCTGAGGTGATCACCACATTGTCTCCTGCCCTACTGGCGATGATGATCGACTGGGGGAGACGACAGCGACTAGATCTATAGGGGTATGCCGCCCGTCCACGAGACGGCGTTGCGAGGCGCGCGCGTCATCCGGAGTACCGAAGATGAAGAAGCCGATGCTGCCCTTTACGACCGTCAAAGACTGCCGATCTCCGCAGGCGCGAGCCCGTCCCATGCGGGCAGCCGAAGCCCAGGAATTCTGCAACTTCGCCATTCACCTTCCGGAAAACTGCGACGTGATCGCGCGCGTCCTGTCGCAGATTTGCCGGCCGGAGGTGGTGCCGGGTCCGCTCGGAGATGGCGGCACCGCATTCAAGGCAGACTGGACTGTCGCCAATCCCTCTAGTTTCCGGTCCGAGTATGAGAGCATCGGCGGGGCACGCTTCCGCATCAAGCAGTTTCTCTACGACTGGGCTCCGCCCTTCGCAGGGCAGCCGAACCTCTGGAACCAGGCGAGCCGTGGCCATGCGCTTCGGAGCGGGGATGTCGTCTGGGTCGGAACGGACTACAAGGAACACCGTGGCGCCTATGCCGAGCTCGGTCGTAGCTCGGTCGAACTGTCGGTCATTGAGGGACATCTGGAGGACGACGAGATCATCCGCCTGTACGGGGCCATGACGCCTGTGGACGCGAACGCCGCGCGGGCCCTTCTCGCCGTGCCACTGCACGAAATCGGCTACTGGCAACGCTTTCGTCCGCAGGGACCCCAGATTCCCTACTCGATCTGGACGCCGCCCTCGGTCGGTCGCTACGCAATGGACGACTGGCGCGCGGCGGATGCGCCGTCACTGGATGTTCTGGTACATGACCGGTTTGCCCGATCAGCCGACGGCTACGTGCCTGAGACGCTTGGTTTCCGTGCGCTGGGAACGCCGGAAGAGACCTTCGATCTGAAATTCATCCGTATCGGCGATCGCTGTCACGGCCTGCGCATTCATCACCGACGCCTCGCGGGCGCCGCCGCGGCGACGTGCGATGGTCGCTTCTTCCGCGAGGAGCGGGTGCTCGATGCTGGGACCCTCATGATCGATCTCGCCTATGTCTGCGAGACGCTTGGCCCGTTCGAGTTCAAGGTGACGCGAACCGATCGCGATACTGAGACGGTGCTGATGTTCACGCCCTTCACGGCACACACGAAGGCGGGCTGCACCGCGCTGGTCAAAAGCCTTTACCGACACTAATTTGAGCATGGGGTGGCGGTCGAGCGGCACAGCGACGTGCGACAAGGCAGCCTAATAGCCTCGCTACCTAACGGATCAGCGACGAGCGCGGATAATCGCCGAACACATTCGGCCTTGAAGGAGGCAGCAGAATCTTGAGATATACCAAGGACTAGTATAGGTTGGTATTCATAGGGAGGCAGTCCCATGACGCGCAACACATCCGTCTCGCTTGGCGATCACTTCGCGAGCTTCATCGACACACAGGTCCAGGCTGGCCGCTACGGCTCGGCAAGCGACGTGGTCCGTGCTGGCCTTCGCCTGCTCGAAGAGCATGAGGCCAAGGTCAAGGCGCTTCAGGATGCCCTGATCGCCGGGGAGGCATCCGGCGCGCCGAGACCATTCGACAGTGACGCTTTTCTGAAGCGGATGCACACAACGCATGTCCGCTGAACGCGGCTACCGACTGTCCCCGCTGGCGGAGACGGACCTCGAAAATATCTGGCTCTACACTTTCCGAACCTGGTCCATCGAACAGGCTGACAGCTACCATACTGGCCTGGTCGCAGCGATCGAGGGTCTGGCTGCTGGCCACAAGACGGGACGTCCGGTCGATATTCGGGAGGGATATTTCAAATATGCGGTCGGCGCGCATCTGGTGTTCTACCGCGTCTCGGACCTCAACATCGATGTGATCCGCGTGTTGCACCAGCGCATGGATGCCAATCGGCGCCTGTAGCGTCCGGGCAAAAAGTCAGATCGACTTTCGACCGTCTTGGAATATCACCGTGGGCGAACCGAAGCTGCGGCTTTGCTGATTGATAGCGGCAGTCCTCCAAACGACTGAGTTGCCTTCTCATGGGCGCGGCCGAACACGCTTGAGATATCAGAAAAGCTCTCTGACGCCCGATCTGGTTTCGACCGACGCTCGATAACGCAGGGTCTCGCCACGAATGATCTCCGGTGCGCGGTCAATGGCAAGTTTGGCATACAGCTTGGAAATCAGAGGAGCTTCGGGATGCTCAAGGGAGAATGAGCGAAGCGTTGCACCAAGGTCTGCGATGCTTGCCATCGAACGGGCCTTGCCTCGGCGATCAATGATAGAAGGGGCAGCGCCTGCCAGCGGAAGAGAGCCATCGTCCGGGATGGCAAAATCGAACGACGGGTTACCCCATGGCAGAGACACTTTCTGACCAAAGATGCCAGAGTGATCTGCCAACAAGCTATCGATGTCATTCGTCCTTGCGACCCAGCCGCGCAACCGGCGGCCCTCATGCCAATCGGTCTCGACGGCACTTCGATCATCGAGACCAAACCAGCGTGGCCTTGTGGGAGCTGCCGCTTCAGGGTCCAGCGCCACGATTTCAAGATAGATCGAACCGCCAAGCTGCAGCAGATGATTGTGCGTGCCCATGTAGCCGTGGCGTTGCCCGAATGGGATATCGAGGTTGAGACACTCCCTGACATGCGCAACACCCTCCGCCAGCGTGGGCGCTCTGACGGTCAGATGATCAAGCTGCAGCATCAGCATATCTCTCTGCCAGGTCCGCCAAGACCTCAAACCCGCTGCTGCGGACCCGATAATGCCTGCTCCAGCGTCTGACGGATGAAGCGCTGATACGGCACGCCTTCGCGCTCGGCGCGGGCCTTCAGCGCGTCCGGCAAGGCTTGCGGCATGCGCATGCTGGCATTCGCCGTCTTGGCCTTGAACTCGAAGCGCATCGGCGCGAAGCCCGATAAGTCATAGGTCGACAGGGCCGCCTCGTCGACAAACCGTTCGGCCTCCTCGTCCGTCTTGAACGACGGAAACGGCTTGCTACTGGATGTGCCGCTCATAGCGCTCAAGCTCCTGCACGTGATGATAATTCTAAGCGGCGCGCCCCAGCGGCCGGATGGTCGCGACGATCTCAGGTTCCCGGACACGGGCCAGCGCCAGGTCATAAGCCAGCTGCATCCTGAGCCACGTCTCCGCCGATGATCCGAACACCTTCTCGAACCGGATCGCCATGTCGGGCGTGATGCTGCTGCGGCCATTCATGATTTTGTCGAGTGTCTGGCGGCTCACGCCAAGCATCTCTGCCGCCGCTCCCGCCGTGAGCTTCAGCTCCGGCAGGCAATCCTCCTTGATGATCCGGCCCGGATGGGGCGGGTTCTTCATGGCCATGACCGATCCCTCCTAATGGTAGTCCACATGATCGACATCGAGCGCGTCACCATCCTCGAAGCGAAAGATGATGCGCCAGTTTCCCGTCACCTTGACGGCGTAATAGCCCTTGAGATCACCTGCCAGCTTGTGCAACCCATAGCCCGCGATATTCATGTCATCCGCCAGCCTTGACGCGTCGAGCGTGGCCAAACGGTTTTCAATCCGGTTGATCTGGTCGGCCGGGACGCCACGCGAGTCCCCGTCCTCAAACAGCTTGCGCAACGCCTTGCTCTTGAACGTCCTGATCATTCCGCAATCCTGATGTCACGTTCTTACACTGACTATTGTCAGTTGTCAAAATGCGCTGCCACATCCCCGCCCCATCGCTCCCGCATCCTCGCCATCATCAGTCGAGGCTTCTTAGCGAGGTCGGGAGGATGGCGAACGGGATCATGCGCTTTCTGAGCGGCTCGCGGTGGGCGTTCTTCGCCTCGCTGCTGCTGACCGTGACGCTGATCAGGGCCGCGCTCGCCTTTGTGATCGGGATGATCATCACCTGGGTGGCGCTGGCGTTCTCTCCGCTCAGCCAGCGTGCCCAGAATGACCCGTTACTCGGGATATTGATTTGGGTCGGCGGGTTCGCCGGGGCCGCGCTCGTGTTCTTCTGGACCTGGGAAGGCCTCCGCCGCAAATCATCCGATGCCCATGGCTCGGCCGCCTTCGCCACCGACAAGCAAGCGCGCACGCTCCTGCCAGCAAACAGCACCGGCCTTCTGGTGGGCCGCGCCTTGCGCAAACCATGGCCGATGCTGCGCTACGATGGCGAAGCGCATCTGATCACCATTGCCCCCACCCGCTCCGGCAAGGGCGTCGGCACCATCATTCCGAACCTGCTGACAGCCAATCGCGCCATCCTTTGCGTCGATCCAAAGGGAGAGAACGCCAGGATCACGGCAGCCATCCGGCAAGGCTTTTGCCCGGTGCATGTCCTCGATCCGTTCGGTGTCTCCGGCCTCCCCTCCTCCGCCTTCAATCCGATGGATGCCATCGATGCCAAATCGATGGATGTGGCCGAGGATGCCGCGACCTTGGCCGATGCCCTCGTCGCCGATCCGCCGCACCAGGTCCAGGATGCGCACTGGAACGAGGAAGCCAAGGCCCTGCTGACGGGATTGATCCTGCTTGTCGCCACGAATGATGATCCCACCAGGCGCACGCTCAATCACCTGCGCGAGCTGATCACCCTGCCACCGGACGCCTTCTATGACCTGCTGCAGGCCATGCAGGCCAACGAGTCCGCCAACGACCTGATCGCCCGCGCCGCCAACCGGCACATGTCCAAATCGGAGCGCGAGGCCGCCGGTGTGCTCTCCTCGGCGCAACGCCACACCCATTTTCTGGATTCACCCCGCATGACCGCCGTCATGGCGCGATCAGAGTTCAGTTTCGCCGATCTGAAGCACGAAGCCACCACCGTGTTTCTGGTGCTGCCGCCGGATCGCCTCGATGCCTATGCCAGATGGCTGCGCCTGATCATCGCCCAGGCCCTCACCACCATTGCCAGAACGCCCACTCCGGCGACCGACGCGCCACAGGCACCCATCCTGTTCCTACTCGACGAGTTCGCGGCCCTGGGCCGTCTCGAAGCGGTTGAACGGGCTTTCGGCCTGATGGCGGGCTACGGCATCCAGCTCTGGCCGATCCTGCAGGATATCCACCAGCTGCGCGCCGCCTATGGCGCCCGCTCCGGAACCTTCCTCTCCAATGCCGGACTGATCCAGATCTTCAACGTCAATGACACCGACACCGCCGAATGGGTCTCCCGCGCCCTTGGCGACATGACCGAGATCTACGAGACGGATTCCCGCTCCACCACCTGGCCGAACCAGATCGGACAGCCAACCAACCGTTCCGAGGGCACCGCCACCCACATGACCCGCCGAGCGCTCCTCACCCCGGACGAGGTGCGCCGCATGGAGTCAGACCTCGCCATCCTGTTCAAGGCCGGGGCGGCACCCATCATGGCCCAGAAACTGCGCTATTTCGCCGATCCGGAGTTTCAGACGATAATCCATGCAAAACCCCCGGCAAAAATCGCCGCCGTATCTTCATAATTCAAGAGTTATGCACCAAATGCGAGTTCCATAGTGGCCGTTATTCGAATGGGGGGCCTGCAGGAGTTCAAAGCTACGCACCAGACATTCAGTCAGGCCGTGGGCGCGCGACGGTAGTGCATGGCGACCGCGCCGTTGCGGAGCGCCTTCGCAGAGACCAGTTCAAGCCGTCGCGTTTTGGGCAGCCCGCTCCCGTAAAGGGTGGGGCCGTGGCCGACGATCCGAGGGTGCACGAGGAACCAGTACTCGTCGATCAATTCCAACCGATCCAGCTCTGTCGCGAGCTTGCCGCCACAGATAAGTACGCCGGTTGGAGTCGCGTCCTTGAGTTCTTGGATGCCAGCGCGCAGGTTACCAACTATGTGGTGGCTGTTCGTCCACGGAAATTTGCTTCGCGTCGATGACGCCACATGCTTGGGCTTCGCCTCAAGCTTTTGCGCCCACTCGCGCATCGCGGGCGGAGCCTCTACGTCACCTCTTGCCACTGCTGGCCAGTAGCTCTCCATCATCTCATAGGTGATGCGGCCCCACAGCATCGCCCCGCTCTCGTCCATGAGGCGGGTGAAGTGGGCATGAGTCTCGGCGTCGGCGATCCCCTCTTGGTGATCGACGCTTCCGTCCAGAGTGACGTTTATGGTGAAGGTAAGCAGTCCCATAATATCAGCATAGCGGTTTTTCTCGCGGCAGTCGCCTTACAACAAAGTGCAGAACTCAAGATTTATGCAACAGACACTCGCCTTTGAAAATTCTGGTATTTTCACGCGCACAAGTCAGGCACGTTTTTCCAGCCCATTGTCTGATAGCCGCCGAGAAATCATCCGCCTCAAAATCCTGCTCTTTCTGATCGTCATAACGAACGCTGCCATGCTCCTGCTGCATGACTGCTGATGCCAGACACCGTCGTTTCAACCATAAGATGCAACAGAAAGGGCCTTGGCTTTCCGAAAAGCCAATTGCGATGGTACCACTTGGTGCATCCTTGCAGGATTAGCACCTATTTCAGCCGCAAGGCTGCGCAGATCGCCTTCAGGCGACGGCCAAAGGCCGCCCGTAGGGTCTTTGCGCAGCCTTATTATGTGGCTGTCCGTAGAGAAGAGAAGTCGATCCTTTAGGATCGGTGCCCGTGGGGCCTATTTTTTTAGACCCTATGTTTGACAAGGAATGTGCCCCCTTCTGGCCAGCCCTGAGCCGGAACGGCAAGGTGCCGTCTTCGCGCTCTGCGTTGATCCCGGCGCGCTTCACCCGTCCGCCGATGATCAGCCAGGCGTTCCATTCCTTCGAGATGATCCGGATGACGGACGGCAGATGCGGCTGCCCTGCCCTCTTGCGGAATTCCGTGGTGATCAGGAACAGACGCTCGGCGTTGCGGATGGCGTTGCGCGCCAGCGCGATGCACACACCCGCCCGTGCTGCGATCTCGGCGATGGTGATGGCGCAGGTGCCCCGGCGACTTTCCACCTCGTCGGCGATGATCCTGAGCACGGCAAGCTGGCCCGTGGTGAACCGCGCCGCGATCTGGGGCGGCAAAGGGCCTGACGCCGCCAGACGCCGCCGGCGCGCGATCGAGCGCTGCCGGTCGGGCGATTTAGGACGGCGTTTGGGCGGGAAAATCGAATTGCGAAGCGCCGTGGCTGTCCCGGCGTAGCCAGTGGTCGATAATCCACCCCCCTCCCCTGCCCGTCCAGCTGAGCCAGATGCGATCAGGCCGGGCATGCGCCCCTTGACCGTGTCGTCGCCGCGCACGGCGCTCTTGCGCGCCGTCACGGCCTCCGCGAGCGACTGCGCCTGCTCGTCCGTCAATGCACCCGATCCCCAGGCGTTCCAGATGTCCTTGGCGACGGCGTCGAGCCGCGACAGGCCGCGCAACTCCCCGATGACTTTCAACAACTCCAATGCGAACATGGGCCTCATCCTTCCAAGGATTTGGCCGCGTCGAACCTCCCGCAAAGCCGGTCCCGTCCGGGCAGCCGCCCGCATTCGGAAAACCCGTGCCCCGCTTGCGCGCAGGCAAAAGTTTTCCGTTCGCAAAACCGTGCGGTTTCGCGTTGACAGAACTCAGAGACTGTGGGAGATTTCAACCCGTTCTCAGGGGGCTGTCTCTCTCCCACAGTCTTTCTAAAAGGCCTTCAGCTCGCCAAAGCTGGGGCCTTTTGCTTTTCAGGGGTTAGCGCGGCTTGGTTGCGCTTTCCTCTGACATGAAGGCCACGTGAATTACGGCTTCCATCGCTTCGCGACGTGATTTGAACCGTCCGTTGGCAATCGCCAGATCAATCGCCTCACGAACACGTTCGTGAACGAAGACCGTCGTTTCATAGAATCCGGCCTGCGACCGCTTTGATCGAATGGCGGCCATACGCGGCGCAGATTTCTGAAGCGACACAGACACCAAATCACCCTCTCAGCACTAGTGACGATGTGCGAGTCGCGCGATTCTGACAACCCTAAAAGAGAAAGGGCTACTTTTGCCGTGAAGCTTCGCGTTGGAGCAGGAAAACTGCTTGTTCGAAGGCCTCGCCAAGTCCCCAGCCCTTCTGATCCGCGATCAAGCAAAAGGCTTCGATTGTCTCTGGTTTGGCTTTGAGGTTGAACTGCGCGTTGCGCCCGGTCCGTCTCCGCCGGTCGATCTTGGGCTCGGCTATAGATGGGGCTTGCGGTTCACGGCTCTTGAATCCAACAGCCTCCGCCATTTGCTGTGTGATCGCCTTGGAAGGCTTGTCCGTCTTCAATTTCGGCTTGGGCGGACTCCATGCAGCTGGATCAAACTCCTCAAGCTCACCGCCAAATCCCAAATCTGTGCGCGCGTTGGCCATCTCAGGCGACCTTCTCGACGTTTGCGCCCTGTTTCAGCTTCGCAAGCACCTCCCCCGCAAACTCGCGGGCATTGTCGCGCGCCTTGTCGAGATTGCTGACGGTCTTCGGGTCAAGAGTTGCCAGTGTCCCGCCGAAATCGAAAATATCCCGATAGGCCGCGCGTTCGACAATCGGTGTCATGAAAACATTGATGTCGCCCTTCGCCAGCTGCTCCTGCACATTGCGCAAGGACCGGGACGTCACCGCCGCGCTCGTCCTTGTCAGAAGAACGCTATGGGCAATGGGACGGCGCGCCATGCGTTCCTGATTGCGGATCAGACGGATCGTCTTCGCCCCGCCCTTGGCGTCCATAGCGGAACCTTGCGTCGGAATAATCACCAGGTCGGCCATGCCAATCGCATTGGCGACCATCAAGCTTGCCGTTCCTTCAAGATCGACCACGACGAACTGGGATGTCCGTGACGCCTCGTCGATCAGATCGACGATGGTATCCTCGGTAACAGTGCTGATGATCTCGATATTGGCGGGCTTGCCCGCCAGCGCCCCCCACTGAGAGATCCAGCGCTCGGGGTCTGCATCGATGATCGTGACCTGCGCGCCTTTGGCAGCAAGCTCGGATGCAAGCAGGAGGGCTGCGGTTGTCTTCCCGGCCCCCCCTTTGGGATTGGCGAAAGCGATGGTCGGCATTTCAGGTTCTCCAAAAATCGAATCGCATACTAGATATCGAGTAGCTAACAGATAGCTACCAATCTGGAAGAAACACTAGATAGCTATCGGCTAGCTATCTAGTAGCTAGCCGATAGCAGATGCTTCGCGGTGTCACTCGGCAGCGTGGCTGAACATAACCTCGTCGGCATCGGCCAGTTCGTCCGTCTCAATAACCGGCACCGGCTGTGTGCGACGGCGCAGGGGAGGGGGCATCCATCCCTTGTTGGCGATGGCTTCAAGCGCCGCTCCGATGGCGTCGGCCTTGGGAACCGCAAGGACCGCTTTGGAAACCTCGGACGCACACGCGGCCTCGGTGACGGCTCCGGCGATCATCTTCTTGCTGATGCGCTTGAAGAAGCCTTCGCTTGGACGCCACCACGCGCCCATATCGAGATCGACGGCCTCGGCAATCGCATCGGCATGATGCAGGTTGGCGGCTTTCAGGTCGCTCGCCTGCGCGTCGATCTGGTCCCCGACACAGAAGGCCAGAATATCAAACAAGGTCGCCTGATCGGCCACAAGGCACCATGCGAACAGGTCGTCTTTGTTCTGCGGCAACAATCCCTGCACCCGCTCGCGGACACCCTGCAAGGCGGTGAACACAGCCTCGTTGTCGGGGTCCGGGTTGGTGACCGGACGCGACTGCTTGCCGGTGGTGATCCTGACGCAGGTCTGGTCGCCACCATAGCCGTTCCAATGGCCATTCAACGCGTTTGAATAGAACACCCGCAAGGCGAGGGCATGCACGGCAAGCGCCAACCCCACATCCGGACGCTGGCTAACGGCATGGGCAAGTGCAGCGGTGCGCGTAGCTGTCAGATCGGAGACCAGCGCCATGGAATAGCCGTCCGCCGTTTCTTGCTCGGACGGTGACGTCTCGGATTCCGGCATCTGCGCCGGCTCCGGCGTGAAACTCTCGCCATTCGCCAGTGCCTCGGCCTCCCGCTCGTGTTGCCGTGCGGCCCGATCACGGGCAGCAAGCGTATGCTGATCCTCGATCTTCAACAGGCCGCGCCGGACATGAACCTCGCCTTGATGATTGAGGAACACCCGGACGCCTGCCAGCGCCATGGCGTCCGGATCATAGCCGATGCACGCCGCATCGATGGCATCCATATGCGCGATCCGCGCCTCATAGTCTGCGGTTTCATCCTCGGTGAGGTCACCGGCTTCGTATGCCGCCTCATTCTCCTCGATGAACGCCATGATGCTGGCGACCTCAGCGCTCTCGGCCTCGGTGTGCTCACGCTGGTAAGAGGGCAGGGTGGGCAGATGCTGGCGGCAGTCGCTCTCGCTGAGATAATGCTCCGCCCATTTCCATCCCTCGGCCTGAATTGCCCCTGCCGCCGCTTCAAGCCGCTCGCCACAGAGTTTCATCACAACGCCCTTGTCGTCGAGAAACTGGTTGTCCTCGTCCGTGAACAGGTCCTGCGTGATGGTGCCGCCCGCATCGATATAGGCCTCGATGCCGATGAACCGGACAAACCGGCTGCTGGATTTCAGTTTGTTGGAGGTCAGACGGTTGCGGATATGGCTCGCGTCCCGGCTCCATTCCGGCAACGTGAAATACGCATCCTCCTGCTCGGCATGGTCATCCGCCACCGCCAAGGCCTCCATCTGCTGCAAGGTGGCGTTGCCTGCCCGGAACTCGTCCATGACCCGCGGGCTGACCTTGGCGAGCTTGATGCGCCGCCGGACCGTCATCACGCTGATGCCGAACCGGTCGGCGACCTGTTCGGGTGTCATCGCATCCTCGTCGGTCAGCTTGCGGAAGGCCTCGACCTGATCGGCCACATGCATGTTCACCCTGACCGTGTTCTCGGCCAGCGACACCTCCGTGTCGTTCTCTGTGTCCAGCACATGCACGGGGATCGGGCTGGACTTGGTGATGCCGGTGCCTTTGCGACCTGCAAGCTTGCGCAAGGCCGCCAGACGCCGCGCGCCTGCGACAACCTCGTATTTGCCCTTGGCCGCCGCCCGCACTGTCAGGTTCTGCAACAGGCCGTGCGCCTGAATGGACGCACACAGTTCCGTCAAACCGGCCTCGCTCTGGACTCGGCGCACGTTGTCCTTGCTGGCTGTCAGTTTCGACAGGGCAATGCAGGTATTGGCAGTGATCGTGGTGATGGTGGTGGTCATGATCGTTCTCCGTCGGTTGCAGAGCGCCGCCTGCCTTCATGAACCGAAGGGACAGGCCCGCCCTGTTCCTTCGAGCAGGTGCGGAACCGGGGAGAGGGGAGGGGCAAGCCAGGATGAGGGGAGGGGGATCACCCGGCCTGCACAAGCGTCAGCGCGGAAGGCAGGGGAAACCCCTCAACCGGCTTGCGGGAGGGGAGAGGGGAACACCGCTCCCCTCCATCGGCGCCAGTCCTGGCGCGCAAGGATCCTCGCGCGAAGGATCGTCACCCGGATGGGCCGAGACGGCTTGTTAGAGCTATCAGCGAAGACACCGGCGGCTTGGTGGAGCACAGCGCAGCGGCGCGGAATAGAGCCTGGTCGCCATGGTGGCGTGTTATGTTACAGACATATGTCTTCAATTCCTCCCCACTTGGGATACATCTGACGCGGCGGGCCGCCGTCAGAAAGTAATTCACCAATCTGAACGCAATTCCTCAAGCCCATTGCCATTCTCGCCTAAACGCTATTCGACAAAAGCCATCCGAAAGCTGAGCGACCGACGATAGCCGAAGCGGTCGCCAGCGTGGCGAGAGAGTGGCAGGCAGCCAGCAATCTCTTCATGGAATCGCCGACATAAAAACAAACATACCGAATTGGCCAAAATGCTACGGAGATCGCGTATCACTGCGGAAACGGGTGGAACCTTTGACTTTAGCCAGCGTAGATTTAAATCTACGGAGAAAGACGGCAGGATAAAATGACGTGACCAGTCACACCGCTTTATGCGAATTTCAAGCTTCCGAAAATGATTGAGGTGGCAAAAGGCTCTCTGTCCCAGCGCACTTATGATGCACTGAAGTTGGCATTGCGTCGCGGTGATTTTCATCCAGGCGAACGCCTGCTGATCCAGGATCTTGCCGAGCGTTCCGGTACCAGCATCACACCGGTGAGGGAGGCATGTCTCAGGCTTGTCAGCGAACAGGCGCTTGAGCTCAAGTCGGGGCGTTTTCTGAGTGTCCCGCCGCTCACGCGTTCACGCTACTGGCAAATCCGGCTGATCCGCTTAGCCCTCGAAGGCTTGGCAACGGAACTCGCTGTCGGCAATGCCAAAACGGCGGACATCAAGACGCTGGCAGATCTCCATGATGCTTTCGTCGAGGCAGAAAAATCTGGGCGCCGCGATGACGCGCGCCGCCTTAATAGCGAGTTTCATTTCGAACTTTATCGGCTCTGCTACATGCCGATGTTGGTCAACCAGATCGAGAATATGTGGGTCACCATGGGGCCAATCTTCAACCTGTATTACAATCACCAGGCGGTGGAATATGCGGGTGCGGAAGAGCATGTGAACCTCCTGAACGCGATGCGCCTGAAGGATGGACCGGCCGCGCGCAAGGCGATCGAGCGCGACATCGAACGTGGTGGCCGGATCATTTTGACCTTCTTTGACGATGAGGACCGCGATCTCGCCGAAGCTTCGATGCACTCCCTGGCATAGTCGAGCGGATCGGAACGCATCCATCCAGCGAGCGTCGCAGCCGTTCTCGCCGTCCGGCACCCGCAGCCCTCCACTCCATCGCTGGCGACCCTGCGCACACAAGTTGAACGGCAATGGCGTGGCCGCGCCCGAATTCGTGCAAGATTGCACCACACTTTCGCTTCCGCATCGTGGGCTTCCTGCCGGAACACCGATTGCCAAACGCCTCTACTACCTATAAGTTATAAATTGTATTTATTGCTCGGTACGGTTTGGGTGACCGCCGCAACGTGCTGAGGTTTCCGGCGGCAACGCCACAGCGATGCGGGCTGTCCGTCGGCAGATAATTCGAGACAGTTCAGGCGGTTTTCGAAGGGAGGCTCTGGCTCATCTGGGTTAGAGTTTAGGCGGCTTGCAGGTGATGCTGCAAGCGTCTGTGTTTGAGCGTTTCGCGCT
>JAESGN010000559.1_pt1 | contig 26468 bp, 27 predicted proteins | sample 9269731 | NCBI WGS metagenome assembly JAESGN01 (sample SAMN15720683, study PRJNA650826) | algae metagenome | isolation source: Mojavia pulchra JT2-VF2 and co-occurring heterotrophs from desert soil | place: USA: Cadiz Valley, Joshua Tree National Park, CA | collected 1998-06-08
CGGTCAGCGCCAGGCCACCCAACCGAAAACCTTTTTTTATCACCACTTCACGCGGGGTGGAGCAGCCCGGTAGCTCGTCAGGCTCATAACCTGAAGGTCACAGGTTCAAATCCTGTCCCCGCATCCACCGATACAGAATACATTCTACCCCCGTTGGCATAAGCCAGCGGGTTTTTGGCATTTCCGCCAATACTTTCAACACCAGCCGCCGCCAGAAGCGCGCTGAGCTCACCGAGCAACCCCGTTGCCATCCCATCAGCCATCAACCGAGCGGACTCTCCGTCTGAGTGGATACATTCAGGGGAGCACGTCACCGCGTAAACGGCGATGCAGGACCTGTGGCGCGGACGCCGGAGCAGGCGCATCTGGACCACATGCCGCAGAAAGTCGCAGTATGAGACACCGCCTGGGCGACGGCGCCGTGCCCCCCGATTATTCTGCACCCAATTCCGGAGATTTGTGCATGCGCCGCCGAAGCCTGCTCGCCAGCCCCGCCGCCGCCGCGGTTTCGGCCGTTGGGGTTGGTGCCGCCATCGCAGCACCGCTGCCCGGCAAAATCGCGCTGGAGGAGCACTTCATCACCCCCGCCCTGCTCGACTATTTGGGCAAGACCAATTCGCCCGAGCCCGAATTCGCCCGCACCGAGCTGGTGCGCCGCATGATGGATTTCGGCGAACAGCGCCTGGCCGCGATGGATGGCGCTGGTGTGGCGCGCGCCATCCTGTCCGTCTCCGGGCCCGGCGTGCAGGCCGAGCCCGACACCGCTCGCGCGACGCGCCTGGCCGCCGGGGCCAACGACGCTTTGGCCGGCGAAATTCAGAAGCGCCCCGACCGCTACGGCGGCTTCGCCCACCTCGCCATGCAGGACCCCGCCGGTGCGGCGCGCGAGCTGGAACGCTGCGTGCGCGACCTGAAGTTCCATGGCGCGATGATCAACCACCATACGCTCGGCGTATACCTGGACGATCCGCGCAACGACGTCTTCTGGGAGGCGCTGCAGGGCCTCGACGTCCCGCTCTACTTGCATCCCGCCGACGGTTTCCGCATGCCGCATGTGCTGGAGGGCGTGCCGGAGCTGCACAAGCCGGTCTGGGAATGGACCACCGAGACTTCGACCCACGCGCTCCGTCTCATCGTGACCGGCGTCTTCGATCGCTTTCCGCGGGCACAGGTGATTTTGGGGCATATGGGCGAGACATTGCCCTACATGCTCTGGCGGTTGAACAGCCGATATGAATTCACCGCCACCAACCGGCGGATCCGGCAGAAGCCGTCCGACTACATCCGCGGCAATTTCTGGGTCACCACATCCGGCCAATTCGACGACATACCTCTGAAGGCGGCGCTGACGGCGCTGGGCGAGACGCGGGTGATGTTCTCGATCGACTACCCGTATGAGGATTCCGACACCGCCGCCCGCTTCATCGAAAGCGCCGCGCTTGATCAGGCCACGCGGGCGCGCGTCGCCGCGGGCAATGCGCGGGCGCTGATGAAGTTGCCGGGCTGATGCCGCACTTCAGCCCACAGTGTTCGCGCCGGCTCGCACCCTCGTGGCCCAGCGCGCACCGGGGCCGTGGCCCCGCGCAGCCCCGTCGCGGCATCCGCCCCGAAGACCAGCGCTTCGACCGATAGACCGGCCCGGTCCACAATCTGGAACAGCACATCTCGGGGCGATGCGGTTCTGCGCCAGGGTGGTGCGACGACCCCCCTTGGCTTCCAGTCTGGTGATCAGAAGAAAGTCTCGCTGCTGCGGCATCAGGGCATGCAGCGCGTCTCCGGGTTCGATGGCCTCGTGAGCGGTTGGGTGGGGGATGAACCCTACGATCAGTATCGCCCGCGCCTTGCGGACGCGTTGGAGCGTGCCACGCGCTACTTGCTTCAAAACCAGGTCCTGACCTGTTGTCCCCTCGGCAAACAACAGAATCCAAAGATCGCCAAGATTTTGCGCCAACAGCACTCGACCTGTATGGGCCGAGAACGGGTGACGAGGTCCCGCGCAGGAATGGCGTCTGCCGGTCGGACATCCTCCTGCTCAACAGAAAGGACCTGGCACCCTATGTCGGCGCAAGGCGCGAGGTGATGGACAGCGATTTGGCGCTGTTCGACGTGCGGGTGAAGGTTCCGCCGACGGTGGATGCCTGACATCGTGACGCTGCACGAGCAGCTCGGTCGCCTGGATGCCGCGCGGGAGTTGCGCGGTTACCAGGCCCAGCCGGCGCAGATGCGTGCGGCGGGGCCAGGCGAGGTCGGCGAATTGCGGCTTGGCTTCTCGATCCGCGACGGCCGGTCGGTGCTGCACGGCCTGTGCCGCGAGGCGCCGCTCTACCGGGACGAGGCCATCCCCGAGCTGCCGATCTGCTCCATCATCTTGGCGGGCGGCGGGGTGTTGCAGGGGGATCGCTACCGGATCGAGATTTCCGTCGGCGAAGCCGCCTGCGCCCTGGTGCAAACGCAGAATGCCAACCGCATCCACCAGATGAATGCGAACGACGCATCGCAGCACCAGGCGAACGATCTCGCGCCGGGCGCCTACCAGGAATACCTGCCCGACTTCACCATCTCCCATCGCGGGTCGCGCTTCATCACCAGACGGATGTCGTGGTCGCCGCAGATGTGACGCTCCTGTAAGGCCGGATGATCCTGGCGGGCCGCAAGCATCACCATGTCGAAGAACGCTTCGGCTTCGGCCTGCTGCCGATGGCCGTGGCGGTCCGTCGCCCGATGGCCGGAAGCTGCTTTCGGAAAAGCTCCTTGTCGGCAGGGAAGACGGGTTGATCGACTTCGCGCCAGTGATGCGGGGATTGGATGCCCTCGCCAACGTGATATGCGTCACGCTGCCGGACATCGCCATGCGCATCAAGGAACGCATTGAGATGAGTTTCGGTACGGGCATCCCGCGTGCGATCTCCGGCGTGTTCCGCCTGTCCAACGCGGCGGGCCCCATGCTGGGCGCCGTTGGGGTCGATCCCCACGACGTGCGCCGGGAGGTCCGCCGCTTCTGGCGCATGGTCCGGGAAAAAGTGCGCGGCAGGACCCTGCCCGGGAGGTCTTTCTGGCGGTGATCAGCGAGGCGAGGACACGATGACGCAGACGAAAAGCAATTTCCTGACGGTCTGCCTGCGCGGGACCAGTCAGGTCTTCTTCATGGAGAACGCCCTGACCGGGGTGATATTCTTCGTCGCCATGGCCTATGCGTCGTATGTCTCCGGGGTCTGGGCAACGACCATCGGGGCCGCGGTGGGCATCGTTGTCGCGACGCTGACGGCGCAGGTGCTGGACCTCGACGAGGGTTCGATCGAACAGGGCCTGTACGGCTTCAATGGGATCCTGGTCGGCGCGGCCCTGCCGACCTTCATCGCCGTGTCGCCGCAGCTCTGGGTCTATGTCGTGGTGGGCGCCGCGGCCAGCACGGTCTTCACGGCGGCCTTCAGCGCCACGGTCACCAGGGTGTTCGGCGTACCAGGTTCGACCGGCCCCTTCGTCCTGACCGGATGGCTGATGGTCGCGGGCGCGTATTCCTTCGGCGGCCTCGACGTGATCGGTGATTCGCCGCGCCTGCCGACGGCCACGACGGAGCACGCGATGGTCATCCCGCAGGGCATCGAGCTGGTCGAGATTTTCTTCCGCAACATCGGGCAGGTCTATTTGCTCGGCAGCGCGGTCAGTGGGGCGATCATCCTGGCCGGCATCTTCATCGCCTCGGTCGCGGCCGGCATCGCCGTGGTGGCCGGGTCGATCATCGCGATCATCGTCTCCGTGGCGATGGCCGCCGACCCCGCCCTGGTCCGGCAGGGCCTGTACGGCTTCAGCCCGGTGCTTACCGCATTGGCGGTCGGCGTGATCTTCTTGCAACCCTCGTGGCGCGTGGCACTCTACGCCGCGCTCGCGACCGTTGTGACGGTGTTTGTCCAGGGCGCGCTCGACATCATCGTGGCACCGTCCGGCGTGCCCTCCTTCACCGCGCCCTACGTGCTGACGATGTACCTCTTCATCGCTCCCAAGAAACTCATGGTGCCGCATCCGCACAGGCCTCTGGCAGGGCATTCGGTGGGCGGCGCGCCGGTCTCCAGCGGACCGTGACCCGGCGCGGCTTTCCGGTGTGTGCGGTGACTGCCCCCGTGGGCCATGCGTCCCACGATTGCTGACCTGAACTCGCCGCTGGCGACCGCGCCGAAGCCAGGCAGCTGGATGGTGCGGTGCGTATCGAGTGAGCCGCCGCCGCCGAGGTCGGGCTGGCCACCGATCTGCCAGGTGTTGATGTCCACGCGGAAGCACGAGACGCCGTCCGTCGTACCCTGATTCGCCGTGCGGCCCATGACACGCGCCCAGACGCACTGGCCCTCGACCGGCATCGCCGTCGTGCCCTCGAAGGCAGGACCGCTGAGTGCCGGTTTCGCGAAGGCCTGCGCGCCGGCCACCTGTCGCGCGCCGGGCGCGAAGGTGGTGTCGGGCGAGAGCTGCTGCAGCTGCGACGCATGGGGGCCCGGGCCGCCGAGTGCCGCCGTGTTGCCGAACAGCGCAAAGAATGGCGCAAGCGCGTGGCTCCCGCCGGTCTTCCAGGCGGATTGCAGGTGGCCGGCGATAGCAGCCCTCGCGCTGCTCAACGTGAAGCCGGCCAGCGTGAAGCTGGCGGAGCTCACCTTGATCCAGCAGGTGCCGTAGGCGAAGTCGCCCGTGGTGGTGATCGGCGCCGAGGAGGTGATCGTCACGCTGCCACCCGTGCCGGTGGGCGCATAGGCCGCGGTTGGGCCGTGGGTGCCGGAGGTGACGACCGCCTGGCCGTAGCTGATGTTCTGCGCGCCGATCGCATTCATCGTCGTGGTCGTGATGCTGCAGCTGAACGCGAGGCCGTCGCCCTGCGCGATCGCGCCGACGTTGGGCGCCGTGCTGCCGCTGGTGGTGATGCGCGTCTCGGCCAGGCGCGCGATGGTGATGTTCGGCGCCGAACTGGTCGTCGTCACGCTGGAGGCGCCGCCGGGCCCCGCACTGCTGTGATCCTGGCCAATGCCGCCATTGCCGCCGATGCCGACCTGCGCCAGCGCCAGCAGGCCCAGCACGCCATCCCCGCTGGCGGTAACGGTGGCGAAGCGTGCACGGGCCCCGGCCGCACCCGCATTGCCGCCAAAGCCGCCGATGGACAAGTCGTAGCCGGCACCGCCATTGCCGCCGAGCACGAGCGCACCCACGGCAGCGGGGCGCGTGCTCTGCGGCGCGGTCCCCGACGCACCGGCCGGGATCGTGAGCGACGCGTCCTCGTTCCCGGTCACCGTGGCGAAGGCTGTGCCGCTCGAGCCGCCCGGGCCGCCATTGTTGCCGCTGTGGACCGGCATGGTGCCGTTGCCGCCCTGGCTCAGTGCCAGCACGCCGAAGATGCCGGCGGGCGCGCCGAGCGGCGCGCTGCCGGATGGCGTGATTCATGTGGCGGACGCCGAGACAGGCGCGGTGGTCGTGACGTCCACCCGGACGGCCGCGCCGCCGGCCTGGCCATTGTTGCCGTTGCCCGCATGCCCGCCGAGGCTGCGCCCGGCCAGCGCCCAAAAGCCCTGCATGACATTCGGCGTGGCGGCGCTGATGGCGCCGTTGTTGGTCAGCGTGACCGTCCCGGAATTGGCGCCGTTCGTCCCGTTCCGGCTGCCATGCTGCGGATTGCCGTTCTGGTCTGACCCGCGTGACGTCACGCTGCCGCCCTGTGCACCGAGGCTCTCGGCCAGCAGCCCGACCCCTCCGAATAGCGGCAGCCCGCCGTCGGCCGAGGTCGTGACCTGGATCGGCGCGGTGTTTGTGACGTCAACCGTCGAGCCAGTCCCCGCCGGATCCGTGCTGTGACTGGTGTCGGTGCTGGTATGGTTGCCGGCACCCCGGACTTGCGAGGCGAAGCGCAGGGCATAGGCGGTGATCGGCGTTGTTGTGCCGGTGGCCGTCAGCATCTGCGTCACGGCCCCGCTATTGATGAACCCCAGCGCGCCGGTAAAGGTGACCGCCCCATCCGGCGTGATGACGGAGAAGGCCGCACAACACCGCCGGAGCGAGTCTCCTCACCAGCGTCAAGGAAGGCGGCCAGATCGCCGCAGAGCGAGATGCCGAGCGCACCATGACGCTCTGGAGAACCGCTCAAAGGTCGAAATGCCCGGTCTGGTCCAGATAGTCGTGGCTGTGCACGATCACCGCGTCATCGCTTACCCGCACCAGCGCATAGGCGGCGGGCTCATGGCTGCCTGGCACCGTCTCGCGTTCGGACAGGTCGAGCGCCACCTGGTGCGCGGTGCCGCGGATCGAGCTGAAGGGAATGCCCCGCCACGATCCCGCCAGCGGCCGGTGCAGATGGCCATGGAACATGTGCCGGATGCGCGGCTGGTGCGGCGCCAGCACGGCGGCCAGTTCGGCCGCATGCGCCATCTGGATGCGGTCCATCCGCGTGATGCCCACCGGCATGGGCGGGTGATGCAGGAAGAGGAAGACCGGCCCTTCGCTCTCCGCAAGCCGCGCCGCCAACCAGGCCAGCCGCTTCTCACAGAGCGCGCCGGCATGGGTGCCGGGCGTCTTGGTGTCGAGCAGGAGGAACAGCCCGGCTTCCGTCTCGATCGCCTGCTGGACGAAGCCGTTTTCGTCCACGCCCTGCTCGGGGAAGGCGGCGCGGAAATGGTCGCGCTCGTCATGATTGCCGAGCATCAGGTGGAAGGGCATGGGCAGCCCCTCCAGGATCTCGCGCAGCTGGGCATAGGCCTCGGGCTGGCCGTAATGCGTCAGGTCGCCGGTCGCGATGACGAATTCGGCCGGCGCGGCGCTGCCCGGACCATGCCGCTCGGCGATGCTTTCCACCGCCATGCGCAGCCGCTCCGCCGGGTCGAGGCCGTAATTGGTCTCGCCGGCGGGCAGGATGTGCAGGTCGGTGATGTGGATGAAGTCGAACATCAGCGGCGCGGCAGCAGGGCTTGCACATCGGCCGCCATGCGGGTCAGCGCCGGCTGCGGCTCGGCCCGCCTGGCCACCACGCTCTGCAGGTGGTCGTTGATCGTGTCGGTGATGCGCAGCGCGTTCTGCCCGGGGAAGGCGTACCAGCCGGTGATCACATCCTGCTGGCGGAAGGTGACGAGGTGGTTCGGGTTTTCGCGGTAGAAGCGGCCCAGCATCTCCTCGCGCTGCGCCGGGATGGTGCTGGCGGGCATGTAGCCGGTGGCGTTGACCATCATGGTCGCACCCACCGGGCCGGTGGCGAATTTGATGAACTCCCAGGCGGCGGCCTGTTTCGCCGCGTCGCGCGTGAACATCATCGCGACATTGCCGCCGGCCGGCAGCCGGGCATTCGGCGCCGAGAGGGGGTAGCGGCCGCAGACCAGCGGGAAGCGACCGCCGATCTCGCGGTTGTAGCGGCCGAGCTGGGCGGTGGATTGCATGGAGATGCCCAGGCGCCCCGCGAAGAAATCGGCGATGGCGGCGGTGGGCCGCATGTCGGGCATGCGGCCCTCATCCACGAGCATGCGCAGGGCGGCGATGGCGCGCTGGCCGGGCTCCTGGCCCATCGCCACCTGGCGCTCATCGGCCGAGAGCATGGTGCCGCCATGGCTGAAGACCAGCGCCTGCCAGGCCCAGTTGCCGGTGATCGCCCAGTCGTAGAACAAGCCGTTCAGGTTCTCGGCCGAGCCATAGATGGCGCGGGCCAGCGCGGCGACCTCGGCCCAGCTGCTGGGCAGCTTCTCCGGATCGCCGCCGGCGCGGCGCAGCTGCTCCACATTGTAGTAGAGGATGGGCGTGGAGAGGGCGAAGCCGATGCCCGTCTGCAACGCGCCGACCTGGCCGAGCGACAGCAGGCTCTCGGAATAGCCCTGCTCGGCGATGCGCGCATCGGCCGCCATGAAGGGCTTGAGGTCCACCGGGATTTCCCGCTCCACCAGCGTGCGCTGCCGGTTCAGGCCATGGAAGGCGACATCGGGCAGCTGGCGCGTCACCGCATCGCGCAGGTTGCGCTGGAGGATGGCTTCGTAATCGGGCTCGGGCGCGCGGATCGTCACGCGGATCTTCGGGTTGGCGCGCATGAAGGCGGCGGCCACCTCCTCCATCAGCCCGCGGAACAGCTCGGGGATGGAATACTGGATGGAGATCTCCGTGGGCGCGGTCTGCGCCAGGGCCGGTGAGGCCAGGGCGAGGGGCGAGGCAAGCAATGTGCGGCGATGCATGGTGGGGCTCCGTGGGTTGCTCAGGGTCATTTCACGCCCGTCATCGTCACGCCCGAGATGAAGGCGCGTTGGGCGAGCAGGAAGGCGAGGGCGAGCGGCGCGGTCACCACCGTGGCGGCGGCCATCAGCGGCCCGAAGGAGGTGCCGGCCTCGGCATTCGAGAAGAAGGCGATGCCGAGCGGCGGCGTCATCAGGTGTTCCTCTTGCACCGCGATCAGCGGCCAGAAGAACTCGTTCCAGTTCCAGATGAAGGAGAGGCAGGCGAAGGCCGCGATGGCCGGTGCGGCGGTCGGCAGCATGATCCGCCAGACGATGGCCCATTCGGAGAGCCCATCCATCCGCGCTGCGGCGATGAGGTCATCGGGCACGGTGCGGAAGAATTGCCGCATCAGGAAAATGCCGAAGACCGAGATGGTGGAGGGCAGGATGATGGCGGCATAGGTGTTGAGCAGGCCCAACTGCCACAGCCCGATATAGAGCGGGATGGCCGGCACCTGCGGCGGGATCAGCAGCGCCAGCACCACGAGCGCGAAGGCCGTCTCCCGCCCGCGCCAGCGCAGCTTGGCCAGCGCATAGGCCATGGGCAACGCCGTGATGGCCTGGGCCGCGAAGATGCAGAGCGTGACGAAAAGCCCATTCGCCAGGAAGCGCGCCAGCGGCACCTTGGTGAAGGCGGCGGTGTAGTTCTCGACGGCGTGCCATTGCGTCGGCAGCAGCGAGAATTGCGGCGAGAAGACCTCGCCCGGCGGCTTGAGCGAGATGGAGAGCATGATGACGAAGGGCGCCAGCATGACCACGGCACCGGCCAGCAGGATGAGGTGTGTCAGCGCGCGCCTAACCATAATGCGCCCGCCGATCCAGGATCACGGTCTGCGCGAGGGTGATGGTCAGCGTCAGCAGCAGGAACACCATCGTGATGGCCGCGCCATAGGCCGAGCGCAGGAAGGTGAAGCCCTGCTGCACCATGGTGAAGAGCAGCACCTCGGTGGATTTCGATGGCCCGCCCTCGGTCAGCACCTGGACCGTGTCGAAGACCTGGAAGCTGCGGATGGCTGTGATGGCGACGACGAAGACCAGCGCCGGGCCCAGCATCGGCCAGGTCACGCGGCGGAACCTCTCCCACGCGCCATCCGCGCCATCCATCGCCAGCGCCTCGTACAGATCGGGCGGGATGGCCTTCAGCCCGGCCATGAACAGCACCATCGCGAGGCCGAGATTCTGCCAGACGCCGATGGCGGCGAGGGCGAAGAGCGCCGTGTCGGGATTTTGCAGCCAGTCGGCGGTGGGCAGCCCCACGGCCCGGAAGACCTGGTTCACGAAGCCCACCGTGGGGTGGAACATGAATTCCCAGACCAGCGCCATGGCCAGCAGGGTGCTGGCGACCGGCAGGAAGTAGGCGGCGCGATAGAAGCCGCGCAGCTTGGGCCCCACGCTCTCGATCGCGATGGCGGCGATGAGCCCCAGCAGCACCGTGGCCGGCACCGCCACGCCAACATAGATCACCGTATTGCGCAGGCTGATCCAGAACACCCGGTCGCCCCACATCTCCTCGTAATTCTCGAGGCCGGCGAAGCGGAGGCTCGGCTCGCCGAAATTCCAGTCGGTGAGCGAGAGCAGGCCGACCGCGACAGCCGGCCCCAGCAGCATCAGCCACATCAGGATGAAGGCCGGCAGCGCCAGCAGGGTGCCAGCCAGCGCCTCCGCGCGCCGGGGGCTGGGCGGGCGTCGCGGATCAGCCAAGGGCGGTCTCCCGCAGCGCGGCCTGCAGCGGCAGCCGCTGGCCATCGGGGCCGAACAGCACCGCCTGGCGCACCGCCAGCCGCAAGGCCTGCCCCGCGGCCATCCCCCGTGCCGTCTCCGGTGCCAGTCGCAGCACGGCACCGCCGTCGAGGTGGCAGAGGGTCTCGGCGCCCAGATGCTCGATGAGCGTGATGACGGCGGGAATGCCGTGGCTGGCCGGCGCCCAGCCCTCGGGCCGTACGCCCAGCGTCACCGGGCCACGCACCGGGCTGAGCCAGGGCAGCCGGACGTCGCGGATCATCACGGCGCCGTCTTCGCCGACATGGCCGGGCAGGGCGTTCATGGGCGGCGAGCCGATGAAGCGCGCGACCTCGAGGCTGGCCGGCTGGTCGTAGAGATCCTGCGGCGGCGCCACCTGCAGCACGCGGCCGGACTGCATCACCGCCACGCGGTCCGCCATCGCCATCGCCTCACCCTGGTCATGGGTCACGTAGAGGGTGGTGACGCCGAGCCTGCGGGTGAGCGCCACGATCTCGGCCCGCGCCTCGGCGCGCAGGCGCGCATCGAGGTTGGAGAGCGGCTCATCCATCAGGAAGGCCGCGGGGCTGCGCACCATCGCCCGGGCCAGGGCCACGCGCTGCCGCTGCCCGCCGGAGAGCTGCGCCGGCTTGCGGGCCAAGAGCGGCGACAGACCAAGCGGCCCGGCGACGGCCGCGACATCGGCCGCGATCCCCTGGCGCACCGCGCCCGAGCCGATCCGCCCGAGCAGCGGAATCCGCTGGAAGGCCGACATCCGGCGCATCTCCAGCGGGAGGGAGATATTCTGCCCGACCGTCATGTAGGGGTAGAGCGCGTAGCTCTGGAACACCATCGCGAGGTCACGCGCCTTGGGAGGCAACGCATCCACACGGCGGGCACCGATCAGCACCTCACCGGCATCCGCGGTTTCCAGCCCGGCGAGGATCCGCAGCAGCGTGGATTTGCCGCAGCCCGAGGGGCCGAGAATCGCCTGGAACTCGCCTTCGGACACGTCGAGGGTGACGTCTCGCAACACTGGTGTGGCGCCGAAGCTCTTGCTTATGTCTCGTAACGAAACGCCCGGCACAAGACTTCTCCCCCACCCCTGATGCGGGAACGGGGGTAGGCGAGGGCGGTGTCACGAATGCTGCGGATGAAAGAAGCTTTGGCGACAGGCGGGCGGGTGTCTCCCGGCCACCTCCACCTATTCAGGAGTCATCCGTCAGCGTTGGGCCAACTGGCCCGTTCAGTTCCGAGGCACCACAGGCACCAGCGCGACGGTGGGTTGGGCGGTCACCGGATCTGGCGACTCGCGGGGTGCTGGTGCGGATGTCACGGACGGGGCGGTGCCATCATGCTCCATGACCTTCAAGGTCATGCTTTCCAACGCATCCGGAGCGCCCATCGCCAAGGGGACGGCCAACCGCGATCCGGGCGCCGAGCCGCATGGCCCCCGAGCTGCTTGGAACCGAGCACATTGGCATCCCGACCGGCACGGCGGCCGACGATGACCCGGATGGGCCAAGCGGCGCCAAGGACGATGCGCCGCGGTGTGTGCTCCCGGCCGCCCGCCTGACCATGGGGATGGCGCTGCGTGATGGCTTCCTTCGATGGACGCGAATGCCATGCCGAATGCGTCGTTGCCGCGCGGGGGCATGCCATCGTGGTGCAACATCGGGTTCAGCCGCGCGCCTCGGCCTGCCAGCCATCGGCGCCCAACGCCGAGACAAGCGGCGCAGCCTCGGACACTGCGATGCTGATTTCGCGAAGGTCGAGATTCACGGTCACTTCCACGCCTGGCGCCGCCTGGCGCAGCGTGGCCAGGACGCCCTTGGCGCAGCCGCCGCAGATCATGTTGGGGATCGAGATGGTCACCATCGGTGCGGCCTCCTTCGCCGCTGGATGGCAGGTGAGCCTTGCCCGTGTGGGAGGTTCAAGGTTGGCGAGGCGGGTTATTCGCCTGTCTCAGCCACGCGGCAGCGCGAGCCGCACGATGAGCCCGCCATCAGCCGCGCTGTCGAGTTCGAGACGGCCAGCACTGGCCTCGGCGAAGCGGGCCGCAATGGCGAGGCCGAGGCCCGAGCCGCCCTTGCTCCGCGCGGCGTCGAGCTGGCCGAACGGCGCGACCGCTCGCCCGCGATCCGCCACGGAGATGCCCGGCCCCGCATCGGCAACCTCCACCACCACCTCGCCGCCATGGTCGCGCAGGGTGATGCGGACGGGCGCGGCCCCATGGATCAGCGCATTCTCGATGAGGTTGGAGAGCGCGCGCTTGGCCGCCAGTCGGCGCAGCGGCAGCACGACGCGCGACGGCGCCTCGCATGTCACATCATGCCCGAGGTCGGCGGCGTCGCTCGCCAGCGTGTGCAGGATCGCCGCCAGGTCGGTCGCCCGTGTCGGCTCGGCGTCGCGGCCCTCCCGGATGTAGTCCAGCGTGCGTTCGACCATCGTCTCCATCTCGGCGAGGTCGGCCTCCATTCGCGTGCGGTCCTCGCCCACGGGCATGAAGCCGGCCCGGAGCTTGAGGCGGGAGAGCGGGGTGCGAAGGTCATGGCTCATCGCGGCCAGCGCCTCCGTCCGGTCCTCGACGAGGTGGCGGATGCGGCCCTGCATCGCGTTGAAGGCGCGTGCCGCGTGGCGGACTTCCTCGGGGCCTTCCTCCGGCAGCGGATGCGCCCTGAGGTCGCTGCCGATGGCATCGGCGGCGTCGGCCAGGCGCCGCAATGGCCGCGTGATCCAGCGCACCACAAGCGCGGAGGCGAGGGCGATGCCGAGCGCCATGGCCAGCATCGAGGCCAGTGCGTTGCCGGCATCGGCCGCGTGGCTGGTCGGCCCGATCCAGGAGGCGGAGAAGGTCAGCCAGCCGGCGCCTGCGAGCGGGACGGCGCCGACGGCGCGATGGCCGGGCTCCGCCTTCGGGTCCCAGGCCATGCGCGTGCCGGGGCCGATGCGGGTGGCGACAGCTGACAAGGGTTCCGGGGGCGGGCCCTCGGGCAGTGGCGCCACACGGTCCCAATGCAATTCCACGCCCGGGAGAGAGAGTGCATGCGCGGCAGCATCGCGGGCCCCCTCGGGCAGGGGCGCGATGGCGGCGGCCGCCGCAGACAGCCGCTCTGCCAGACGCTCCACCCGGGCGCCCGCCTCGGCGCCGTGCAGGGCGCGCTCATGGACCACCATGCTGCCGATGTGCAGCAGCGTCAGCCCGCCGATCAGCAGCAGCGTGATGCGGCCGGCCAGCGTCCTCGGCCAGGGCCGGAAGCCGCCCGCGCTCATGCGCGGGTGACCTCGGCCACGAAGACATAGCCCGCACCGCGGATGGTCTTGATGAGGGCGGGGCCATCCCCCTCCGGCTCGATCTTGCGGCGCAGCCGGCTGACCTGCACATCCACCGTGCGGTCGAAGGGATCCACGCCGACCCGGCGCCGGGCGACCTCCAACAACTGTTCGCGCGACAGCACGCGGCCCGGATGCTCCAGGAAGGCAAGCAGGAGGTCGTATTCCGCGCCCGAGAGATCCACCGCTGCGCCGTCGGGTGCGGTCAGCTCGCGCCGCGCGGTGTCCAGCGTCCAGCCGGCGAAGGCAAGCCGTCTTGAACGGGGGCTGGGGGCGGCGTCCGCAGGTGTGGCGCGGCGCAATAGCGCCCGGACGCGCGCCACCAATTCGCGCGGGGCGAAGGGCTTGGCCACATAGTCATCGGCGCCGAGTTCGAGGCCGAGCACACGGTCCAGCTCCTCGCCACGGGCAGTCAGCATCATCACCGGCGTCCGGCGTCCCTCGCGCAGGCGGCGCAGCAGGTCGAGGCCGGAGGCGCCGGGCAGCATCACGTCGAGCAGGATCAGGTCGGGTTCGCCGGCCGGGCTCTCCATCACCTCCCACATCGCGCGGCCATCGCGGGCGGTGGAGACGCGGAAGCCCGCCTCGCGCAGCAGGCGGGCGACCAGGTTGCGCATCTCCCCGTCGTCTTCCACGACCAGGAGATGCGCCGCCGGGTCGAGCAGCCGCCGTTCCGACGCTTCATTCATCGCGGTGGGTCAGCCGGGGTGAAGCGCGCCTGGGCGCGGGCCAGGCCAGGGCCGGGCACCAGCTGGACGACCACCCGCATCCCGGCGACGGCCCGGAACTCGCCGGTCGCGATCAGTGCCGTGCCATCCGCGCGCGGCGTCAAGGCGAGCGTCTGCTGCCGCCCCTCCGCCAGAACCACGGCGCTGCCGGAGGCGCGTGCTGCCGGCACGGGCCGGTCATTGTGGTCGAACAGGAACAGCGTGAGCTCGCCGTCCTTGGCGAGCATCTCCCCGTGATAGGGGCCGATATCCTGGACCTGCCCGCCATTGGGCCCGCGACCGCCGGCGGGCAGGTGTGCAAAAGCCGGGAGCGGGGCGAGCGCGGCGGCGAAGAGCATGAGGCTGCGGCGACGGAACATGAAACTCATCCTATCCTATCAGAAGGTTTCGGTGGCCACCGGGCCGGCGGCGGTTGTCGCGCGCGTGGCGGCCTCGGCGCGCAGGCGCTCCAGCGCGGGCCGGCCGAAGCGGTGGAACAGGATGGGCGTGACGAAGCTGTCGAGCAGCGTCGCACTTACCAGCCCGCCCAGGATGGTGATGGCCACCGGGTGCAGGATCTCCTTGCCCGGCGCGTCGGCACCGATGGCGAGCGGAATGAGCGCGAGCCCGGCGGAGAGCGCTGTCATCAGCACCGGCGTCAGCCGCTCGGCGCTGCCGCGCAGGATCAGCGCGAGGCCCCATCGCTCGCCCTCATGAAGGGCGAGGTTGAGATAATGGCTGACCTTCAGGATGCCATTGCGCGTCGTGATCCCGGTGAGCGTGACGAAGCCGACCAGCGTTGCGACCGAGAGCGGCTGCCCGGCGATCCAGAGGGCCGCCACGGCGCCGATCAAGGCGAGCGGCACGTTGCCCATGATGATCGCCGCCAGCACCGCCGAGCGGTAGCGGGAATACAGCACGATGAAGATCAGCGAGAGCGAGATCGCGGCGAGGACGGCGATGGTCTGCATCGCCTCCTCCTGAGCCTGGAAGGTGCCCTCCAGGCTGGTCGCGTAGCCCGGGGGGAGGGGGATGCGCGCCAGCTCGGCGCGGATGCCCGCGATGACGGCCGCCATGTCGGCGCCGGGCGCCGTATTGGCCAGGACGACCATCCGGCGGCGCGCACCCTCCCGCAGGATCTGGTTGGGTCCGTCGGATTCCTCGACGCGGGCCAGCATGCGCAGCGGCACGCGGCCGCCCGGCGTCTCGACCAGGGCCTCGGCCAGGCGGGTGGTGGTGCGATCCTCGTCGGCGAGGCGGAGCACCACGTCGAAGCGGCGCACGCCGTCGGTGATCTGGCTGACCACCGTGCCGCCCGTCAGGGATTGCAGCACCTCCATGAGCATCGCCGCCGAGACGCCATAGAGCGCCGCCCTTTCGTGATCCACCGCGATCCGGAGCTGCGGCACGCGCACCTGGCGTTCCAGCTGCAGGTCAGCCAGGCCCGGAACATTGGCGGCAAGGCGCGCACGCAGCGTTTCCGACAGCGTCCGCAGCGTGTCGAGATCCTCGCCGAAGACCTTCAGCGCGATCTGCGCCCTGACGCCCGAGAGCATGTGGTCCAGCCGATGGCTGATCGGCTGGCCCAGATTCACCGAGGCCGGCAGCGCCGAGAGGCGGGTGCGGATCTCAGCCAGCACCTCCGCGCGCGAGCGCCCGCCCTCGCGCAGGTCGAGATCGAGCTCGGAGGTGTGGACGCCCTCGGCATGCTCGTCGAGCTCGGCGCGGCCGGTCCGGCGGCCGACGCCCTTCACCTCCGGGATGGCCAACAAAAGGTGCTCGGCCACGCGGCCCAGCGCGTCGCTCTGCGCCAGCGAGATGCCGGGCTGGTAGGTCAGGCTGATCACCACCGTGCCCTCGTTGAAGGGCGGCAGGAAGGTGCGGGGCAGGAAGGGGACGCTGGCGGCGGCGAACGCCACGCCCGCGCCGGCCAGGCCGAGCACCAGCCCGCGGCGGCCTAAGGCCCAGCGCAATGCACGGTCATTCCCGCGCTTCAGGAGGCGCACCAGCCAGCTCTCATGCCCTGCCGTTCCGCGCATCCGCGGCAGCAGCCAGTAGGAGAGGACCGGCGTCACCGTGACCGCGACCAGCAGCGAGCAGAGGATGGAGACGATGTAGGCGATGCCGAGTGGCGCGAAGAGCCGCCCCTCGATGCCCGAAAGGGCGAAGAGCGGCAGGAAGACCAGCACGATGATGAGTGTCGCGTAGACGATGCCGGAGCGCACCTCGGAGGAGGCGGCGGTCACCACCTCGATGGCCGGGCGCGGCGCCGGAGCCACCGCGTTCTCACGCAGGCGGCGGAAGATGTTCTCGACATCCACCACCGCATCATCCACCAGCTCGCCCACCGCGATGGCGATGCCGCCCAGCGTCATCGTGTTGATGGAGAGGCCGAAGGCGGCGAAGACGATCGCCGTCATCAGGATCGAGAGGGGGATCGCCGTCAGCGAGATGAAGGTGGTGCGCAGGTTCAGGAGGAAGGCGAACAGCACGACCGCGACGACGACGAAGGCCTCCTTCAGCACCTGCTGCAGGTTGGCGATGGACTGCTCGATGAAGTCGGCCTGGCGGAACTTCACCCGGTCCGCCACGACGCCGCGCGGCATGCCGGCCTGCAATTCCCGCAGCGCCGCCTCGACGGCGCGCGTCAGCCGAATGGTGTCGGCGCCGGGCTGCTTGCCGATGCCGAGGATGACGGCGGGCATGCCGTCCACCCCGGCCTCGCCCCGCTTGAAGCGCGCGCCATACTCCACCGCGGCCACCTGCCGCAGCGCGATGGGCTGGCCCTCGCGGAAGGCGACAGTGGCGTTGCGGAGATCTTCTAGCGCAGTCGTGCGGCCGATGTTGCGGATCAGGTATTCGCGGCCCGCCTGGTCCACATAGCCGCCGCCCGCATTCACCCCGAATTGGCGCAGCGCGGCCAGCAGCTCGACATGGGTGATCGCCAGCGCCTGGACCCGGTCGAGGTCCGGCATCACGCGGAACTGCCGCACCTCGCCGCCGATCGGGATGACCTGGCTGATGCCGGGGATGGTCAGCAGGCGGGGCCGCATCACCCAGTCGGCCAGCTCGCGCAGCTGCATGGGGCTCACGCTGCCATCGGAGGGCGCGGTCAGCGCCACCAGCATGATCTCGCCCATGATGGAGGAAACCGGCGCCATGGCCGGCAGGACGCGCGGCGGCAGCTGGGACTGGATCTGGTTCAGCCTTTCGCTCACCTGCTGCCGGGCCCGCCAGATGTCCACGCCCCAGTCGAACTCGACGAAGACGATGGAGAGCCCCACGGAAGAGACGGAGCGCACGCGCGTGACACCCGGCAGGCCGTTCACCGCCGTCTCGATGGGGAAGGAGACCAGTTGCTCCACCTCCTCGGGCGCCAGGCCCTCGGCCTCGGTCATCAGCGTGACGGTCGGCTTGTTGAGGTCGGGGAAGACGTCCACCGGCATGCGCGCCGCGGTGACCAGGCCGTAGCCCGTGACCAGCAGCGCCGCGACCAGCACGAAGAGGCGGTTGCGCAGCGAGAAGCCGATGATGGCGTTGAAGAACATCCTAGCGCACCTGCGCGATCAGGGCGGCGCCCTGCACCACCACGCGCCGCCCCGGCTCCAGCCCCGCCGTCACCACCACGCGGCTGCCATCCAGCGGCTGCACCCGCACCTGGCGCGCAACGAAGCGCTCGGCGGTCGCATGCTCGAAGACGACTGGCGGCCCCTCGGCCGACCGCACCACGGCGTCGGCCGGCAGGACGAGCCCCTGCACGGCGCGCGCCGTCCGCAGCGTGACCAGGACGGAGGCGCCGATCGGCGCGTCGGCGGGCGGCGCATCCACGCGGAAATTCACCGGGACCGCCTGCTGGCGGACGGTAAGGCCGCGGCCCACGAAACTGAGCTCCAGCACGCGGCCATCGGAGAGCGTGGCGGTCGCCCCCGTCACGCGCTCCACGGCGCCACGGTCGAAGGCCAGCGCCTCCACCCAGAGACGGGAGGGATCCACGATGTCGAAGACGGTGACGGCACTGTCCACCAGCTGGCCGACCGCGCCGCGGACCGTGGAGACGATGCCGGCCACCGGCGCCACCAGGGGCTCGCGCCCCGAGAGGGCCGGCTGGATTGCCGTGCGGCGGTGCCGCGCGCCAGCCAGCTCGGCCTGGGCGTCCTGGATTTCGCGCTCGGCCACCGTGCCGCGTAGCGAATTGAGGCGGCGGACGCGGGATTCGAGGATGGTGATCTGCGCGTCCAACTCGGCGGCATTCTGGATCAGCCCGCCACGTTCGGCGGCCGTGTAGGTGGGCGTCACGAAGGCCAGGACCTGGCCGCGCTCCACCCGCTGGCCCAGCGTCGGGAAGCCCTGCTCGCCCGGCTCCAACCGCCCGGTCTGGCTGGGCTGGACGCGCCCCGAGGCGTTGGGGTCGGGCACCAGCGTTCCCACCATGCGCACTGCGGCAGATGCCTCACCCGTCTCGCTCAACTGGGTGCGGATGGCGAGCAGCCGCTGCGAGGCCTTGGGCAGGAAGATCGCTCCGTCCTCCAGGCGACGCGGCGCCTCGGCGGGCACCGCTGGGCCGGGGAGGCGGGGTGCCAGCTCGGCGCGGGCCGGCGTGGTCATCCCCGCCAGGACAAGCGCCGCCACCAGCGCTGCGGCGCGGTGCGAGAGGGATGGGCTCGGCAACTGGGTCCCGCGCGAGAGCCCCGCTGGCTCAGCCTCCTCCACCATCGGCGGCAGCGGGCGTCGGACCGAGAGGCGGCCGATCAGCAGGCCGAGCAGAAGCAGGGCGATCCCTGCTGCGATCTGAACAGGCGCACCCTCCAGCAGAGCAGGAAGGCCGGCACCTGTGGCGGGCAGTGGGGGCGGCTGCGGCACCTCGAGGCTGGCGGTGAGGAGGTCCATCTCGTCGGCGGCCGCCACGGTGAAGACGATGTCCCGCCGCCCGGCTTGGGCCAGGGCAGGGTGGCGGGCGACGAAGAGCCCGATGCCCTGGCGTTCGGCCGCAACGTCCTGCCCATCGATGGTGAGCTGGACCGCCCCTTCCACGGGTGCGTTGTCGGCCCAGCGGTCGAGCCAGAGCGTGAGCACACCACCGGGGGCAAGGACCGCCACGATCTCAAACGTCTCGCTATGCGCCTCGGCACGGGGGAGGGCAGCAGCGACCGGCGGCGCCTCGTCGTCGTGCCCCGGATGTGCCTGCAGTGGCGCTGCGACACTGAGCCAGAGGGCGAGAAGGATGAAAAGGCGCATCAAGGGACTCCGCTGGATCCCCGATCTACCCCCGGCTTTGCGACGAGGGCCCACCGGAACGTGACAAAGTATGTCCAGCTACGGCCGCTTGACCGGCCGCGGCAGCCTGCAAACATCCCACGGAGCGCCCATGGGCGGTGCATCCATCCCGACACGGCTCTCAGCGGCAGTGACCCTGCTGGTGTTCGGGGGCACAGGGGCTGGTCTGCCAGGTGGCCCGAACAAGCAAGTTGCGCAGGGCACGGCGGATCGTCACTGGGGTCGGCTGCTCTGGGGATGCTCCAGGAAAAAGCGCAGCATCTCGCGCGACGCATCGGGCCCGCGCGGGTCGGTGTAGGATCCGTCGGCGCTGCCGCCGGACCAGGCATGGCCGCCCCCATGGATGACCCATTGCTCGAGGATCGGCTGCCCCGTGGCGTCGGCATGGATGGTGCGGCTATAGGCATGGCCACCCGGCACTTGACCCCGCTGCACCTCGGTTCGCAGGCCGCCCGCCGCAGCGGATTGCGCGATGACCTGGTCGCCATTGCGCGGGTGCACGGTGCCGTCCTTGTCCGCATGGAACACGATGGTCGGCACGATGCGTCGGCTTGCGGCTGGGGCACGGCCACGGTCGGATGGCTGTGGCGCTGCGGCACCTTGGCGCATGGCGGCGAAGGCCGATGGCATGTCGCGCGCGGCGCCGCAGGCCAGGCCGGAATGCACACCAGCCGCCGCATAGAGATCGGGGTAGGCCTGGGCCATGATCGCTGCCGCCGCGCCGCCGGCGGACAGCCCGGCCACGTAGATCCGCCTCGGGTCCACCGCGTGATCGCGCATGACCTGGCGGGTGATCCCTGCGATCAGCGCTGGCTCACCCTGATCGCGCAGCTGGTCACCCGGGCTGAACCAGTTCCAGCACTTCTGGGCGTTGGCCGCTTGCGTCTGGCCCGGATAGACGACCAGGCAGCCATGCTCCTCGGCCAGGGTGTTCATCCGCGTGCCCGCAGCAAAGTCGTCAGGCGACTGGGTGCAGCCATGCAGCATGACGACGAGTGGCATCGCCGCGCTGCGATGGGTGCTGGGGATATAGAGCTTGTAGCCGCGGCTTCCGGCGTCGCTGTTGAAGGATCCGGCGAGGAATAGGGCGCCATCCGGCAGCGGATCGGCCGCGCGCGCCATCGAACCCGGGGTCATGCCGCGCTGATGGACCGAATCGAGGAAGCCGCGCAGCGCTGCGGGCATTTGCGGCATCGTGGCCGCGCTCAGCCCGTCATCGGGCCAGTGGCGGGCCGCGGTTGCGCGTGGGTCCGGCTTCGGCGCGGGATCCGATGCCTCGCCCGTCTCGGGATCCACGTCGAGAATGCGCGGCGCCCGTCCATCTGTCGGTCGTGAGGTGCCCTGCGGCGTGGGTGCCGCGGCGTCCGCTGGCGCGTCACCCTGGAGCAGGCGCTGCAGCAGGGCCGAGGCTTCGGTCAGCCGGCCATCACGGGTGAGGCGGGTCGCTTCGATCATGTGGCCGTGGAAGATCGCGTTCATGTCTCTGGTGCTTTCGATGTGCGCTTGCAGGCCCGCGATTGTCGCAAGGCCGCCCGCTCTGCATCCCGCCAGGGGATGCCGATGGTGTCGGTGGATGGCTGCCGTCCCAGGCGGGGCGGCCGCTCGTCTCAGCGGATCCGGTCGGCGAGTGCTGCCTTCACTGCGGCGCTGGCCTGGAGCGCGCCGAGGACGGAGACCGACGCAATGCTGGCCTGCGCGAGTTCCGGCGTGACGTCCGCCGCGATGGTGGCGAGGCCCAGTACCCGGATGTCCAGCCGTTGTCCCGCCGCGCAGGCGGCTTCGAGATCGGCACGGCTGAAGTGTCGCAGGCCAAGGTCCAGGCTTTTTCTGGCGACCGATTGCCGGGCTGCGTCGGCGTGCCGTTCGATCTGGTTGCGGATCGCGGTGCGGATGAAGTCCGTCCGGTTCGAGTAGAAGCCGTCCTGAACCAGCAGGTCGATGTGACCCAGGTCAACATAGCCGAGGTTGATGGTGATCTTTTCGGTGTCGCTGCCAGGCTTGGGCCGCAACTCATGAACATGGCCTGCCATCAAAAAACATCCCCATACCATCCATGTGGATGGTAAATGGGCCTGCGTCGGTTGCTTTCAAGGCTGAGGGCAGGTGCTTCAGGTATTGCCCAGCGACAGGCGGCCACGCCCGCCAGGGACCTCACGGTGCCCATGCCGCCTCGTCAGAGCGAGGCGGACGCCCGGTCAACCGCGTCGCGTGACGCTTGCAGCGCGGCCAAGGTCAGACTGGCCTGCTTGGCCGCCACCGTGTCATCGGGATCCACGTAGGAGACCTGCTCCTCCGCATCAGCCACGCCTCCCACAATCTGCTCGCGCAGCTCAGCCAGCCAGGCCTTTGCATCCAGTGGGTCGGCATCGGGCGCGCGCTGCCATTCGGCGACGATGAGATCCACCTCGCGGGCGATCCGGTGCGGCGGCACGCCCTTGGCGGCAAGTTCCATCAGCCGCACGGTCGCGGCGTCAACAGGGCTCATGCGGGCCGGAGTTCCCTTGGCCATGGCTTATCTCCGTTCAGGTGATGATCCTGGTAGCACGTTCTTCTATTGTTCTCAAAGGCGCGATCCGGCCCGGCCTGCGATAGGGAGGCTTCAGCATCCTGTTCGGCGCGTGCAGCCCAGATGCCGGAGGCGCGCGGCTCCTCCGCACAGGGTCATTCGCGTTTCGTGCCGGCCAGTTCCGCCTGGCGCAGCGCCGCCGAAGGGTCGGCCGTCAGGTCGGCGGTCAGGAACTGCGGCGTTTCCGGCAGCGCGACGACGAGGCCATCCACATGCATGAGCTGGAGGCGAAGGTCGGTGCCCTTCACGCCCAGCACATGGCCGCCTGTCCGGCGGTCATCGGACAGGGCATGGAGGTGATATCCGGGAATGCTGAGCGCGCGCGAATAGTCGGGCGACCAGAACCCCAGCAGGGTGCCGCGGAACTCGCGCGCGCTGAATTCGGCCTGGTGGCTCGTCGCCGTGACGAGGTCGGCCCCGGGCGATGCCTTGCAGGCGACACGGTACTGCAGCAGCTCGAACACCCCATCGATCCGGATCGCGGCGAAGAGGTTGGGCGAGGTCCGAAAGGCGTCGAGCTGGGCGCAGAGGTCATCCCAACCGTCCACGGCGGCGAGTTGCTCCGTGCGATCGGGCCGGAAGGTGGTGGTAACCCAGAAGGGCGCCGTTGCCGAAGCCGGCGGCTCGACGACCGAGCCGTCAGTCAGTGCCTGAAACACCTTTCCATCCAGCATCAGCCCCTCGCCATCGAGCCCGTCGAAGGTTCCCAGGCCGAAATCGCCATGGGTCTTCAGCGTTTCGACAGTAACGCAACCCTGGTAGACGCCTTGCACCAGGGCGTTCGATGTCGAGACCTGAAAGAGCGTGTGGTGATCGAGCCCGAGTGCTTGGGCGAGCGCGTCCTGGACGATGTGGTCGAGTGTTTCGCCCGTCCGCTCCTGGCGCCCGCGCAGCGCTTCGAACAGCGAGTCCGAAAGCGTCACGCCCAGGCGCTGTCTGCGCGGAATGTCGGAGCGTGCCATCCCGATCAACGCAGGAATTCCCGAACGACGTCCTGCAACGGGCGCTCGTTCAGTCTGTGATCCAAGGGGACATGAATGAGCACCGTTTTCTCCCCTTCGAAGGCCGCTTCAAGGATCGCAGGCAATTCGTCGGCTTGTGGTCTTCAGAGCCGAAAACCTGCGCGAACTTCACCGCATCATAGCCGCGCTGGCACACTCCCCATCGTGCGCCTCTTCGTGGAACTCCACCATGTCGCGGGAGCGGCCGTCCCAGACGACATGAACGAAGTGGGTGCCGAAGCGGACTTCGGCCTCGATCCGCCCGATGCTGTGCGCCAGCGCTTCGTCGCATGCGGCCAGGATCAGCGTGAAGGGCTCAGCGTCCAGCCGCTTGCCCTCGTGGTTCACCCTGGAGGCTTCCTTCTTGAGGCAGGCTTAGGCGGTGATCATACCGCGTGGGGTGAGGTCGCTGGAGAGAATCACGCAGCAAGCGCGCTTGCATTCATCTGGCGAAGCCTGGCCCAACCCCTTGCCGTATCCATCAGCGGGGCGCGGCGGCTTCTGCCCAGGCGATGATGCGACCGGCTGGGATGGCGCCGGCCTGGCGCGCAACCTCGCGGCCGCCGGCGAACAGGGCGAGGGTCGGGATGCTGGTGATCGCCAATTCGCTGGCGAGGCCGGGTGCCTCCTCCGTCGAGACCTTGACCAACCGCATGCGTGGCTCCAGCGCTGCCGCCGCCGCCTCGAAGGCCGGCGCCATGGCGCGGCAGGGGCCGCACCAGGATGCCCAGAAATCCACGAGCAGCGGCAAGCCGCTGAGGCGCAGGTGGCGCCGAAAGCCTTCCTCGGAGAGTGAAAGTGGCTTCCCCGTGAACAGGGGCGACTTGCATGCGCCGCAGCGTGGCCCGTCGGCGAGGCGCGCCGTGGGCACGCGATTGATCGCATCGCAGTGCGGGCAAAGGATCTGGGTCGTATCGGTCATCAATCTGCGCTCCCTTTATGGCACCGCGCGCGCGGCGGCGGCGTTGGCGCGCAGCCAGTCCTGGATCGGCTGCCAGGGGCCGAAGCGGTGCTGCTCCGGCGGGAAGGGCCCCACGAAGGGAGGATAGGCCGCATCCACCGGCTTGGCCGAACGGTCGGGATAATCGGCCTCCAGCCCTGGCCGATGCGGGCGCGGCTGCGTGTTGACGAAGGCCATCACGTCGAAGGCATCCGCGGCCGGAATGGCCGGTGCCTCGAAGGTCGTGCCGAGTGGCATATTGGCATGCACGAAGCGCGCGGCGGTGATGATGCGCGCCATGCCGGCGCCGTCATTGTAGCTGTCCGGCCCCCAAAGGGGTGGGAAGCGATAGCGCCGGCCCGTCTCGGCCGCCTCCGCGGCGTCCAGCCTTTCGCCGAGACCGTCGGCGCCATGGCATGCGGCGCAGGTCTCGGCATAGACCACTTGGCCGCGCACCGGATCGGCGGCGCGGTCCAGCAGGGGGAGCGGTGGCGTGCCCCGCCCCACCAGCGACTGCCCCACGCGCTCAGATGCGCTGATATGGCGGATATAGGTCAGGATGGCCTTCATCTCCGGCCCGTCCACGGCCAGCGGGCGGCCGTTCATGCTGCGCTCCATGCAGCCATTCACGCGCTCCTCCAGCGTGCGGACCTCGTTCTCGCGGCCGATATACTGGGGAAACACGCCCCAGACGCCGGCCAGCGGAATGCCGAATTGCTGTGTGCCGGCCTGGAGGTGGCAGGATTGGCAGTCGAGTCCGTTCCCGGCGAGGCGCATCGCGCGGTCCGGCGCGTCGGGGCCGATCAGCGACGAGGTGCGGGTGATCAGGTCTCGCCCTCGGCGCACCATGCGGCCATAGGGATCGTCAGGCAGTGCATCAGGGTCGGGGATGTCCCAGGGTGCGGCCGATTGAGCCTGGGCTGCCCGCAAGCCGGGCACATCATGCGGTGCGCGCTGGGTGAGGAAGGCCAGGGCCCCGACAGCAGCAAGGCCGGCGATGATCAGAGTTCGGCTTGGCCTCAGCATGGCATGCCCCTCCCTCGGGCTTTTGGTCAGACGAAGTGGCTCAACCGTTCCAGCTGAACCGGGCGAAGATCCGCACGCCCTGGGGCCCGGCGAGGAATGCCGCCAAGCGCCTGACTGCCGCGCGTGATGCGCCATTCTCCGGCAGCACTGTGCCACCGGAGCGCCAGATGCGGAACGCTTCCTCGATCTCGACCAGATCGGCATGCTCCGGGGCCGCGATCTGCCAGTGGTTCCAGACCAGCCAGACATCATGGGCGTCGGGGTTGCTGCGCCACTCCTGTCGGGCCGCACGGGTATTGGGCGCGACCAGCACGATGCGCTGGCGCATGGCGCGCAGCAGGGTGATGTCACCCGTGCGGCCCGCCACATTTTCCCACAGCGCGACCTGGCCCGCGCCGCCGTTCGCAAGGATGCGTGCCTTGGCCGGTGGGCGCGCGAGGAGGTCGCGCAGGCCTTTGATGCGGCGTGGATGGCCGCGGCGGACCAGCAGCGCCGAAGGGCGCAGGAACAGCGTGGTGCGGCTTGCGGGGTCGAGCACGTCGCGGAACTGCGTGATGAACTCGTCCATCCTGTATTCTGCGCCGGAGAAGACCAGGTCCACCTCTGCGGGAACGCGCCCGGCCCGACCGAAGGTGGGGCAGCAAGGCTAGGATCATGGTTGGCGCCTGGGCGCGCGCCGGGGCTGAGGCGGCCAGCCCGCCCGCGGCCAGCAGAAGCAGGCGACGATCCATCATGGAGCGCTCTTCCCTCAGAACGGCAGCACGGTGGTGGCGCGGTCAATCAGGCGGCGCGCCATCTCGGGCGGCTGGGCGGGGCGCACGCCTTCGATCAGCGCTTCCGGCCCCACGCCGGCATTGGGCAGGTACAGCGCGCAGACCTCGGCGCGGACGCCGGCGCGGACCATGCCAGCGAGCATCTGCGCGGGCGTCGCGTTCATCGGGCGCAGGGCCGTGGCGGCCGCGCCGGGCGGATCACGCCGCGCCAGATCGGCGGCAGGGCCGCAGAGCATGACCTCGACCGTGGCGCCTTGCGTGCGCATGGCGTTGAGCAGCACAAAGGCCATGCCCTGCACTTGCGGCTCGGCTGTGGTGACGAGGGCGAGCACGCGCTGCGGCTCCTGTGCGAAGGCCGGCGAGATGGCGACCGAGGTGGTGGCGAGCAGCGCGAGGGCGGCGCGGCGGAGGGTGGCACGGGTCATGGTGATGGTCCTTGGTTGGTGAGAGGTGGAACCGCGCGCGCCGCTCAGCCCAGCGCGAGTGAGATGGCGAGGAGCCAGCGGAGCCTGACGGCGGGGGGGCAGTTGGCCTGGGCGCCGCGCATCAGTGACAGCCCGCCGCAGCGCCTGCCTTCTGAAGAGCCACCCCACAGGCGCCAACCGGGAGGAAAGCGAGGCTGTAGTCGGGCGCGGCCAGTTCCCCGATCGTCACTGAATTCGGCAGGCGAGGCGGAAGGAAGGGAACGCCGACCTCGGAGAAGGCGTTCCAATTCAAGCCCGATGGGGGGAACATCGCCATGCCGGAGGCGATGCCCACGCGATGGGCTGCAGAGATGGTGCGGGGCTGGACGGTGAAGGCGAATTGTATGCGCGCCAGTGTCAGTGCGTCGAAGGACTCCATGGCAGCCTCGCTTAAAGTGTCATCTGCCATGCAGGATATTGCTCGATTTCCGAAAAAGCAATATGCAGTTTAT
>JAESGN010000562.1_pt1 | contig 26293 bp, 29 predicted proteins | sample 9269731 | NCBI WGS metagenome assembly JAESGN01 (sample SAMN15720683, study PRJNA650826) | algae metagenome | isolation source: Mojavia pulchra JT2-VF2 and co-occurring heterotrophs from desert soil | place: USA: Cadiz Valley, Joshua Tree National Park, CA | collected 1998-06-08
TGATCTGCCGGCGCTTTGTCCGGCCCGGATCTCTGTTTCATCTTCGCTCCTTGCGGCTACGATGAACCAGAAATCCTCCCTTCGTGAAGACCTCAAATCTGTCTCATGGATGCTGACGGGGAACATCCCAAGCGCAAGTTCCCATCACCAATGCGCCCAAAACAGCGCAGGAGACCCAGACCAGAGGGCAGGTCGAAAAGACCGAAGGCTCGACCAAGCGCTGGCTGCAAAATGAGGAGGGCGTCGCCTGCGGGGTCTTCCGCAATCCCGCCAGAACACCGGTCGACGCCATGCAACGCACCGAGATCACCGGCCTGATCCGCAAGTATGCCAAAGCCTACGGTGTCCGCGAGGAGCTGGCTCTTTCTGTCGCTATGCAGGAATCGCGGTTCTCGCAAAATGTCCGTTCCTGCGCTGGTGCCATCGGCGTCATGCAGCTGATGCCGGGCACGGCCAGGCAGCTCGGCGTCGATCCTTATGATCTCGAGGACAACATCAAGGGCGGCGTCAAATACCTCAAGGACCAGCTTATCCGTTTCGAGGGCAACGAGACGCTCACAGCTGCCTCCTACAATGCCGGTCCGCACCGGGCCTCGCTCCAGGCCGGGCGCGTTCCCAATATCCCTGAGACCCAGACCTATGTGCGTGAGATTTTTGGTCGCTGGGAGCCACAGTTCAAGGTGCTGGTGGGGTCTGACCTCGGCCCGTCGCTCGCCAACGCCAACCAGAACCTGATCAGCACCTCGCGCAGCGCGGCAGGCTCTATCGGCGGCACACAGGCCCTCGCCCAATCTCGCCAGACCGCCATTAGCCGCGAGGGCACTCTGGTAGGAGGTGCTGAGCGGGTTCAGGACGCCTGGGATGACAACAGCCAGTCCCGCATCATCACCGGACAGGGCTTCAACCGTGCCATCGATCAGGGCGGCGTCATCGGCTCATTGATGGTGGCGCAACTGCTGGCTGATCTCGCAACGACGAGCCAGACCAATAGTGCCATGAACTATGCGACCTCCTCGGCTTCCACGCCCTGGCAACCGCGCCCGCCGGATCCTTCGCCCTCGCCCTGTGTTCCGGTTCAAGGCTCCCAGGGTGGCCAGACCGGCACGCCGTGCACCACGGCACCGCGCGTGCCGGACCAGATTGCCAATGTCGGGAACTATCTCGCCGGTATCCAGGCTGCGGGGCAAGCGGTGCCAGGTGTCACGCCGTCGCGTCTGGCATCCCTTTCGTCGGTATCCGCCGTCAGTTCCATCGCCCAATCGCCCACAGCCAACCGGTAGGAGCCTGTCATGCTGAAGCGTCTTGTTTTCACGATCGGTCTTTTCACCTGCGGTGCCATTGCCCTCATCAGCTTGCCTGGCCTCACAGCAATGCCGGTTCTGGCCCAGGTGCCGACCCACGACCAGGCCAACCTTGCTCAGGCGCGCGAGACCGCCCGCAACACAATGCAGATCATGCAGAGCAGCGGCAACATTCTGGAGACGGTGAAAAAGACGCTGCAAGCGGTGTCCGGCGATCGCACGGGCGATGCGCAAGGATCGCTGTCGCAGATCGCAACCGGCTCCGGCTTCAACATCGGTCAGGCGCCGTCACTCAGCAGCGTCATGTCAGGCGGCGTCCTTGGTTTCGGTGGCCTCTCCCAGGAGGCCCAGCAAACGGTCTCGACGCTGATCAACGGGCTGCAACTGGTCAAATCCATTTCCGGCCTCGTCAACGGGAAGAAAACGACATCAGACCAGTCCTACCAATCCGCCGTGAACACCGCCGCCACTTTGTCCGGTCTGATCGCGGCGACGCAAAGTGCGGCGGGCACCAGAACCGGAGCGTTCACATCGGCAGGCGGGATGTTGGGCTCCTCACGCGACATCAAGGGATCGATCGACCAGAACACGCAAGTCCAGGTCCAGACCGGTCAGACCGTGAACGAATTGATCGGCGTCATGAACAATGTCGTCACCGCGCAGAACACGCAGGTGCTGCAACGCCTCGCCGCCGAAAGCGCGACCTCCGTCGTCATGACCTACGACCCGAACAAGTCCGGCTTTGGCGCCAGCGCACCTCCGGCGACCTCTCCGGGCAACTCCATCATCACGGCCCGCACCCCGTAGCCTGACAGCGAGGAGCAGATGCCATGCGGGCCACCGCGATTATTGTGATGCTGGTTCTTGCCCTCGCATCATGCGGCCACCGCGAGAAAAAAGCGCCCTGCTCGCCCGCTGATGGCATCACCAGCCAGCAACCAATGTCCTTTGCGCCGCTCAACAACGGCCCGCCTTTGTCCTTTTCAATGGCCAATGACTGCGGTCCATTGAAGTTGAGTAACGCCGTACCGCTCGACGCACTGCCTTTGAACGTGAAGGTTCGGCCATGAACAACGTGGTCGATCAGCTCTTCCGCCGCATCGACCAGCTTGGTCAGCGCTTTACCGAGACGACTTATGTGGCGCTGGCCAACGAGATCGGCTCGATCTTCACGCTGCTGACCACGCTCTATGTGATCTTCTGGGGCTACCAGATCTGGTCCGGCACGGCGTCCGGCGGCGCGACCGAACAAGCGGCTCGGCTCCTGCGCGTCTTCGTCATCTACACGCTCGCCGTGTTCTGGGGCGAGTTTCAGACATTCATCTATACGGCCGCAAACGAGATGCCGCGCGCCATCGGTAACATCGTCGTCCGTGGTATCGGCGGGGGAATGTCATCGGAGAACTCCGCGATCGAGCAGGCCCTGTCCAATGTCTGGCATGTCGGTGTCGATGCCGCGTCCAAGATCACCAAGTCGGCAGGTCTGCTTTCTCCTGGCCCCTACATCATCGCTGGCATCGTCCTGATCGTCATCGCACTCTTCGTGGCCTTTGCCGCCGGCATCATCATTCTCGCCAAGATCGTGCTCTGGGTCCTGTTGTCGCTGGCCCCGATCTTCATTGTGCTCTTGTTGTTCGAGGCTACCACGCGGTTCTTCAACGGCTGGGTCTCGGCCGTTATCCAGTTCATTCTGGTACCGATCATCGTCTACACCGTGCTCGCCTTCTATCTCTCCGTGATCAAATCGGCGGTCGAAACGCTGTCAGGCGCGAACGCTGGTGCTGTCACCAGCATGACGGAAGTCGCGCCAGTGATCCTGGCCGGTCTCATTGGCTGTTTTCTGATGTCCCAGATCCTGACAATCGCCCAGGGCATTGCCGGGGGTCTGTTGTTTTCTCAACCCCGCTTTGGGCGTTTCCTGAACAACACCAGGGATGCTGCTGCCGGTCGGATCATCCCAACACGCACACAGGTGCTCGATGCACAACGGCGCGGAGGTATCGGACCCTTCCAGGATGCACCACAGATCACGGATTCAGGCCGTGCGCTGCAAGACAAGCTGGCACGGAGGTGAGCAATGGCCAAGGAAAACAGCCAGTCAACACTGCAGGCATCGCTCGATCTGCCAACACCAGAGACTGCGAAGTCGGAAGACTTCGCTCAGTCGCCAAAGGCGCAACGCTCGGATGACGTCGCCATGCAAGCCGAGCCGCCTACCCTCGACCAGCGCTATTATGCCGATGGCATGTCCTGGGAGCGCGATGTCGTCCGCTCGGTCAAGCGTTCACGCTCCCTGGCCTGGCTGGTCGCCACCGCCATGACCATGATCGCCTTTATGGCATTGGGCAGCCTCCTTATGCTGGTGCCGCTCAAGACCTACGAGCCCTATCTGATTTCGGTCGACCGCTCGACCGGGTTTCTGGAGGTGAAGCGTCCACTCAGCGAAGGACCCCTGCAGCAGGACGAGGCCATCACAATGTTCAACGTGGTGCGGTTCGTCCGCACCCGCGAGACCTATGATCCCAAATCGCTCAAGGACAATTTCGATCTGGCACAGCTGCTGTCGACCGGGGACGCCTCCCGCGAACTGACCGAACTCTATTCCCCGGCAAACCCGCAAAACCCGGTCCGGCTGCTTGGCGTCAACACGGTGATTGCCGTCACCATCAAATCCGTGACCTTCCCCAACAACCGAACTGCACTCGTGCGCTTTGCCACCGATGAGAAATCAGCAGCGAAGATCGAGACCCGTCACTTCGTGTCGCTGGTCCGGTTTCGCTATGCCGGCACGCCGATGCGTAACGAATACCGCTTCGAGAACCCAATGGGATTCCAGGTGGTCGAATACCGGCGTGATCAGGAAACGGTTCCTGCTCCTCCTGTGCAGCCTCAGTCACTCAACCCGCCTCCGGCGCAAACCCTCCCGGAGCGCGGATGAGGTGGATCATGGCACTCAGCGCAACACTTTTGGCGGGCGCTTCCTTGACTAGCTTTACCGCCGTTTCGTTCGTGGGGAGCGCGCTAGCCGAGGCGACGCCACGCGCCGGGCCACGCGATGCACGCGTGCGCCATATCCGTTTCGAGACAGATCAGGTCGTCGCCATCGACGCCACATTTGGCATCTCGACCATGATCGTTTTCGGTGATGCCGAGAAGATCGAGTCGATTGCCGTCGGCGATTCCGTATCCTGGCGGGTCGAACCCAACAAGCGCGGCAACATCATCTTCCTCAAACCCGTCGAGGCCAATGCCGCGACCAACATGAATGTCGTCACCGACAAGCGTCTCTACAGCTTCGTCCTCAAATCCAACGAGCGGCCATCGCGTTCACAGGTCTACAAGGTGCGCTTTCGCTTTCCCGACGATGAGGCCGATGCGCGGCTGCTCAATCAGGCAAAAACACTGGCCAGTATGCCAAATCATCGCGGGTTCCGGCGCGACAGGTTGAACACCTCCTATGCCTACAAGGGTTCGGAAGTGGCAAAACCCCTGGTGGTCTTCGACGACGGTACCAAAACCTGGTTTCGTTTCTCTGGGGAGGTGCCCGCCATCTTCATTGTCGATGCCGCGCGCAATGAGAGCCTCGTCAACTACCGGCGCGAGGGCGAGTACCTCATCGTCGACAAGGTCGCCTACCAATGGACGGTGCGCAACGGCGATGAGGTCACCTGCCTGTTCAACCAGAACCAGCTGCCGCCGGAGCCGACCGGCATTGAACCTTATGGTCCCCGCAAGATCGAGAGCGGTTTCTTTACCTGGCTGGGAGGGGGCTGAGCCATGCCGACCCGCGACGACTACCGCAAGATGGAGATGGAAGGTCTGATGGCCGCCGATGTCGGCCAAACCGGACTGCGTTCGAACCGGTTTCCGATTCTGCTGTTCGGCGTCGCCACCATTGCCATTCTGGGCTGGGGGATCTGGCGTGCCTCCGGTCCCGGTCCGCGTAACATGACACAGCCCGACACCGAGGAGTTCCGGACAACGCAGTTTCCGGCACCGATGATCGATACGCCCATCCCACCAACACGACAGGACCGCCTCGTGATCCAGCCCGACCCCCCACCATCGCCACCGCCACCGATCCAGGTATTGCCGTCACCGCCCCCGACTGCAGCACAGGTTCCGCTCTCCCTTCCGGCGGACGATTCCGAGGAGCGCCGCAGGCGCGAGGAGGAAGAGCGCAGAAAATGGGAGCGCCTGCGCTCCCCGATGATCGTGGTCGACAATGCAACGACAGGTAGTGCTGCACCTTCCGACGCGTTCGGATCAGCAGGAGCATCTCTGGCGCGCCCGGAGGCCGAAAGTGATCCAAACCGCCGGTTTCTGGCGAGCGCGGGATCGGCCGGCGTCGAGGTCAGCGTTGCCACGCGCAATGACCGCATCGATGCGCTAATCCCGCAAGGCACGATGATCCGGGGCGTGCTCGACACTTCGATCCAGTCCGATCTGCCGGGCCAGATCCGGGCCGTGACCACGGAGGATGTCTGGTCGTTCGATGGCCGGCGTGTGCTGATCCCGAAAGGGTCCCGACTGATCGGCGATTATCGCTCTGGCATCACGCGCGGGCAGACCCGCATCTTCGTGGTCTGGACCCGCATGTTGCGCGCCGACGGGGTCTCGGTCCAGCTTGGCTCGTTCGGGACCGACAATCTCGGGCGCTCCGGCCTCACCGGCTTTGTCGACAATCACTATCTTGAGCGCTTCGGATCAGCCATCCTGCTTTCCGTGCTGGGAGCTGGTGCCGCCTATGCGCTGGACAACAGAAGTTCCGGCATCACCTCGTCCAGTGATTTGCCGCCTGAACTCCAGCGGGCCTTGGCCGAGCGCGATCGGGAGACAGGCCGCCGGCGAGCCGCCGCAGAAACCGTCAGCCAGACCCTGACCGGTATTGCCCGGGATGCGCTGCAGGACTCCCTCTCGATCCCGCCAACCATCCATGTCGATCAGGGCACGCGCATCATGGTGTTCGTGCGCCGCGATCTCGATTTCTCGAGCCTTTACCCCGATCCGGTGCGCGAGGCCCTGAAGGAGTTGAAACAGAGAGGATCTGGCCATGGGCGCTCTACTCAAGCCGACGGTGTTTCTCGACCAAGCCCTGAACCCGCTTCGTCCCTGGTTAGAAAGCCCTGACGTCGTCGAGATCCTGATCAACCGGCCAGGTGAAGTCTTTATCGAGGTGCTTGGCGCACCGGCGATGGAGCGCCACAGCGTTGAACGCCTCGGTCTGGATGCGATACGCAACATGGCCGAGCGTGTCGCTGGATGGTCCGATCAATCGGTCAACGAAGAGACGCCGCTTCTGTCCGCTGCTCTGCCGACGGGCGAGCGCTTCCAGGCGGTGTTGCCGCCGGCGGCTCCCAATGGTGGGGCCATCGCCATCCGCAAGCAGGTGATCAAGGATCTGACACTCGACGACTATGCCAGACTGGGCGCGTTTGATCGCGTACGGGTGTCACAGGTTGGTGCGCTCTCCGACACCGACCGAGAGCTGAACCACCGCCTGCTGGCGGGCAACATCATCGGCTTCCTGCAGCTCGCCGTGCAGTCGCGCTACTCCATGCTGATCGCGGGCGGTACCTCGACCGGCAAGACGACGTTTCTCAATGCACTCCTGAAACTGGTGCCAGACAGCGACCGCATCCTGACCATCGAGGATACGCGCGAACTCTTCCCGCCGCAGCCCAACCATGTGCCGCTGATTGCCTCCAAGGGTGGGCAGGGATTGTCGACCGCAACAATCCAGTCCCTGCTTGAAGCCTCACTGCGCATGCGGCCTGACCGCATCTTTCTGGGGGAGCTGCGCGGCGCGGAAGCCTGGTCATTCCTGCGTGCTGTCAACACCGGCCATCCCGGCAGCCTGACGACGGTCCACGCCGATTCTCCCGACATGGCCTATGAGCAGCTGATGCTCATGGTGCTGCAGGCCAATCTCGGCCTCAAGCGCGAGGAAATCATCACCTATATCCGCACCGTCCTGCCCATTTGCATCCAGCTCACGCGCGAGGGCGGCTGGCGCGGTCTTGCCGAGATCCAGTTCTCGAAATTCTGGCAGGGCAGCACGACCGAGGCAATGCCATGAACCTGCGCCGCCTCGCCGTGCCTGTGATGGGCACAATGCTTGTGATCGCGGCCGCCGTCATCCTCTGGACGTTGGCCTATGCGGCAACCACCGCCCTCGCCTTCAGGGATACGGCACTGCTGAAGACGGTCACACAGATCGATCCGACCGCAAGCGCCCGGCATCTCCTGTTCTACTGGTCCGATGCCCGCGTGCCACGCAATGGCATGATTGCAGCGGCATTGACGACATGTCTCCTTTGCGGCCTGATCATTGCGACCTTCTTGATCCGAAAGCCCACGACCTTTGGCGATGCCCGCTTCGCGACATCCGGTGATATCCTCAAGACCAATCTCAATGCCAGGGACGGCCTGATCCTTGGGAGGCACGGTGGCAACCTCATCCGCCACAACGAGGCCGGTCACATCCTGGTCGAAGGCCCAACGCGTTCGGGCAAAGGCCAGGGTTTTGTCGAACCCAATGGCCTGACCTGGGGCGGCTCGATGATCTGCCTTGATCCCAAGCAGGAGAATTTTCGCAGCTTTGGCGCAACGCGTGTGGCGCAGGGCAATGAGGTCTTCCTGTTTGCCCCGGGCTCGGCCCGCAGCCATGCCTACAACCCTCTGGACTTCGTGCGCCTTGGCCCTGAGCTTTCGACGGACCTGGCGAACCTTGCGGCTTTCCTGATCCCTGAACCGCGCGGTGAAGGTGCCTTCTGGGCGTCATCCGCGCGCAACCTGTTCTCGGCGGCGCTGGGCTATGTCCTCCAGACGCCGCTCTGTGAGAAACAGCGCAACATCCGCTCGGTTCTGACCCTGCTCTCCACCGGCAGCGATATCGCCAACATGCTGACCGTGATCTGCAAGACGGAACGGGCGCATCTTGCACCCTTCATTATCGACCAGTTCAACCAATTCATTTCCATGCCGGAGAAAACGCGTGGCTCGATCGTCTCGCACCTGATCGATGCGCTGAAACCCTGGAACAACCCGCTGATTGCCGCAGCCACCGCCCGCAGCGATTTCAATATCCGGGAGCTTCGCGAAAAGCCGATCTCGATCTTCATCGGCGCTCCCGTTGCCGATCTGGAAAGCTTTCGTCCGCTGGTGCGCGTGCTGGTACAGCAACTCCATGAGCAGTTGATGCGGAAATTGCCTGAGACTGATGACGCTTTGCCCATCCTGATGTTGCTTGACGAGTTTCCGACGTTGCAGCGCATGGAGACAATCGTCGCCAAGCTGCCGGTCAGCGCGGGCTATGGCGTCCGCATGGCCATCGTCGTCCAGGCGATTTCGCAGCTCGACGAGATCTATGGGCGAGCCACTAGAGACACCATCCTTGCCAATACGGACCTGAAACTCTTCGTCGGCACCAATGATCAGACCACGGCGGAATACATCTCCGAAACGCTTGGCACCCGGACTGCCATTGCAAAGACGGTATCCGGTGCCCGCTCGCAAAGCCCGTTCGCACCGCGCAACACGACACGCAGTGAGGTCGCCACCCGCCTGATGCGGCCAGAGCAGGTGCGGGAGCTGGATCGGAAGAAAGCCATCCTCTTGGTGCGCGGCGAGCGGCCGATCCTGCTCGACAAGATCATCAGCCACAACGACAGGATGTTCCGGCAGCTGAAGCAGATGGGCCGCGGCGTGCTGCTGTCGGTGCCGCAGCTGAAACCTGACATGGGGCGCAATTCGCCATTCGTGGGAATGATTGCCGAGAAAGATCACCCACCGACACCAAAAATGAACCAGTTGAAGCCTGATGCCAGGCAAGCCGAATTGCCACTTCGGCCTTCGAACCTGGTGCCCGCCGACACAATCGCCCAGCCGGATGATGCTGATGATCACGCGGCAGATTTGCCTGTGAAGGTCATGGCACCTGTCCGTACCGTCAACGTCGGCGATTGTGAGGATGCGGTTCAGCGGTTTGTCAGAGTTGCCATCGACCAGATGCCAGCCGAACGCGCCGGCAAGCTGGAAACGGCCACAAACGGCTTTCTGGTGCTGTCGCGGAAGTTCCGATCAGCCGAACCTGTCTGACCAGCCTCCGCTATTCGCCGGGATAGGGCATCATGAAAATCGGTGGGCGATCAGTGGAACGTCGTGTGTGCTGGTCGAGCCAGGTTGCGCGACCACACAAGAACACAGCCTCCGCATCGACACCCAACGCCCGACAGATGTGTTCGACCATGATAAGGTCAGGAGCAAGCTCCCGATCAAGCAAGCCGATGATGGTTGACGCCGGGATTCCTGACAACTTTGCAAGGCCACTGACGCTGACGCCCTGACGGTCGAGTTCGAACTGGATGCCGAGCGCCATGTTGCGCACGTACTCGCTGCTCTCAGGCGTGGTCTCTTCCCATTGCTCTGCCATCCATGATCCTGAACCTCGCATTCAGTAAATGACGGTGCAGAATTCTAGTGCATTGTGGCTGGGGTGAGATTCAACACGGAAAAATGATGCATGTCCGTCGAGGTTTGTGAAATTCTTTTGCACTGCAGCAGGCTGGCTCGGCGCGGACATGCCGATCTCTTGTGTGACGCATGTCAGAGTACGGCGTGCGTGGTTTCCAGCGCTCGATTCCGGCCCACCTCATAGCCAGGATGCTGGCCCCTTTGGCAGCCGGTTGTCAGGATCAGTGACAGACAATGTTGGTGCGCCCGGCTCATTCCAGCGCCAAAGCGCAACGCAGCTTCCGCCCAGTGACATGAAGGATGGATAGAGCAAGCCGTCATAGCCATCATGTTGCAGGTCTGCAGCGAGCTTGTGGGTCAGCGGTGTCCGGTCCTCATCGAGATCGGCTCTCCATTGTGTTCGATGGATATCCGGTGATTGGCCAAGACGAACAAGGCTCTCCTCACCCGTAAGGTCAGCCAACCTCGCTCCCTCGAGCCACAACTGCGCGATCGTCGCCGGGTGCTGCACGAAACCTTGGTTGTATTCGGCCCATGCCGTCGAAAGTTCGCAAGCTGCATAAATGCAGACTTGGCCAACCGCGTTCCAGCGGCCACCAAAGGTTGCAGCCCCTTCGCCAGACAGGGGTGCGTGTGCCCAACGTGGAACGTAAGCCCGCCAAAGGATAAACGATTTCGATATACCGGGCACAGACGTGTCAGGCATAAACGCCCGAACGCACGGCTTCCAGATAGGCGATCACCTTGTCAGCCTTGCGCTCGCGCACGAGGTCATATGCCGTCTTGCCAGCCCAGCCCGGAATCGGCTGATGCTTGAACCAGATTGCCGCACGGCTGTCATCACCCGCCATCTCGCCAGCCATCGCGATGATGCGCACGACCGGACTGAGTGCCTGATCGACCTTTCGCGCACCGCTTTTCGCAGTTAACGTGTTGCGCGCAACACCGGCTAGCGACGCTAGTTCGGTGAGCGTGATGCCAAGCCCCTCGGCCAAAAGACGTGCCGACAAGAATGGAGCACCGGCATCATGGAAGGCTTGCGTTGTCTGCTGGAGTGCGAAGGCGTTCATGCCGCTTAACCTCATAAATCGGATATAACGCTCAATATGCGCTCAAAGTGCGCTTAATTCAAGTACAGCCGACATGCGGCAACGCCGTTGTCGCTAGTGCATGACCTCAGTTCGTAGGCGAAGGGTTTGAGCCCCAGAAGAGGTGCGGTCTCAGTTGATGAATGTCCGATAGTGCGCTGCAGCGAACGGGGAGTTATGACCCTTGTCGGGCTTTCACACTTCAAAACGGCGTTTCAACAGCGGACTTTGGGCGAGATGTAAAATCTCCGACACCGTGACCCCACCCACTGTGCTCCAGCGCTCATGAGCCGAGTAAACGATGCTGGGAGCGCAGAGATTGGTACCGGACGCCGGAAAGGCTAAAAAATCTGGCTTCGATCCACAATAATGCATTAGGCGGAGTTTGCAGCCCCGTGCCTTCCGCTTCTCGAGTTGCCAGTTAGCCCGGTTCCCGACCGACACAACATCGATTTTGAATTCTCGGTAAGTGTGAATGTTTTGTGTGATTGTAGCACGAGGGAATAGTTATGACACAGGCTGAGACAATCCGGCTCTGGATGATGCAATGGTTTGTACGGAGCCTCCAAGAGCAGAAGACGTTCAGGTCGCCAAAGCGGTTTTCCGGGGCCTTAGACGTCCATGTCGCCAGTCTGGCCGATTTGATCAGCGCTGTTGCTTTAACTCTCGAAACCATAACAGATGGTGTGCGAACGCCGCAACGTTTGCACTAGCAGTTTTGGGTCAACTGGTTAGTGCGATAGAGCCAGGCACAAAGGGTGAGGTCCGCCTGATCCAGCGGACACAAAAGCCCAAAACTCGGCTCTCGCTTCTTATTGCAACTTAGCCGTTCTGAATTACTCAAGAACGTCCATGCGCCCGTGGCTCGTCACGGGTTGCAACGTTGCCGACCACTCGCACCCTGACCCTGAGCGAATTGCCTGGCATATAAGCAATTGGCATATCCTCGGTCTCGATCGTCTTGAGGCTGGCGCGATCGGCACCGGCCGCAGCCGCGCGATCCTCAGCGATGACGCGCGCTGCGGCGATGGCATCGGCTCGGGTGAGGTCGCGGAAAATCTGGTCGCACTCACCGGATACCTGGGCGATGGCCGCGCCGACGGCATTGGCACAATCACCATGGGCGACGCGGATGACCTTGGAAACGCCGTCCAGTTGATCCGGAATAAGGAAAGCGCCGCCACCGACCGCGATCAGCGGCACGTCGACGGCCTCGGTTTTCATGCGGTCGATCGCCTCCTCGACCATGCGTTTGGCCTCCGCAAAGACGCGGGCGCGACTGCCGGAATCAAGATGGCCGACCTTTGCCTTACTCCCGAGCCGGAGTATGCCCTCGGCAATGGCTATGTCGGTCGTGGTCAATTGGCGACCGCCAAAGGCAATGGCGTCCTCAGTCAGGCGGTAGCCGACCGAAAGCGGACCGATTGTCAGTGGATCGAGGGACACATGGCTGCCGCCGCCGAGACCAAACGAAAGCAGGTCGGGCATCCGGAACAACGTCCTGACCCCGCCGACCTTGACCACGGAATTGGCCTCGCGCGGGAAGCCTTGGCGTAATTGGCCGATGTCGGTCGTCGTGCCGCCGACGTCGGCCACCATGGCGTCGTCGAGGCCGGATAGATAGGCTGCTCCGCGCATGGAATTTGTCGCGCCAGACGCAAAGGAATAGACCGGAAGGCGCATGGCCTGCGCCGCTTCGGCAACCGTACCGTCATTCTGGGTGATGAACAAAGGCGCGTCGAGTCCCGAAGCGCGGACCGCTTCCTCGAAGGCGGCAATTGTTTCACGGGCCAAATCGGTGAGGGCAGCGTTGAGAAGCGCGGCATTCTCCCGCTCAAGCAGGCCAATCCGGCCAAGATCCGAGGATTGGGTGATGATCGCGCCGGGAATCTCGGCAGCGATGATCGCGGCCGCTTCGCGCTCGTGGCCCGGATCGAGCGGGGAGAACACAGCAGAGATCGCGACCGCCACCAATCCGGTTGCCTTCATCCGGCGCGCGGCTGCGGCGACCGCCTCGCGGTCGAGCGGCATGAACGGCCTGCCATCATATTCGTGGCCGCCCTCGACCATGGCCACCTCGCCGCGCACAATGGCGGCAAGGTCAGCCGGCCAATCGCAGAATGGTGGGAGCGAAGCGCCAGACGGCATGCCGAGGCGCAGCGCGCCGACCCGCGACAGGTGCTTGCGCTGGACGACGGCATTGATGAAATGGGTCGTGCCGATCATCACGGCATCGACGCCGCGAGGGCCGATAACGCCGGTTGCGGCAAGACGCGCCAAGGCCTCCAGGATGCCGCTGGTAACATCGGATGTGGTCGGGGCCTTGACCGCACCGGCCACTTTGCCATTCTCGACCAGCACCGCGTCCGTATTGGTGCCGCCGACATCGATGCCAATTCGTCTCATGCGAAAACGCTCTTGAAGTCGATGTCGTAGCCAAAGGCACGCGGCCCAACATGGGCAAGGCCCTTGGGAGTGAGGAAAACATCGGGTGGGTGAAGCGCGATGACGGTGACGCGTTGCCCGTAGCGGATCGTCTCGGTGCCGATTGCCTCGCCCGACCCCGTGTCGAGCACGCAAATCAAGTCCGGCGACATGGCGAGGGGTACTCCATCCTGGCGGGCTATCAGCCATTCATTCTGGAAATCAAGTTCGAGGCTCGAGCCCCGCCAATCTTCCATACCGTCGAACCGGCTGCGCCCGCGCAGAAACCCCTCGGTCGCGCGCCGCTCGACGTCGACGACCTTGCCGCGATAGAGCACCTTGCCCGGCTCGACCGCAAGGATCGCCGCGATCGGGTCTTCATGGGCTTGTTGGGCGGCGCGCACCGCCTCTCCAATCCGGATCGCCTTGGTGGTGGTGCCAGCAATTCCCCATTGCTTCACCTCGGCTCCCGTGCGCGGGGCCTTGCATGTCGAAGCGATCGAGCCGTACTCGGTGCAGATCTTCCGGCTAACCCGCTCCATCCATTTCCAGGTCGGCACTTTCTGGACGACCGCCTCCAGCCCCCTGCAGTCGACCGTCGATAGCGGATAGGGGGTGAGGTCGCCAACCGCGACGGAGGTCATCTGCGCTTCCGGATATGCGCGCCCCATCATGTCGGCATCGATCACGGGCCGATCCAGATGGGCGGCGGCCATCAGCGGCTGGATGCCGTTCCCGCCGCCGATCTCCAGCGCCATGATCCCGCGGAAGCGGATGCGGCAATGATCCTCCAGAAGCCGGACAGCGTGGGAAATGGTGCGGCTGTCGGTCAAGCGCTCCTGGCCGACCAGCGGGGCTCCCATGTTCGAGACGGCTGCGACCCAGTCGTCATCGTCGAGGTCGGCGGGGTCCATCAGCCTGACCCTTTTGCCCTCGGCATAAAGCGCGCGCATGTTCAAAAGGCCGAGATAGGGGCTGCCGCCCCCACCCGTGCCGAGGACCCAGGCCCCGACGGCAAGGCTTTCAATGTCGTCAAGCGTGATGTCGCGAAGGCTGGTCATGCGTGTCAGCTCATGAGTTCAGCCATCACGCGACCGGTGGCGGTGATGGCGAGGAGGGTCGGCACGCCGGTGGCAGCCCTGACGGCAGCCTTGGCATCGGGCGTGTAGCTCATGCAGTCCATTGCGACGAGGTCAGGTCGCGCGCTTGCAAGGCGCATTGCGGCGGCCTCGATTTCGGCAGGACTGGCAGAGGGCGCGAGCGCTTCCACGACGATGTCGATACCGGGCCGGGCCCATTTCGCTGCAAGCTTGTCGCGCTGCTCGGCCAAGGGGACCAAAAGCCCGAGACGGCCAGTCGGCAGGAGGCTAGCAGCGAGACCGGCGAGCACCCGCGAAGGGAAGATGACGCCGGCATCGCCCTCCATCGGCGGGAAATCGCCGGTGCAGGCAAAGACCAGCGCGTCGCAACCATCCTCGCGCAGGCGGTTCAGGACGATCGGTGCGCGCTCGATGACATGTGCCTTGGACAGCCGGACATCGATTGCGCCAGCAAGGCGAGAATAGAGTGTGTCGGCACCGCTCATCGGCGGGCGCGCCGCGATATCGGCCCTGGAGAACTCGTCCATGCAGCCGCGCAGCACGACAGTCGTGCCCGGTGGTGCGGCTGAAAGGAATAGGGCGACAAGGTCCGCGCGCGGAGCCTGGCCGATTGTGGCGATGCCGAGTCTTGCCATGGGTCAATCCTCCAGGGGCACGGCGTCAGCGTCGCGCCATGAAAGCGTCACCGCATCGCCGGGCACACGCCGCGGCGCATCGCCGATATGAGCCTCCCGGACGAGATATTCGCGGCCGCTGGACGCAACAACACGGTAGAGCGTGGAACCGCCCAGATAGTTGGCGCTTTCGACAACGCCCTCGACGCCGCCAGTCTCGCCAAGGGTCAGCCGTTCCGGCCGGATTGCAAGCGCCCGACCGTCCTCGGCATCGACGATGTTGGTTTCACCGATGAAGTCGGCAACGAAGCGCGTTCTCGGCTGCTCGTAAATTTCCGCAGGTGTTCCGACCTGCACCACCTTGCCATGGTCCATGACCGCGATACGATCGGACATGGCAAGCGCCTCCTCCTGGTCATGCGTCACGAAGACGAGGGTGACGCCGATATCTTTCTGCAACTGCTTCAGTTCGAACTGCATCTGCTGGCGAAGCTTGCGGTCGAGGGCCCCAAGCGGTTCGTCGCAGAGCAGCACCGGCGGGCGGATGATCAGTGCCCGTGCGAGCGCCACGCGCTGCTGTTGGCCGCCCGAAAGTTCGCCTGGGCGGCGCTTGGCGAAGCCAGTCAGCTTGACCATTGCGAGGGCATCGGCGACGCGTCGGGCGATCTCGACCGGCTCCACCTTGCGCATCCTGAGGCCGAAGGCGACGTTCTCCTCCACGGTTCGATGCGGAAACAACGCGTAGGACTGGAACACCATTCCCATGTCGCGTCGGTGGGGTGGAAGATCGGTGATGTCGAGCGCACCGACCTCGATGCGACCGACATCGACCGTCTCGAAGCCGGCAATCATGCGGAGCGTCGTCGTCTTGCCGCAGCCGGAAGGGCCAAGCAGCGAGAAAAACTCGCCCGGCTTGATGACGAGCGAGACGTCGTCGACGGCTTGCGTGCGACCGTCATAGCTCTTCGAAACGCCGAGAAGCCGTATCCCCGCGGGATTGCTTAACGGATTCATCAGCCCCTCAAGATGCGGGTGACGCGGGCATCAATCTGATCCTTGCGGGCGTTGTACCAGCGCCAATCGACCTGGATCAGCTTGGCGACCTTTTCCGGCGTGTTGAACAGCCGTTCGGCAAAGCGCGGCGCAAGCTCGACCTTGGAATTGGATGGCGAGAACCACACGCCTTCGGCAAGGGTCTTCTGGATGTTCGGCCGCAGCATGAAGTCGATATAGGCATGGGCGAGTTCCATGACCCGGGAGCCGGGCGTGACGTTCAGAACCTGTTCGAGCGACAGGACGCCTTCGCTCGGAATGGCGAAGTCGATCGGCTGATTCTGCCCCTCGTAGCGAAGCACGCCGCTGTCGTGGATGACACCGATGTTGACCTCGCCTGAAAGCAGCGCGCGCTCCATTTGGCCGGTGAAGTCAAACAGGCGGATCGGTCGCAATTGCTCAAGCGCGCGATAAGCAGCGTCGAGGTCTGTGAGGCCTGAGCCGTAGATCTGGCCGAGCATCATCAGATGGGCCTGACCGAGCGAGTTGACCGGGATCAGATAACCACCCCGCTGGCCGGCGAACGCAGGTGCCGCCAGGTCTTTCCACGAGGTTGGCCGCGTCAGGCCACGGTCGGTCCGAAAACCGAGCCCGATCGCGGAGGTGAAGATCGACACGCCGACCATCTTGTCGGAGATAGCGTAGGGATAGACGTCCTTCAGGTTCGGCACATCGCGGACATCCAGTCGCGCGCCAACAATGCCCTGTTCGAAGGCCGCCCATTGCTCGTTCGAATTGGTGTGAAGGACATCATAGATCGGATTGTTGCGCGGGCTTGCCTGCAGTTTTGGCAGGAATGGAAAGGCCTGATCGGCCTGTACGGTGCAGCGGAATTCACGTTCGAACACGGGCAGGATGTCGCTGCGCATGATCTCGCCCCAGCGTCCGCCCCACGTTGTGATCTTGAGGGTTGCGGCCTGGGCATTGGCCACGTGCGGAGCGACGAGTGCCGCGGCTCCTGCGGCGATAAGTGTCCTGCGATCAATCGTTCTACTGGTCATGGTGGATACCCCTCGGTTTGTGCTCAGAGCTTCACATAGGCCTTCAGCCCGATGACCTTCTCGATGATCAGAACCACCGCAAGCGCCATCAGGATCGACACCATGGACGCCGCAGCGATTGCGCCATCCAGGTCGAACTTCATGTAGTTAAACAGGACAACAGGCAGTGTCTCACCATTCGGCACCACCAGAAAAAGCGAGATCGGGAACTGGTCGAAGGAGACGATGAAGGCAAAAATTCCCCCCGCGATGACACCGGGCCGGATCAGTGGCAATGTCACTTCGAAAAAAACCCGGAGCGGAGACGCGCCAAGCGCCGCCGCCGCCTCTTCAAGCCTGCGGTCGAAATTCGACAGGACGGCGAGCGTCGCGCGCAGGACATAGGGGATCGCGACCAGCGTATGGCCCATGATGAGCCCCCACACCGGCCTGCCGAGATCGAGGATCAGATAGAGCTGGAACAGCGCGAGGCCGGTGAGAATAGCCGGCAGCATCAGCGGTGACATGAAGAACGCGGTCATCAGCCGTGCTCCCGGCAGGTTACCGCGGGCAAGTGCCAAAGCCGCCGAGGCACCAATGACGATGGAGAGCACGAGGACCGCCGTGGCCACCTTCAGGCTCAGCGCGAAGGCATTCATGAAGTCGGCATTGGTCAGGAACTTCTCAAACCAGCGCCAGGTGACGCCGACTGGCGGAAACGAGATGAACGGCGTCGTATTGACCGCGAAGACCAGAATCACCGCCAGCGGTGCCAGCAGGAAGAACAGGATCGCGCCATTGAGCGCGAAATAGGCCGTGCGTCCGAGATCAATGCGAGGACGGCTCATGCGAGCTTCTCCCCACTTGCAAACCGGCCAAGCACCGCGTTGTAGGCGATGACGAGCGCCAGCGAGACGACGAGCAGCACCACGCCGAGAGCGGCCGCGAACATCGGATTGAAGCTCGCCGAGACCTGCTGGAAGATCAACATCGGCAGGGTCAGGACATCCGTTCCGCCCAACAAAAACGGCGTCACATAGGCCGAGATCGCCAGCGCGAACACCAGAAGTGAGCCGGCAAGGATCCCTGGCAGGCTCAGCGGCAAGGTGACTTCCAGAAAGGCTCGCATGCGGCTCGCACCGAGGCCACGGGCGGCCTGTTCAAGCCGCTCGTCAATGCGGGCGATGACCCCGGTCAGCGTCAGCACCATGAACGGCACGTAGATGTGGACCAGCGCAACGATTGTCCCGAACTCATTGTACATCAGCGGCAAGGGCCGCTCGATCAGCCCCCAGCCCAGAAGCGTCTGGTTGATGACGCCCCGGTCCTGCAGGATCGTCATCCAGGCGAAGGTCCGCACCACGATGCCGGTGAGCATGGGCGCGATGACCGCCATCAGGAGGAGCGCGTGCCCAAGGGTCGACCGCGTGCGCGCCATCCAGTGGGCGAGCGGATAGCCCACAACGAGGGCGATGAGGGTCGTGACAAGGCCAATGCGCAGCGTGGCGACGAGCGCCTCCGCATAGAGGCTATCGTCGAGGAGCCGCTGATAATGGCGCGTGGTCAGTACCACATTCGGATTGGCGATCGGATTTCCGGACAGGACCGACAGCACCGCCATGGTGGCAAACGGCATCACGAAGAAGATCACGAAGACCAGAAGGGCCGGTCCGACCCCCCAGGCCACGGGTGAGATCGCCGCTTTCCGCCTGACGATTGCCGCCTCATCTGCCATGGGCGCGCCTCTTCTGCGGCGTGTTGCTGAACCTTTCGGCAAGGGCCTGGGCCAAATCAAGCAACATGCATGCCAGATGGTGCCGCTCGGTGGCCTCGACCTGCACGGCGGAAAAGGCGATGTAGGGCGCGAAGGCTCCGCCCCGCGTGTCACGATCCTCAATCGCGACCGACAGGCCACTGAGCCCAGGGTGCGCCTCGTCGTCGGATTCGTCGTAGTCTCGGGCGCGAGCACGCTGCAGGCGCTCCATGAGTTCGTCCAGGGTATGCGGCGCGCGTGGCCTTGGGGTCGGCGGGAACGGGGTAAACCGGCGGGCGACGTCACCATCGTCGAGGCGGGCCAGCAGGACCCTGCCTGTCGAATTGGCCCAGGCTGGGCCGCGTGTGCCCGGCGGCGTCACCACGCGCAGCGGGTGGGTGCCCGGCCGCGAGCGCAACACGACGACATCGATCCCGTCGAGGATCGACACGCCCGTCGAATGGCCGGTCCGCCGCGTGATCTCCTGCAGCCCCTCATCGGCCGCCTCCAGGATCGGGTCGCCGGCACCATAAGCCCGACCCAGCTCCAACATGAGCAGGCCGGGGCGATAGCGCAGCGTCTCGATGTCGCGTTCGAGCAAACCGAAGGCAGCCATGTCCTTCAGGAGCCGCGAGGTCGTGCTCTTCGGCCAGCCCTTCGCGATCGAAAGATCCGCAACTCCCGTGTCGCGCCGATCGCGTTTGAGCCAATGAAGTACTTCGGCAGCGTTGGCCAAGCTCATCTATAGTTCCACTATTCGGGACACCGTTCTCTATATTGGAACGATAGAAGCGAGAGAAAGGGTTGTCAAGCACGTCGCGATGCGCCAGTTCAACCTCACACCGGCACTGTTCTTCGGCCATGGAAACTGAGCAGGCCTGAGCCCTCGGCGGGGCTGTCTCAGAAGCGGCTCAGGTTCTGCCGGCAGGTCTCGCCGAGTTGTGCCGTTTTGCCCTGCAGGCAGGTCTTGATCTGTGCGGGTTCCGCCAAACTACTGCAATAACGCTCGATCTCGGGGCGGCAACTGGCGACGGCGGCGAAGGCCTCGCCGCACGTCGGGCTGAGCGAAGCCCGGTTGGCATTGAGGCATTTCGCGACACGGCCCTCGCCCGGAACGACCGTGCCGCAGAACCTGAGATAGTCGCGGAAGCAGGCGCTGGTCAGATCGGCAGACGCGGACGAGGCCCAGACAAGCAAGGCGACGGCAGCGAATATAAGGCGTGGCGGGATCATGACCTGATCTCCACCCGGGGCCGGATCGTGCCCGGCCTTTGCGGCATTGTCCCGGCTTCAGGCGTCAAGCGCTCGCCCTGCCGGGTCAGGCCATGGCCATTGCTAGCACGGTTCTGCACCCGCTCGTAGTCGGGATAGACGCTGCCGAAGATGCGGTCGAGCACCGAGGTGAACAGCCCGTAGTGGCCGCGATAGCGGGCATGATGTAAGGCATGATAAGTCGGTGTCACCAGCCAGCGGCCAAGCCTGGAACGGGCAAACCAGCCGGGAAACACCTCGACATTGGAATGTCCCAGCACATTCAGCGCGTAGTTGGCCAGCCCATAGGCCGCAAGGCCCGCAACGCTAATGCCGATGGTGGAAGACAGCAGGACCGCCGCCCCCAGCGCACCGGTGAGCAGAACCAGCCGTTCAAGCAGCGAGAACGACAACGAGGTCAGCGGGTCCGTGACCTTGGCGACATGGTGCTGGCGGTGAATGAAGAACAGCGCCCTGGTGTGCATGGCCCGGTGCGTGACGTAGAACCAGATCTCGAACAGCACGAACATCAGAAGGAAGGTGACAAGCGTGTTCGCAATGGTGGCCGGCACAGGCGTCATCAGGCCGGTGTAGATCAGCGCTGTGACGGCCATCGCGTCGAGCACGAGGACGGGAATGGCGGCGAGGAGTTCTGAACGCAGCTGGCCGTCCGCCAGTGCCATGCGGAACACTTTGCGGTTGCGGGCGAAGGCCGAGAACCGGAGCCAGAGGAAAGCGGCCCCGACAACCACGGCGCTGCGGAAGATCACGCCGCCCAGGATGAGGGCGAAGGCTGCGGCAAGCGGGACGGCACCCGCCGGTGTCTGGATCATCACATCTGGCATGGAACACTCCTGGCAGGTTGCGGGATTGCCGCAGGCGGCGCGGGCCGCCTGAGCAATCCCCCCGGGGTCGATGAGAAGATGTGGGCTCAGTTGCGCGTGAACGAGCCGCTGCGGGTGGCGGAGCGGCCGCCGGGGCCGGTATAGGTCGAGTTGGACTGGAATTGTCCCGGCGCGGTCCGCGTCACGCTGCCTGAGCGGGAAGCCGTGCGGCCTTGCGGGCCGGTGGTCGAGCCGCCGTAGTTGCAGGTGCCGCCTGCGCAAGAGCCGCCGCCCTGGCTGGTGACGGAGCGGCCTCCGGGACCGGTGGCGCTGCCGTTGCGGCTCCACTGGGCCTGGGCAAGGGTTGTGCCGGCGATCAGGATCGTGGCGGCGGCGATGGTTGTGAGCATGCGGGACATGGGATGTTCTCCTTCATGAGCGGCGCCATCAGCGGCGTCGTTGATGAGAGTGCGGGTGATGCATTCCGCGCGTGTTTCCGCGTGCGGCATTTGTGTTTCGGCGGGTTTCGAAAGCGCCGCGCTGAAATCTTTCGAAACAATTTGGCCACTGGACCGTGATGGCCGGAGGCATGACACTGTAGACGCAAGCCTCAGGAGCTTTGATGGAGCCGCTTCATTCCGTGCTGATTGTCGATGACGACATCGAGATCAGATCGCTGCTGGAGCGTTATCTGAAGGGCAACCAGTTTGCCGCGCGCACCGCCGCCGACGCGGTGCAGATGGACCGGCTGCTGGCACGCGACAGTTTCGATTGTCTCGTGCTCGATCTGATGATGCCGGGCGAGGACGGGCTGGCCATCTGCCGCCGCCTGAGGGCCCAGGGCAACGACATCCCGATCATCATGCTGACCGCCAAGGGCACCGATATCGACCGCATCATCGGGCTTGAGATGGGGGCTGACGACTATCTGGCCAAGCCGTTCAATCCGCGCGAGCTGCTTGCCCGGATCAGCGCGGTGCTGCGGCGGCGTACGAAGGTGCCAACCGGCTCGCCAGAGGCCGGGGGCGAAATCAGCATCGGCGCTTTCACGCTGCATCTGAGCACCCGGAAACTGACCGGCGGCGAGACCGAGCACCGGCTGACCACCGGCGAGTTCGCCATGCTGCACGCGCTGGCGGCACGACCAGGCCGGCCGCTGTCGCGCGAGCAGCTGCTGGACCTGACCAAGGGCAGCGGCATCGCCGTGATGGACCGCAGCGTCGACATCCAGATCTTCCGGCTCAGGCAGCTTGTCGAAACAGACCCGGCCAGGCCTGAACTGATCCAGACTGTGCGCGGCCATGGCTATGTCTATGTGCCGCGCTCCAGCGGCGCTGGACCGTGATGACGGAACCTGGGTCAAAAAGCTGGCTTCGTTCGCTTCTGGCGCGCAACGCGGCGCTGATCGTTGCGCTGGTGCTTGGCGGCCAGATCATCACGCTTATCGGCCATCTTCTGATTGTCCAGGTGCCGCGCGCCAACCAGCTGGCGGAGCTGACCGGGCGCTACCTCACGGTGCTCGAACAGGCGCTGGCGTCGGCCAACACAGCCAAGCGTGACCGCATCATCACCGGGGCGGCGAACGGGCCGTTGCGCATCGTGCGGGGTGGCCCACCTCCTGAACCGGCTTCAAATTGGCTCTCCCAAGTCTTCGTGGCGCGCATGCAGGGCCTGTTGCCGGGCCGCACGATCATCATCACGCCAGCGCCCGAAGAGGCGCTCTGGCTCGAGGCCCATGCGGGCGACGAGAGGCTGTGGGTCGTCACCGAAGCCAAGGGTATCGTGGCCAGCAACTTCTACACCTGGCTGATCATGTCGCTGGCTGGTGTGGCGATCGGCCTTGTAGGGGCGCTGCTGATCAGCCGAAGGATTAACCGGCCGCTGTCCGAACTGGCCGAGGCCGCGCGGCAGGTCGGGGCGGGTGGTGCCGTCCCCCATTTACCGGAGAACGGGCCCGCGGAGCTGGCCGCCGTCGCGTCTGCCTTCAATCGCATGGTTCGGGACCTCGAGACCCTCGACAGGGACCGCGCCCTGATGCTCGCGGGCATCTCCCATGACCTCAGAACGCCGCTGACGCGGGCCCGGCTTGCCGTCGAGATGCTGGGCGAGAGCGCGGACGCGGATCTGACGGCGCGGATCATCGACAGCATCAACAAGGTCGACCGCACGCTTGGCCAGTTCCTCGCTTTCGCGCGCGACGAAGGGGCCGAGCCGCTTGCCTTTGTGCAGATCAACCAGCTGGTATCGGAGGTGGCCGAGAGCCACCGGAAAGCCGGAACGGACGTCGGTCTTGATGCCGGCGCACTGCCCGAGATCGCGGTGCGTCCGCTGGCGCTCGGCCGTGCCGTGGAAAATCTCGTCGAGAATGCCCTGAAGCATGGCGGGCCACCCTTCAGTCTTGCCACGGCGTTCGATGGCGACAGCATCACGATCATCATGCGGGACCATGGTGTCGGCATCGCGCCCGATGACGCGGAGCGGCTGCTCCAACCCTTCCAGCAGCTCAGGCCCGACAAGGGCCGCTCCGCCGGCCTCGGATTGGCGATTGCCGAGCGCATCGCCCGGTTGCACGGCGGGGACCTGACATTCAGGCGGGCTACAGATGGCGCTTTTGAAGCTCATCTGAGAGTCAGCACCAGAAACCAAAAGGTATGATAAAAAACAAGATACCGGTCGCAATGATATTCAAAAACCCGACCGGTCGAGTAGGTATGCCGGGCATCGACCCAAAATCAAACTGTCAACGAGACGAGGTGGCGGCCTGAATGACCGCCACCTGCAGAATAGGCAGATTCACGAACTGGCCAGTTCCTTGGCGACCGCATCGGCACCGAGCAGGATGACGAACTCGAGATTGGTTGTCGGCTCGAAGCGCTTCATGAGAGCAAGGAACTGCTGTTTCTCGGCGTCGGTAAGCTGTGGTCTGCCCCTCGCGACCTCCCGGATGGCTGAGCGCACGGCTTCAATGTACGCGATCTGACGATCGATCGACGCTGTGGCTGACACGACCCCGGAATGCCCCGGATAGATCATCGTGGCGGCATTCGTCATGGCCTTTAGGCGCTGCACCTGCTGCAGAAACTTTGCGGTGGTTCCATTGCCCATGAAGGTGTGGATGCGGGGCATCACAAGATCACCGACAAACATAGCTGTCGGGTTGGAAGGCAGCGTGATCACTGCATCCGCTGCGGATTCACCCTCACCAAGGTCGGTGACAACAAAGTCGACGCCGTCAATCCTGATGGGCTGGCCGCTCGATGCGATCGTATTCGGGAAACGCCGGTCCTGTTCTGTCTCTGCTTCCCCAACCAGCGTCGGCACAAATTTCTGCAAATCGGCGTCGGCCGCACGGGTTGCATCTGCCACGGCCTTGGTGGCGATGATCGGCACATCGGCGCCGCCGAGCATCTGGGTGACACCAAAATTGTGGTCGGGATGCATATGCGTGAAGATCACGCCGCGTATCGGCTTGTTGAGGCTTCGCACGGCTTCTCTCACCGCTGTACCATCAAACTTGCGAAAGGGCGCATCAATCATGACGAACCCGGTTTCTGTTTCGATGCCATAAGTTATGCGAAATGCTCCCTCCGACGGAGCGACGAAGCTGCGAATGGCAACAGGGATCGCGGAAGTGCTCCCGGCTCGAACAGAGTTTTGCGCCGCGACATGGGATGCCGGTGCGAGCCAGGCTGAGGTCACTGCACCAGCACCGATCATCGCGGCGCGGCGGGAGATGGAGATGTGTTGAGGACATGTGATGTCGGACATTGAGTTCTCCTGTAAGAATGGGTTGATGACTTTTCGCCGGGAGCCGCACCGGGTTGGCGCTGCGCTCCCGCAAGGAATGCCTGATCAAGGGCCCGACAGGGCCTATCTGCACTCCTCAACGGAGGATGGATCGCCGGCGACGGGAGCAGCGCGCTTCGCCGGCTCAAGATCGTTGATGAAATGACGGACAAGCCCGCCCTGGGCGATCGGCTTGGCCAGCGTACGCTCGGCCGTCATCAGAAGGCTTTTGACATACGGGCGCTGCCAATGGGCCATCAAGGCCTCTGGACTGCGCCAGATTTCATAGAGAGTGTAGCGGCCCGGCTGGTCTTGGACCTTGTGGGCATTGAAGACGATCATGCCGGGATCAAGCTGGGTGCAACGCGTCAGTTTGCGTAGCGCTTGCTCAAACTCGACCTGCCCATCCGCCCGAACATCGAATTCGACGACCAGGGCGGTTTCACCGTTGGGGTGAGTCGCCTTTACTTTTTCCTGCGCCAGCGCCGTATGGCTTGCCATCACAAGTGCGGCGGTCATGGCGAATGCCGCCAAATCCAGGGAACGCCGGTGCATGACAGCAGCGGATATGTTCTTGCAGTAAACCGAATAGAGCATCGTTCGCATCAGATTTGACCTTTCATCTGGTTTCTAAGGGGGCGATGACGTCGGGCGCCGGATTGCGCTGTCGTCCCCTCAACAGATGGTTGGTCAGCGCTTCGCAGCAATCGCCTCAACCGGATCACAGAAATCCAGCCGGGCGCTGGTACCCGAAAATGCGCCACTCACTGTTCCCAGGGTGCGGTGCCCCGAAACTTCTGAACCATGAAATCGACGAAGCTTCGGGTCTTGGGAGGCAGCCCGATCTTGTCCGGATAAACCACGAAGACTGATGTTTCGGGGATACTCCAAGCGGGAAGGATCTCGACGAGCGCGCCTGACCTCAGGTGTTGTGCCATGACAAAGCGGCCAAGAAGAGCAATTCCAAGCCCATTCAGCGTAGCAGCCAGCAGAAACTCGGAGCTGTTCGACCTCAGAAGCGGCTGCAACTTGACCGCTGTCTGCTCTCCGTCCGGACCTGCAAGACCCCAGGTGCCGGCGGTGCGAAGTGGCGTGAACTCAAGGCAGGCGTGGCTGGTCAAATCATGCGGATGGATTGGCAAGCCTCGTCTCGCGACATAGTCCGGCGATGCGCACAGCATCCGCACATTCCCAGTCAAACGGCGGGCGATCAGATTTCCTTGATCGAGTTTTCCGACCCGGATCGCCACATCGACCCTGTTGCCACCAAAGTCTATAAACTCGTCGTTGAGAATGACTTCCAGCGTAAGTTCAGGGTGCAGCGCCATGAACTCATGGATGAGAGGGCCAACGTAGAGCCGCCCGAAGGCATTCGGCACTTGCACGATCAAATGACCGGCAGGGTGCAATGCCATGCGCTGGATAGTGTTTTCAGCTTCCGCAACCTGAGCAACCGCCCCTTTGCAGCTCTCGAGAAAAAGCAGGCCTGCCTCAGTCACGACGATAGCACGCGTGCTTGTTCCCCGTCAGCATCCATGAGACAGATTTGAGGTCTTCACGAAGGGAGGATTTCTGGTTCATCGTAGCCGCAAGGAGCGAAGATGAAACAGAGATCCGGGCCGGACAAAGCGCCGGCAGATCAAG
>JAESGN010000573.1_pt1 | contig 25458 bp, 38 predicted proteins | sample 9269731 | NCBI WGS metagenome assembly JAESGN01 (sample SAMN15720683, study PRJNA650826) | algae metagenome | isolation source: Mojavia pulchra JT2-VF2 and co-occurring heterotrophs from desert soil | place: USA: Cadiz Valley, Joshua Tree National Park, CA | collected 1998-06-08
ACGATGGCCAAGGCGAAGTTTGAGCGGAACAAGCCGCACTGCAACATTGGGACGATTGGTCACGTGGACCATGGCAAGACGTCCCTGACGGCGGCGATCACGAAGGTGCTGGCGAAGTCCGGTGGTGCGTCCTTCACGGCGTATGACCAGATTGACAAGGCGCCTGAGGAACGGGCCCGTGGCATCACGATCTCGACGGCGCATGTCGAGTACGAGACGGCCAACCGCCATTACGCCCATGTGGATTGCCCCGGCCACGCCGACTACGTGAAGAACATGATCACGGGCGCGGCGCAGATGGACGGCGCGATCCTGGTGTGCTCGGCCGCCGATGGCCCGATGCCGCAGACGCGCGAGCACATCCTGCTGGCCCGCCAGGTGGGCGTGCCCGCGCTGGTGGTGTTCCTGAACAAGATGGACCTGGCCGACCCCGACCTGGTCGAGCTGGTGGAGATGGAGCTGCGCGAGCTGCTGTCGTCTTACCAGTTCCCGGGCGACGACATCCCCATCATCAAGGGCTCGGCCGTGGCCGCCCTCGAGGACAAGACCCCCGAGATCGGCGAGAACGCCATTCTCGAGCTGATGGCCGCCGTGGACAGCTACATCCCGCAGCCCGAGCGTGCGATTGATCGCCCCTTCCTGATGCCGGTCGAGGACGTGTTCTCGATCTCCGGCCGTGGCACGGTGGTGACGGGCCGCGTGGAGCGCGGGATCATCAAGGTGGGCGAGGAAGTCGAGATCATCGGCCTGAAGGACACGGTGAAGACGACGGTGACGGGCGTTGAGATGTTCCGCAAGCTGCTGGACAGCGGCGAGGCGGGCGACAACATCGGGGCGCTGCTGCGTGGCACGAAGCGTGAGGACGTGGAGCGCGGCCAGGTCCTGGCCAAGCCCGGCTCGATCACGCCGCACACGCAGTTCAAGGCCGAGGCCTACATCCTGACGAAGGAGGAGGGCGGGCGCCACACGCCGTTCTTCACGAACTACCGCCCGCAATTCTACTTCCGCACGACGGATGTGACGGGCATCGTGAAGCTGCCGGAAGGTGTCGAGATGGTGATGCCGGGCGACAACGTCTCGATGGATGTCGAGCTGATCGCGCCGATCGCGATGGATGAAGGCCTGCGCTTCGCGATCCGCGAGGGTGGCCGCACCGTCGGCGCCGGCGTCGTCGCCAGCATCGCGAAGTAAGCGGGCACCTTACCATGGACAGCCAAAATATCCGCATTCGCCTCAAGGCGTTCGATCACCGCGTGCTCGATGGCAGCACGCGGGAGATCGTCCAGACCGCGAAGCGGACCGGCGCGCGCGTGCGGGGCCCGATCCCGCTGCCGACGCAGATCGAGCGTTTCACGGTGAACCGCTCGCCCCACGTGGACAAGAAGAGCCGCGAGCAGTTCGAGATTCGGACGCATCGCCGGCTTCTCGACATTGTCGACCCTACGCCGCAGACGGTGGACGCGCTGATGAAGCTCGACCTGGCGTCCGGTGTGGACGTCGAGATCAAGATCTGAGGACGGAACGATGGCCACCCAGGTCCGGACGGGGCTGATCGCGCGCAAGCTCGGCATGACTCGTCTTTTCAATGATGATGGCACCACCACGCCGGTGACCGTGCTCCACCTCGACGCGGTCCGCGTCGTGGCGCAGCGCACGGCCGAAAAGGATGGCTACACCGCCCTCCAGATCGGGATCGGCAAGGCGAAGCCGAAGAACGTCTCCAAGGCCAACCGCGGTCACTTCGCGAAGGCCGGCGTCGAGGCGCCGCTGAAGGTCACGGAGTTCCGCGTGGACGCCGCCGCCCTGGTCGAGCCGGGCACCACCCTTTCTGGCGCGCATTTCGTCGCCGGCCAGAAGGTGGATGTCACGGGCACGTCGAAGGGCAAGGGCTTCGCGGGCGCGATGAAGCGCTGGAACTTTGCCGGCCTTGAAGCCTCGCACGGTGTGTCAATCAGCCACCGCTCGCACGGCTCCACCGGCAACCGCCAGGATCCGGGTAAGACCTTCAAGAACAAGAAGATGGCGGGCCATCTTGGAGTCGAGCGCATCACCACGCAGAACCTCGTGATCGCTGGTCACGATGCGGAGCGCGGTCTGCTGCTCATCAAGGGCGCCGTCCCGGGCTCCGCCGGCGGCTATGTGCTGGTGCGTGACGCTGTGAAGCGCGCGCGCCCCGCCGATGCGCCGTTCCCCACTGCGCTTTCATCCGCGCCGCCCGCGGCGACGGTCTGAGGTCAGGTCCATGCAAGTTTCTGTCATCACTCTGGACAACGCCCCGGCCGGCGAAGCCGAGTTGCCGGACGAGCTGTTCGCCACCGCGCCGCGCGCCGACATCATGGCCCGCGTGGTTCACTGGCAGCTCGCGAAGCGCCGCGCCGGGACCCATAAGGTCAAGGGCATGGGCGAGGTTTCGGGCACGACCCGCAAGCCTTACCGCCAGAAGGGCACGGGTTCGGCCCGCCAGGGCTCGCTCCGCGCGCCGCAGTTCCGCAAGGGCGGCGTCGTGCATGGCCCGGTCGTTCGCGACCATGGCTACAGCCTGAACAAGAAGGTCCGTCGCCTGGGTCTGATCTCCGCCCTCAGCCAGAAGGCGAAGGACGGCAAGCTCGTCGTCCTCGACGCCGCGACGGCCGACCAGGCGGCGAAGACCAGCACCATGGCCAAGCAGGTCAAGGCGCTGGGCTGGACCAAGGCGCTGGTGATCGACGCGGAGGTGAATGATCACTTCCTGCGCGTGCTGCGCAACATCCCGGGCATGGACGCGCTGCCGACAGCGGGCGCCAATGTCTATGACATCCTCAACCATGACGTGCTCGTGCTCACGCGCGCCGGCGTCGAAGCCCTGAAGGAGCGCCTCGCATGAGTGCGTCCATCAGCAAGCCCAAGGCTGCTGCGAAGATCAGCGCCGAGCGGATGTACCAGTGCATCCTCTCGCCCCTGGTGACCGAGAAGGCCACCTTGATGAGTGAGCAGGGCCAGTATGCGTTCCGCGTCGCGATGGACGCCTCGAAGCCTGAGATCAAGCAGGCGGTCGAGGGGCTCTTCGGCGTGAGCGTCCTGGCGGTGAACACGCTGGTGATGAAGGGCAAGGCCAAGCGCTTCAAGGGCCGTCCTGGCCAGCGCTCGGATTGGAAGAAGGCGATGGTGCGCCTGGCCGATGGCCAGAGCATCGATCTGACCACGGGGCTCAGCTAAGCCATGTCGCTCAAGAACTTTAACCCGACGACGCCGAGCCTTCGCGGCACGGTCCTGATTGACCGGTCCGGTCTGTGGAAGGGCAAGCCCGTGAAGGGGCTGACGGAGGGCAAGAGCCACTCCGGCGGCCGCAACAATCACGGCCGCATCACCGTGCGGTTCCGTGGGGGCGGTCACAAGCAGTCCTACCGGATCGTGGACTTCAAGCGCCGCGCCAACTGGGGCATGCCGGCGACGGTGGAGCGGATCGAGTACGATCCGAACCGCACGGCCTTCATCGCGCTGGTGAAGTACAGCAACAACGAGATCGCCTATATCATCGCGCCGCAGCGCCTGAAGGTGGGCGATGTCGTGATCGCCGCCGACAAGGCCGATATCAAGCCGGGTAACGCGATGCCGCTGGGCGCGATCCCGGTCGGCACGGTGATCCACAATATCGAGCTGAAGCCGGGCGCCGGCGCCAAGGTCGCGCGTTCGGCCGGGACCTTCGCGCAGCTGGTCGGCAAGGATGCCGGCCTCGCGCAGGTCAAGCTGATGTCGGGCGAGCTGCGCACCGTGCGCAGCGAGTGCCTGGCCAGCATCGGTGCCGTGTCCAATGCGGACAACAGCAACCAGGATCTGGGCAAGGCGGGTCGTAGCCGTTGGCTGGGTCGCAAGCCGCACAACCGCGGCGTGACGATGAACCCGGTGGACCACCCGCATGGTGGTGGTGAAGGCCGGACCTCCGGTGGTCGCCATCCGGTGACGCCGTGGGGCAAGCCGACCAAGGGTGCGAAGACGCGCAACAACAAGCGGACGGATCGCAATATCGTGCGCCGCCGCAACGCGACGAAGGGCTAATCGCGATGCCGCGCAGTGTATGGAAAGGTCCGTTCGTAGACGGATACCTCCTCGCCAAGGCGGAGACCGCAAGGAACTCCACCCGCAACGAGCTCATCAAGACCTGGTCGCGCCGCAGCACCATCTTGCCGCAGTTCGTGGGCCTCACCTTCGGGGTCTACAATGGCAAGAAGTTCCTGCCGGTTCAGGTGTCTGAAAACATGGTTGGCCACAAGCTCGGCGAATTCGCGCCGACGCGGACCTTTGGTGGTCACTCGGCCGACAAGAAGGCGAAGCGGGGCTAACCCATGAGCAAGCCGAAACACCCCCGCGGCCTCGCGGATTCCGAGGCCCAGGCCATCACGCACAACATCCGCGTGAGCCCGATGAAGCTGAACCTGGTGGCCGCGATGATTCGCGGCGCCAAGGCGCAGGATGCCGTTGCGACGCTGACCTTCAGCAAGCGCCGCATCGCCCAGACGGTCAAGAAGACGCTCGAAAGCGCGATCGCCAATGCCGAGAACAACCATCAGTTGGACGTCGATCGTCTGGTGGTGGCCAAGGCGGAAGTGGGTCGCTCCATCGTGATGAAGCGCTTCGCCGCCCGTGGCCGCGGCAAGTCGTCGCGCATCGAGAAGTGGTTCAGCCACCTGAAGATCGTGGTCGCGGAACAGCAGGCGCCGGCGGCGCCCTCCGAAGCGAAGGCAGCTTAATATGGGTCACAAAGTCAATCCGATCGGTCTGCGCCTCGGGATCAACCGCACCTGGGACAGCCGCTGGTATGCGGGCCGCGATTATGCGCGCCTGCTGCATGACGACCTGAAGCTGCGCGAGACCCTGAAGGAGCGGCTGAAGTCCGCCGGCGTCTCCAAGGTGGTAATCGAGCGTCCGGCTAAGAAGCCGCGCGTGACGATCCATGCCGCGCGGCCTGGCGTCGTCATCGGCAAGAAGGGCGCCGACATCGACACGCTGCGCAAGGAGTTGTCGGTCAAGGCGGGCGCCGAGGTCTCGCTGAACATCCTCGAGATCCGCAAGCCGGAGCTCGACAGCGTTCTGGTGGCCGAGAGCATCGCGCAGCAGCTGGAGCGCCGCGTGGCCTTCCGGCGCGCGATGAAGCGCGCGGTGCAGTCCGCCATGCGCCTGGGCGCGCTGGGTATTCGGATCAATTGCTCCGGCCGCCTGGGTGGCGCCGAGATTGCGCGCATGGAGTGGTATCGCGAGGGCCGCGTGCCCCTGCACACGCTCCGTGCCGATATCGACTACGGCGTGGCGACGGCGAAGACGACTTATGGCACCTGCGGCGTGAAGGTGTGGATCTTCAAGGGCGAGATCATGGCCCATGATCCGAGCGCGCAGGACAAGCGCGCCCAAGAACAAGCGCCCCAGCGGTAACAGGTGAACTGAAATGTTGCAGCCGAAGCGAACCAAGTATCGGAAGGCCCATAAGGGCCGCATCAAGGGCGTGGCCAAGGGCGGCTTCACGCTGTCCTTCGGCGGTTACGGCCTGAAGGCGCTGGAGCCTGAGCGCGTGACGGCGCGGCAGATCGAGGCGGCTCGCCGCGCGATCACCCGCGCCATGAAGCGCCAGGGCCGCGTCTGGATCCGCATCTTCCCGGATGTGCCGGTTTCGTCCAAGCCCGCGGAAGTCCGCATGGGCTCGGGCAAGGGCGCGCCGGAGTTCTGGGTTTCCCGCGTGAAGCCTGGGCGGATCATGTTCGAGATCGACGGCGTCCCCTTGGACACGGCGCGTGAGGCGCTGACCCTCGGTGCGGCAAAGCTGCCGATCCGCACGAAGATTGTTGCGCGCCTCGGCGCGACGGAGGCCTGAGGTCATGACCAAGATCGTGGACATCCGCACCAAGACGGAAGATGAGTTGGGCGGCCTGCTGCTCGACCTTCGGAAGGAGCAGTTCAACCTGCGTTTCCAGCGTGCCACCGGGCAGCTGGAAGCGACGGGCCGCATCCAGGCGGTTCGTCGTGATATCGCCCGTGTGAAAACCGTCCTGGTCGAGCGTCAGCGCTCGGCCACCAAGGCATAGAGGAGACCACGGCCATGCCGAAGCGAGTCCTCACCGGGCGGGTTGTCAGCGACAAGATGGACAAGACGATCACCGTCTTGGTCGAACGTCGCGTGATGCATCCGCTCTACAAGAAGTTCATTCGCCGCTCGAAGAAGTACGCGGCGCATGACGAAACCAACCTATGCAAGGAGGGCGACCTCGTTTCCATCGAGGAGTGCCCGCCGATCAGCAAGCGGAAGACCTGGATGGTTGTCGCCCGGAACGGCGCGCCCATCGCTGAAGGAGCTGCGGCATGATCTCGGTTGAATCCAATCTCGACGTCGCTGACAACAGCGGCGCGCGCCGGGTGCAGTGCATCAAGGTCCTGGGCGGCTCCAAGCGCCGCACGGCCTCGGTGGGCGACATCATCGTCGTTGCCGTGCAGGAAGCGATTCCCCGCGGCAAGGTGAAGAAGGGCTCGGTCGAGCGCGCGGTCATCGTGCGCACCTCCTACCCTGTCCGCCGCCCGGACGGCTCCGCGATCCGCTTCGACCGCAATGCGGCCGTTCTGATCAACAAGTCGAACGAGCCGATCGGCACCCGCATCTTTGGGCCGGTCGTGCGTGAGCTGCGTGCGCGCAAGTTCATGAAGATCATCTCGCTGGCGCCGGAGGTGCTGTAATCATGGCCGCCAAGATCAAAAAGGGCGACCGGGTGCACGTGCTCTCGGGCCGTGACAAGGGCAAGCGCGGTGAAGTGCTGCGCGTGATGCCGACTGAGAACCGCGCCGTGGTGCAGGGCGTCAACCTGGTGAAGAAGCACACGAAGCAGACGCGCGTGGGCGAGACCGGGGGCATCGTCTCGAAGGAGGCGACGATCGACCTGTCCAACCTGGCGCTGATTGACCCGAAGACGGACAAGCCCGCCCGCGTCGGCTTCCGCATCCTTGAGGATGGGAAGAAGGTTCGCGTGGCCAAGGGCTCTGGTGAGGTGCTCGACGCATGAGCGGGACGAAGAAGGGCAACGCGCCCGGTAACAAGAACAAGCCGGCCAACAAGCCTGCTGCGAAGAAGCCGGAGGCGGGCGAAGCCAGCAGCCGTCGCGTCGAGGCCGTGCCGGCCGCGGCCGGCGCTGCCGCCGCCTCCTGGTCCGAGCCGACCCGCCTGCAGGTCGCTTATGCCGAGGTGATCCGGGCGAAGCTTCAGGAGGAGTTCGGTTATTCGAACCCGATGGAAGTGCCGAAGCTCGACAAGATCGTGATCAACATGGGCGTGGGCGAAGCCGCCGGCGACCAGAAGAAGCTGGATGCGGCCGTCGCCGACCTCACGCTCATCGCCGGCCAGAAGCCGGTGCGGACGCGGGCGAAGAAGGCGATCGCGGGCTTCAAGATCCGTGAAGGCCAGGCCATCGGCTGCAAGGTGACGCTCCGCAAGGCGCGCATGTTCGAATTCCTGGATCGGCTGGTCACGATCGCGCTGCCGCGCGTTCGTGACTTCCGCGGCATCCCCGGCAATCGTGGCTTCGACGGGCGGGGCAATTACGCGCTCGGCCTCAAGGAGCAGATCGTGTTCCCCGAGATCAACTACGATAAGGTTGATCAGGTGCGCGGCATGGACATCGTGTTCGTCACGACGGCGAAGACGGACAAGGAAGCCAAGGCGCTGCTGAAGGCTTTCGATCTCCCCTTCGTCAACTGAATCATTGGAAAACCGCCGCCCGCCCTGACTGACAGGGTGAGCCGGCAGGTTCCGGAGGACCACAGACCAAATGGCCAAGACCTCTTCTGTCGAGAAGAACAAGCGCCGCGAGAAGCTCTCGGCGGCGCATGCCAAGAAGCGCGGTGCGCTGAAGGCGATCGTCATGGACCGCGAGACGCCGATCGAGGACCGCTTCGAGGCGAGCCTCAAGCTCGCCCAGATGCCGCGTAACGGTGCGAAGATTCGCGTCCGCCTGCGCTGCGAGTTGACCGGGCGTCCGCGCGGCAATTACCGGAAGTTCAAGCTCAGCCGTAACCAGCTGCGTGATCTGGCCAATAAGGGTCAGCTCCCCGGCGTGGTCAAGGCGAGCTGGTAGGGAGCCCGGCACATGTCCATGTCCGACCCGTTGGGTGACCTGCTCACCCGCATCCGCAATGCCCATGGCGCGCGCCAGACGCGTTGTGTGGCCCCGGCCTCGCGCCTGAAGACCGATGTGCTCGACGTGCTGAAGCGCGAAGGCTACATCCGTGCCTGGCGCGTGGAGGAGCTGCGCGCCGGCATCAGCCAGATCGAGATCGAGCTGAAGTATTCCGAGGGCGAACCCGCCATCAAGGAAATCAAGCGCGTCTCCAAGCCTGGCCGCCGCGTCTATTCGAAGATCAAGGAGCTGCCGAAGTTCTACAGCGGCCTCGGGATCTCCATTCTGTCCACGCCGCGTGGCGTGATGAGCGATGCCGAGGCCCGCGCTGCCAATGTTGGCGGCGAAGTCCTTTGCCGCGTGTTCTGATAGGGGGCCGGCATGTCTCGCGTTGGTAAATATCCGGTCCCTGTGCCTGCAGGCGTCCAGCTTTCGCTGGCCGGCCGCACGCTGGTGGCCAAGGGCAAGCTCGGTGAGCTGAAGCTCGATCTGACGGACGCCGTGGATCTCGACATCCGCGCGAACGAAGTGGCCGTGATGCCCCGCGGCAAGAGCACGCGTGAGCGGACCCTCTGGGGCACGACGCGCAGCCTGGTCGAGGGCATGGTGCAGGGCGTGTCCGTGGGCTTCACCAAGTCCATGGAAATCACCGGCACCGGCTACAAGGCGGCCGTGGTCGGCAACGACCTGGTGCTGAACCTGGGCTACAGCCACGAAATCCGCTATCCGGTGCCCGCCGGCATCAAGATCAGCTGCGAGCGTCCGACCGCGATCAAGGTCGAGGGCACGGACAAGCAGAAGGTCGGCCAGGTGGCCGCGGAAATCCGCGCCTATCGCGGCCCCGAGCCCTACAAGGGCAAGGGCGTCAAGTACGACAACGAAGTCATCCTCCGGAAGGAGGGGAAGAAGAAGTAATGGCCGACAAACTCGCATTGCGGGATCGCCGCCGGGCGCGCCTGCGCTACCAGATCAAGGTGAAGGGCGCTGGCCGCCCCCGCCTGTCGGTCTTCCGTTCGGGCCGCCACATCTATGCCCAGGTGATCGACGACGCGGCCGGCCGTACGGTCGCCGCCGCCTCGACGCTGGAGAAGGATCTGCGCGGCAGCCTCAAGACGGGCGCCGACAAGGATGCCGCCGTCACGGTGGGCAAGCTGGTGGCCGAGCGTGCGCTCGCCGCCGGGGTTTCCGCGGTCGTCTTTGACCGTGGGCCCTTCCTGTATCATGGGCGCGTCAAGGCGCTGGCGGAGGCTGCCCGCGAGGGCGGCCTGTCCTTCTGAGCCGCGGGGAGATCGATTATGGCACGTGAACCGCGAAGCGGCGGCGAAGGCGAGAACCGGGGGCGTGGCCGTGGCCGCGACCGCGACCAGAACCGCAACCAGCCCGAGCGCGAGCAGGGCGATGAGCTGCAGGACAAGCTGGTCACCATCAACCGCGTCGCCAAGGTGGTGAAGGGCGGCCGTCGGTTCAGCTTCGCCGCCCTGGTGGTCGTGGGTGACCAGAAGGGCCGCGTGGGCTGGGGTTCGGGCAAGGCCCGCGAAGTGCCGGAGGCCATCCGCAAGGCCACCGAGCGCGCGAAGAAGGGCATGATCCGCGTCCCGATGCGCGAGAGCCGTACGCTGCACCACGACGTGGTCGGTGAGTTCGGCGCGGGCAAGGTGGTCCTGCGTTCGGCCCCGGCCGGTACGGGCATCATCGCGGGCGGCCCGATGCGCGCCGTCTTCGAGACGCTGGGCATGGGCGACGTGGTGGCCAAGTGCACCGGCTCGACCAACCCGCACAACATGGTGAAGGCGACCTTCGCCGCACTCTCGCTGGCGACCAGCCCGCGCAGCGTGGCGAACCGCCGTGGCAAGAAGGTCGCTGACCTCATGGGTCCGCGCAAGGATGGCGCCGCCGAGCCGGCGCCGGAGGCTGCTGCCAATGTCTGAGAAGAAGACCGTCCGGGTCACGCAGATCGCGTCCGGCAGTGGGAAGAAGCCGGGTCAGCAGGGTACGCTGATCGGCCTCGGCCTGAACAAGATCAACCGCTCGCGCGAGCTGGAGGATACGCCCGCGGTGCGCGGCATGATCCGCAAGGTGGCGCATCTCATCAAGGTGGAGGGCTGATCGCGGCAACGCGGTCATTCCTTCAAAGGACATGGTCATGAAGCTCAACGAATTGCGTGACAACGAGGGCGCGCGGCCGAAGTTCAAGCGCGTCGGTCGCGGCATCGGCTCCGGCAAGGGCAAGACCTCCGGCCGTGGCGTGAAGGGTCAGAAGGCCCGCACCGGCGTCTCGCTGAACGGCTTCGAGGGTGGTCAGCTCCCGATCTATCGGCGTCTGCCGAAGCGCGGGTTCAAGAACATCTTCCGCATCCAGTACACGGCGCTGAACATCGGCACGCTGGACAAGGCGATCGAGGAGGGCAAGATCTCCGCCGATGCCGAGATCACCGAGACCGCGCTGCGCGAGGCCGGCATCGTTCGCCAGAGCAAGAAGTTTGCCGGCGTGCGCCTGCTCGGTCATGGCGAGATCAAGCGCGCGGTCAAGATCACCGTCTCCGGTGCGTCGGCGACGGCCATCGCGGCGGTCGAGGCGGCGGGCGGTTCGGTCACGCTGCCGGTGGCGGAAGCCGCCGCGGAGTGATGCCGCGGCACTTGCCAGGCGGCATTGACAGGTCTCAGGGGGTTTAGGGCATGGCGTCGGCCACGGATCAGCTCGCGAACAGCCTGAATTTCGGTGTGCTCTCGAAGGCGACCGAGCTGAAGAACCGCATCTGGTTCACGCTCGGCGCCCTCATTGTCTATCGCCTCGGCACCTATATTCCGGTGCCGGGCGTGGATGCGGCCGTGATGGGGGAAATGCTGCGCCAGCATGGTGGCGGCATCCTTGGCATGTTCGACATGTTCACGGGCGGTGCGCTCGGCCGGATGACGGTCTTCGCGCTGAACATCATGCCCTATATTTCGGCTTCCATCATCGTCCAGTTGATGACGGCGGCGATCCCGTCCTGGGAAGCGCTGAAGAAGGAAGGCGAGAGCGGGCGTAAGAAGCTCAACCAATACACGCGCTATCTCACGCTGGTGATCGCCATCGTGCAGGCCTACGGCATTTCCGTGGGGCTGGAGGGGATTCGCGGCACCACGGGTTCGGCGGTTGCTGATCCAGGCATGGCCTTCCGCATCTCCTGCGTGATCACGCTGGTGGGCGGTACCATGTTCCTGATGTGGCTGGGCGAGCAGATCACGGCGCGCGGCGTGGGCAATGGCATCTCGCTCATCATCTTCGCGGGTATCGTGGCGAACCTGCCCTCGGCGCTTGTCTCCACGCTGGAACTGGGCCGGACGGGCGCGCTGTCCACCTTCTTCATCATCTTCTTCCTGCTGGCGGCGCTGGGCACCATCGCTCTGGTGGTCTTCATGGAGCGCGCTCAGCGGCGTATTCCCGTGCAGTACCCGAAGCGCCAGGTGGGCAACCGGATGTTTGGCGGCGAGAACACGCATCTCCCGCTGAAGCTGAACACGGCGGGCGTGATTCCGCCGATCTTTGCCTCCTCGCTGCTGCTGCTGCCGGCCACCATCGCGGGCTTCAGTACGGACCGGACGGCCGAGACCTGGCTGCAGAGCATGGCGAACCTGCTGGCCCATGGTCAGCCCCTCTATATGGGGCTCTACATGGCGCTGATCGTGTTCTTTGCCTTCTTCTACACGGCCGTGGTGTTCAACCCGACCGAGACGGCGGAGAACCTGAAGAAGTATGGCGGCTTCGTGCCCGGCATCCGTCCTGGCCAGCACACGGCGGAGTATCTGGACCGGGTGTTGACGCGGTTGACGGTGGTGGGCGCCATCTACCTTTGCATCGTCTGCATCATCCCCGAGATCCTGATCTCGAATTACGGGGTTCCCTTCTACTTCGGCGGCACGTCGCTGCTGATCATCGTGACGGTGACGATGGACACGGTGGCGCAGGTGCAGTCGCATCTCTTCGCCCACCAGTATGAGGGCCTGATCAAGAAAGCCCGACTGGGCGGACGCGGCCCCAGGCCGCGCTAGGGAGAGACGCATGAACCTGATCCTCCTCGGCCCCCCCGGCGCCGGCAAAGGCACCCAGGCCAAGCTCCTGGAGCAGGGCTTTGGCCTGGTGCAGGTCTCGACCGGCGACATGCTGCGCGCCGAGGTGAAGTCTGGTTCGGCCATCGGGCTGGAGGCCAAGGCGATCATGGAGCGCGGCGCCCTGGTGCCCGACTCGATCATCACCGCGATGATCGCGACCCGGGTGAAGCAGCCGGATGCGGCGAAGGGCTTCATCCTGGACGGTTTCCCGCGCACCGCCCCGCAGGCGGCCGCGCTGGACGAGATGCTGCGTGAGAATGGGATGGTCCTGGACCATGTCATTGAGTTGAAGGTGGATGACGCGGCGCTGGTGGATCGCATTTCCGGCCGCTACACCTGCGGCAAGTGCGGCGAGGGGTATCACGACCACTTCAAGCAGCCCAAGGTTGCCGGCGTGTGCGATGTGTGTGGCAGCACCGAGTTCACCCGCCGTGCGGATGACAAGGCCGAGACGGTGGGGGCGCGGCTTGCGGCCTATCACAGCCAGACCGCACCCTTGCTTCCCTATTATGCCGCGCAGGGCAAGCTGCGCAGCGTGGATGGCATGGCGGACATGTCCGACGTGACCATCGCTTTGACGAGGATTCTTTCGCCGACGACTTGACGCGGGGCTGGCCTTGGTTCTATGTGCGCGCCTCTCACGGGCGCGGCGTGTCTCCAGGGCACTCTTCGGCCGCGTTTCGTTTTGCCTGTCCAATCCATGGCACGACTCGCCAGGACAGGCGTTCGGGGTTTGAAAATTTCGCCGTAAGGCCGGGCTTCCGGAACCGCGGTAACCATAGGACGGGCCCTCCCGGGGGCCACAGGAGCTTGAACGTGGCGCGTATCGCTGGCGTGAACATCCCCACCAACAAGCGCGTGGTGATCTCACTGCGCTATATCTACGGAATCGGCCCGCAGAATGCGGTCACGATCTGCGAGCAGGTGGGGATTCCGGCCGAGCGCCGCGTGAACCAGCTGACCGATGAAGAGATCGTGAAGCTGCGCGAGGTGATTGATCGTGACTACCGCGTGGAGGGTGACCTCCGCCGCGAAGTGGCGATGAACATCAAGCGCCTCATGGACATGGCCTGCTATCGCGGCCTGCGGCATCGCCGTGGCCTGCCGGTTCGCGGCCAGCGCACGCACACCAATGCGCGCACGCGCAAGGGCAAGGCCGTGGCCATTGCCGGCAAGAAGAAGGTGACGAAGTAAGATGGCCCGCACCCCCGGCGGTTCCCGCCCGAAGAAGAAAGAGCGCAAGAACATCAGCTCCGGCGTGGCGCATGTTCTCGCGACCTTCAACAACACCATCGTGACCATCACGGATGCGCAGGGCAATTCCATTGCCTGGTCGTCGTCCGGCGCCAAGGGTTTCAAGGGCAGCCGCAAGAGCACGCCTTACGCCGCCCAGATGGCCGCCGAGGATGCCGGCATGAAGGCCCGGGAGCATGGCATGGAGACCGTCGAGGTGATGGTCTCGGGCCCCGGTTCGGGCCGCGAGTCGGCGCTGCGCGCGCTGCAGTCCGTGGGCTTCCACGTGACCGCCATCCGCGACGTGACGCCCATCCCGCACAATGGCTGCCGCCCGCGCAAGCGCCGGCGCGTCTGAGCCCGACGTCATAAGGCCGCGGGTGCGCCGGTGACGGCCGCACCCGCGGATTTTTGGTTTTACGAGCATCTTCATCCTTCCCGGCGCGCTTTGCCGGGGCCTGATCTGCTCTAGGAGAGACACCCTTGCTCGAACGCAACTGGCAATCCTTGATCAAGCCCGAGAAGCTCCAGGTGGAGTCGGGCAGCACCGATCTGCGCCAGGCGACCCTGGTGGCCGAGCCGCTGGAGCGTGGCTTCGGCCAGACGCTGGGCAATGCGCTGCGCCGGGTGCTGCTTTCCTCGCTGCAGGGTGCCGCCGTGACGGGCGTGAAGATTGACGGCGTGCTGCATGAATTCAGCAGCCTCACCGGCGCGCGCGAAGACGTCACCGACATCATCCTGAACCTGAAGCAGCTCGCCATCCGCTACAATGGCGAGGGCACGAAGCGCCTGATGCTGACGGCGACCGGCCCCGGCGAGGTTACCGCCGCGATGATCCAGACGACGGGCGACATCGAGATCGCGAACCCCGAGCTGGTGATCTGCACGCTGGATGACGGCGCCAAGCTGTCCATGGAGCTGACGGTCCAGGTCGGCCGCGGCTACGTGCCGGCCTCGATGAACCGTGCGGAGGATGCGCCGATCGGCATGATCCCGGTGGACGCGATCTATTCGCCGGTCCGCAAGGTCTCCTACCGCGTCGAGCCGACCCGCGTGGGCCAGGTGACCGATTATGACCGCCTGGTGCTCTCGCTCGAGACCAACGGCACCATCGTCCCCGAGGACGCGGTGGCGCTCGCCGCCCGGATCCTGCAGGACCAGCTGGCGCTCTTCGTCACCTTCGAAGAGCCGCGCGAGAAGATGCGCGACGAGGTGGAGGACGACCTCCCCTTCAACCGCAACCTGCTGCGCAAGGTGGACGAGCTCGAGCTCTCCGTCCGTTCGGCGAATTGCCTGAAGAACGACAACATCGTCTATATCGGCGACCTCGTGCAGAAGTCCGAGCAGGAAATGCTGCGGACGCCGAATTTCGGGCGCAAGTCGCTGAACGAGATCAAGGAAGTGCTGGCCTCGATGGGGCTCTCGCTGGGCATGCCGATCATCGGCTGGCCACCCGAGAACATCGAGGACCTGGCGAAGCGGATCGAGGATCCGTTTTAAGTTACGCCCTCAAACGCCGGGCGCGCGCTCCGCGGGCTTGGCTTCGCCGCGCGGCTGGTGCGCTGGCGGGTGGGGCGGTTGGGCGGCGCCGGCCGCGTTGCGGCCGGATCCTCCTGACGGGGCGCTCGTCTTCGGCGGGCGCTGAGTGATTTGGTGATTGCGGCTGCGGCCGCTGATGGAGACTTGTTATGCGTCACGGTATGGCCAATCGGAAGCTGAACGTCACCTCGTCCCACCGGGCGGCCATGTTTCGCAACATGGCGACCAGCCTGCTGAAGCACGAGCAGATCACCACCACGCTGCCCAAGGCGAAGGAGCTGCGCCCCTATACGGAGCGCCTCATCACCCTGGCCAAGCGCGGGGGCCTGCATGCGCGCCGCCAGGCCCATGCGATCGTCATGGATGACGCCGTGGTCGAGAAGCTCTTCACCACGATCGCCGAGCGCTACAAGACGCGGCAGGGCGGCTATTGCCGCGTGCTCAAGGCCGGGTTCCGCTACGGCGACGCCGCCGCCATGGCCGTGATCGAACTGGTGGACCGCGACGTGGCCGCCAAGGGCCTGGACAGCGGCCCGAAGCCGGAAGCGACCGAGGAGCAGGAGGCGGCGTAAGCCAGCTTCCGACCGGAGCACCCGAACAAGGGGCGAGAGAGCAACCTCTCGCCCCTTTTTCTTTGCGGCGGCCGTCGATTTCAGGAAGGCTCGCGGCTCATGGGTTCGAGGGGATGATCCCTCGCCACCCAGGAGATCCGACCATGCAATACGCCCTGCTCTTTGCCGAACCGGCCAGCGAAATGGCCAAGCGCAACGACCCCGCCGCCGCGTCCGCCTATTGGGGCGCCTGGATGAGCTACATGACCGCGATGCGCGAGGCGGGCGTCATGCAGGGCGGCCAGGGACTGGAGCCCGCGCCCCTCGCGACCACGCTGCGCCTGCGCGACGGTCAGCGCCATGTGCAGGACGGTCCCTATGCCGACACCAAGGAGCAGCTGGGCGGCTTCGTGACCCTCGAGGTGCCCGACCTGGACACCGCGTTGGAATGGGCGGCGCGCAGCCCGGCCGCCGCCGTCGGCGCGGTCGAGGTCCGGCCGGTGATGCCGCCGCCGCCCGCGCAGGGGTGAGCCAGGCGGCGCAGGCGGCGGAGCGCGCGGCCCGGCTGGCCTATGGCCGGCTGGTCGCGATCCTCGCCGCCGGCACGCGGGACGTGGCGGCGGCGGAGGATGCGCTGGCTGAGGCCTTCCACGCCGCGCTCCGCCGCTGGCCCGAGGCAGGCGTCCCGGACAATCCCGAGGCATGGCTGCTGACGGCCGCGCGCCGCCAGCATGGCCACGCCCGCCGGCACGCGCAGGTGCGGGCCGCGGCGGAGCCCACTCTCCGTCTGTTGCTGGAGGAGGAGGCGCCCGAGATGGCCGAGATTCCGGACCGCCGGCTACAGCTGCTCATGGTCTGCGCCCATCCCGCGATCGCGCCCGAGGCGCAGGCGCCGCTCATGCTTCAGACGGTGCTGGGGCTGGATGCGGGGCGCATCGCGGCCTGTTTCCTGACAGCGCCCGCCACCATGGCGCAGCGCCTGGTGCGGGCGAAGGCGCGCATCCGTGACGCCGGGATCGGCTTCGATCTGCCCGGCCCCGCCGAACTGCCGCCGCGCCTCGAAGCGGTGATGAGCGCCATCTATGCGGCCTACGGCACCGGCTGGGCCGACCTTGTGGCTGACGGCACGGGCGGGCAGGGGCTGGCGGAGGAGGCGATCTGGCTGGCCCGGCTGCTGGTGGCGCTGCTGCCGGAGGCGCCTGAGCCGAAGGGACTGCTCGCCCTCATGCTCTATGCGGAATCGCGGCGTTCGGCACGGCGCGATGCGGCGGGGGGCTTCGTGCCACTCTCGGCGCAGGACCCCTTCCGCTGGTCCCGGCCGCTGCTGGCCGAGGCGGAGGCGGTGCTGCGGGCGGCCGCGCGGGCCGCGACGCTCGGGCGCTTCCAGATCGAGGCGGCGATCCAGTCCGTGCATGTCGAGGCGCGGCTGACCGGCGCGGATCGCAGCGCGGCACTGCTTGGCCTCTACGACCTTCTGGCGCGGCTCTCACCGACCGCAGGCGTGCTCGTCGCGCGCGCGGCCGCGATGGCCGAGGCGGGGCAGCCACAGGCCGCCTTGCGCGAGCTGGATGCGCTGGCGGGCCCGCTTGGCCAATACCAGCCCTGGTGGGCGACGCGCGCCCATGTGCTGGCGCGGCTGGGCGAGGGGGAGGCGGCGCGCAAGGCCCGGAGCCGCGCGGCGGGCCTGACGGAGGACCCGGCGGTGCGCGCCTGGCTCCTTAATCGGTGAAGCGCATCTGCGCTGCCATCTCGGGCGCGAATTCCTGCACGGCGGGGCGCAGGGCGGCCGGCCAGCGGGCGACGCGGGGCGGGATGAAGAGCGAAGGGCGCCCCCCATCCAGCAGCAGGATGACAACGGATTCCGTGTGCGTATCGAAGGCAAGGAAGACCCGCGCCTCCTCCGTCACGCCATAGCCATGCACCCAGCGCCCGTCGGCGATGGCGAGCGGCGGCCCAGAGCCTCGCAGCGTGTCGCTCACCAGGCGCTGCCGCCCTGCGGACATGGAGCGCAAGCGCGGCCCGACCGTGGGGTGCCGAGCCAGTTCCAGCACGGGCTGGCCGGCCAGCTCCAGCACCTCGGGCGCTTCGGCGCGGGCGGGGAACGGCGCGAGGATGAGGGCGAGGAGGGCGCGCCTATTCAATGCGGATATTCGCCACGCGCACCAGCTCGGCCATGGCCGCGCGGCCCTGCGTCACGAAGCGGGCGAATTCCTCCGGGCTGTTGCCGACCGGGACGGCGGCGAGTTGCGCGAGGCGCGCCTGCACCGGTGCCTCGGCCAGTGTGGCCACCAGCGCGGCATGGATGGCGGCGATGGGGGCGGCCGGCGTGCCAGCCGGGGCAAACATGGCGACCCACTCGCTCAGCTCGATGCCCGGCGTGCCCAGTTCGGCAAAGGTCGGGATTTCGGGGCGCAGCGGCACGCGTGCGGTGGCGGAGACGGCGATGAAGCGCGCCCGCCCGCTATCCACGATCGGCCCGGCCGAGAGCATGGTGATGAAGCAGCCATCCAGCGTGCCGGCCGCGAGATCTCGCGCCGCATCGGCGCCGCCGCGATAGGGCACATGCGTCGTCTCGATGCCGGCCGCGCGGTTGAGCTGCGCGAGGCCGAGATGCCCCGCCGTCGCATTGCCCTGGGTCCCGATGTTGAGCGGCTGGCGGCGGGCCAGCGCGATGAATTCGGCCAGGTTGCGGGCGGGCAGGTCGGCCTTCACGGCCAGCACCTGCGGGAAGGTGCAGACCAGCGAGATCGGCGTGAAGGCCGTCGCGTAGTCGAAGGGCAGGCCGCGCAGCAGGCTCGGGTTCACGATGTGGCTGGAGGCATCCATCAGCAGGGTCGTGCCATCGGGTGCGCTGCGCGCCACCTCGCCGCCACCGACCGAGCCGCCGGCGCCGGTGCGGTTCTCGACCACGATGGAGGTGCCGAGGCGCTCGCTCATGCGGGGGGTGATGCTGCGGGTCACGCTGTCGGCGGCACCCCCGGCCGCGAAGGGGACGACGAAGCGGATCGGGCGGGCCTGCTGCGCATGCGCCAGCGCCGGAAGGGCGAGGGCGGGCAATGCGAGGGCAAGGCGGCGGGGCAGGATCATGGCGTTCTCCCGAAATGTGCCGCTTCACATCGGCCGCAGGGGCCGGGGCGTCAAGCTCAGGCGGCCTTGGGCTTGAAGCGCATCATCATCGCATTGCGCCAGGCGGGCGGCAGCGCGCCGGTGATGCGGCTCATCGCGTAGAGCGCCCAGGGATAGACCACCCGCAGCCGGCCGGCGCGAATGCCGGCCAGCGTCAGGCGCGCGGCCACCTCGGGCGCCATCAGCCCGGGCATGGGGAAGGCGTTGCGGTCGGTGATGGCGGTGCGGATGAAGCCGGGGCAGATGGCGTGCAGGCGGATGCCGCGTTTGCGCTCCGTCGCGTCCCGCGCCTCGGCCCAGCGCTGCACCGTGGCCTTGCTGGCGCAATAGGCGGGCGCCGTCGGCCCGGCCACGAAGGCGGCGAGGGAGGCGATGACGGCGACGCGCCCGCGCAAGCCGTCGGGTCCCGGCGCCTGCTCCGCCATGGCGGTGATCGCGGGGAGTGCGGTGTTCAGCACGCCGGTCACGTTGGTGTCGAAGATATCGCGCGCGGTCGCGGGGTCCTCGAAGCCATCGCCCGTGCCGGCCCCGATGCCGGCATTGGCGATGACCAGATCCAGCCGCCCGGCGCTTGCGATCCAGGCGGCCATGCCGGCCGCGTCACGCACATCCACGCCCATGGGATGAACCTTGGCGCCCTTGGCTTCACAGGCGGCGGTGGTGGCGGCTAGGCGCGATGCATCGCGCGCCGAGAGGTGCAGCGTGACGCCGTGGGCCGCGCATTCGCGTGCCAGCGCCGCGCCCAGCCCGGCCGAAGCGCCGGTGATCAGAATGCCCATGGGAAACCCCGTCAGAATTCAGGGGGATTTGGCGGGTGCTGCGCTCCGCGTCGAGAGGCTGCGCGAGAGGATCGCATCCTTGCTGCCGCCCATCAGTTCCGCGGCCAGCGAGCCGGGGATGGCGGCGCGGCGCTCGGCCGTCACGAAGAGGCGGGCGATGAGCGTGCAGATCGTGTAGTAGATCAGCGCGACCAGGCTGTAGATCAGCAGCACGCGGAAAGTGGCGCTGGCGAGCAATTCGCCCGTGCGCATCAGCTCCAGCACCGAGATGGTGGCGACGAGCGACGTCTCCTTCACCAGCACCGTCGCGTAGTTGCCGAGTGCCGGCAGGATGGTGCGGAAGGCCTGCGGGGCGACGACGAGCGCGAAGGCCTGCAGCCGGCCGAGGCCGAGCGCCATCGCCGCCTGGCGCTGGCCGGGATCCACCGACTGGATGCCGCCGCGGAACAGCTCGGCCAGGTAGCCGCCGAAGTTGAGGCTGAGCGCCAGCACGCCGGCCACGAAGGCGGGCATGACGATGCCGAGCTCCGGCAGGCCGTAATAGATGTAGAAGATCTGCAGCAGCAGCGGCGTGCCGCGGATGAGCGAGATGAAGCCCCGCGCGGGTGCGGAGAAGAGCGTGACGCCGGACATGCGCGCGCCGCAGACCAGAAGCCCCACGCTCACCGCGCCCACTGCCGAGCAGGCGGCGAGTGCCAGCGTCCAGACCGCGCCGCGCAGCAGCGCGGGCATGTAGAGCAGGATTTCAGCCCAAAGCTCGGCCACGCTGGTTTACGGGATCAGCGTGTCGGGGATGTCCCAGGTGGTGAGGATGCGCAGCAGCTCGCCCTCGGCCTTCAGCGCCGTCACCGCCGTGTTCACGGCCGCCAGCAAGGTCGCGTTGCCCTTGGCGACCGCCATGCCGATCTGCCAGCGATTCACCGGGCGATAGCCCTCGACCAGCTTGAGGTCCGTCAGGCGGCGCGCGCGCAGCTGATAGGCGATGCTGGGCGGGTCAATGAGCGCCACGTCAATGCGGCCGGCGCGGAGGTCGAGCAGCATGGTGGGCGCATCCGGATAGGTCCGCACCTCGCGGATGCCGGGGACGGCGCGCAGCATCTCGAGCTGCACCGTGCCCACCTGCGCCCCGACATTCTGACCGGAGAGCGCGTTGAGGTCCGGGTAGGCGCGGGTGTTGTTGCCGCGCGTCACGAAGCCCTCGCCCCAGCCATAGATGGGGATGGAGAAATCCAGCACCTCGGCGCGGGCGGGCGTGATGAAGAGGGGGGCGGACATCAGGTCGGCGCGGCCGCTCGTGATCTCGCCGATCAGGCTGCCGAAGGGCACTTCGGAGAAGGTGGCGCGCACGCCGATGCGGCGCGCGACGGATTCGCCCACCTCGAACATGATGCCGCGCAGCGTGTTGCTGGTCGGGTCCAGGAAGCCATGCGGCGGCGAGGCGGAGGTGGTGACGATGCGCAGCGTGCCGCGCTGGCGGATCGCGTCCAGCGATTGCGCATTGGCGAGGCTGGCGGGCAGGCCGAGACCCGCGGCGAGAAGGAGGGTTCGGCGGCTGGTCTCGAAGCTCAAGGCGCATCTCCTGCTGGACCCCGCCAGATTGACCGACCATCCCGCGATGCACAAGACTTGTCCGTAACTTTGGCAGAGGTTCCGAATCATGGGCGATGCGCCCCTTTTCACGCCACCGCTGACCTTCATGGGCATGCCATCGGGCGCGCCCGGCCCGGGCAATCGGGTCGCGATCCTCGGCGTGCCCTTCGATTGCGGCATCCACCCATTCCGCATTGGCAGCCGGGAAGGGCCGGCCAGCGTGCGCGCGCAATCGGGCCTCACCCGGCGGCACCATCCCACACTTGCGGATATTGATATCCCGACCCTGCTGGGGGCCGTGGACAGCGGCGATGTGGCCGGCATCACGCCGGGCAAGATCGCGGACGCGCATCCGCGCATTGAGGCGGCGGCGGATGCGATCCTGGCCGCGGGTGCGGTGCCCATCGGCATTGGCGGCGATGGCTCGGTCTCGCTGCCACTGATGCGCGCCGCGGCGAGGCATCATCCGGGGCTGGTGGCGCTGCATGTGGACAGCCATACCGACGCCTATCCGTACAATCCGAACGACCCTTTCGACGCCTCCAACCAGTTCACCCATGCGGCGGAGGAGGGCCTGGTGGATCCGAACTCCACCTGGCATGTCGGGATTCGCGGCTTCACCGGCGTGCGCGGCGTGCTGAAGCATGCGGATAAGCTGGGCTTCCGCGTGCTGACGACGGAGGACCTGATCCGCCGCGGCACGGCGCAGGCCATGACCGAGTTCCGTGAGGTGGTGGCGGACCGGCCGCTCTATCTCTGCTGGGACATGGACGTGTTCGATCCCTCCGTCGCGCCGGGTGTCGCGACGCCGAGCTGGGGCGGGCTCACGGCGCGGGAGGGGATCGAGCTGATGCGCAGCCTCTCGGGACTGAACATCGTGGCCATGGATTTCAACACGGTGAGCCCGGCGCATGACGTGCAGGGCATGGCGGCCTCCCTCTGCGGGCACATGATGATGGAGGCGATGGTGCTGCTGGCCGGGCGGTGGGGGTTGTTGCCGGAGTAGGGTCCGATCGCCTTTGGCGGAATCGCCAAAGGCGTGAATCAGCCCCTCAGCCAAAGGTGACCTGCCCTGGACAGCCCGCCTTGCGCGGAGGACAAGGCCGCATGACACAGCGCCTTTGCAGCATGACCGGCTTCGCGCGCGAGGCCGGCACCCTGGCCGATGGCACCGCCTTCGCCTGGGAGATGAAATCGGTGAATGGGCGCGGGCTCGAACTGCGCTTCCGCCTGCCGCCCGGCCTGGACGCGCTGGAAGGCCCGGCGCGCGAGGCCGCATCCAAGCGCTTCAAGCGCGGCAATGTGCAGATCGGCCTCACGCTGAAGCAGGAAGGCCGCGCACCGCTCGCGCCGGATATGGCGGCGCTGGATCGCATGGTGGAACTGGCGCAGGGCCTCGCAGCGCGTCTGGGTGCCGAGAGCCCGCGCGCCGAGGCGCTGCTCGCACTCCCCGGCATCTTCCGCGCCGAACAGCCGGAGCCGAGCGAGGCGGAGGAAGATGCGCGGCGCGTGGCGCTGATCGCCGCCTTCCAGCGCGCGCTCGCGGCGCTGTGGGACTCGCGCGCGGCGGAGGGGGCGCGGCTCGCCGGCATCCTGACCGCGCTGCTGGATGAGATCGCGGCCCTTTGCGCGGCGGCGGCGACCGAGGCCGCGACCCAGCCCGAGGCGCAGCGTGCCAAGCTGATGGACAGCCTGCACGCCCTCTTGGGTGAGGCCGGGCGCAACCGCTTCCCGGAGGAGCGCCTGGCGCAGGAAGTCGCACTCCTCGCCGCCAAATCCGATGTGCGCGAGGAGCTGGATCGGCTGGGCGCGCATCTCGCGGCCGCCCGCGCGCTGGTGGCGGAGGGCGAGGGGGCCGGGCGCAAGCTCGACTTCCTCGTACAGGAATTCGTGCGCGAGGCGAACACGCTGTGCAGCAAATCCGCCAGCGTGGCGCTGACGCGGATCGGGCTGGAGCTGAAGGCCGCCATCGAGCGGCTCAGGGAGCAGGCGGCGAATGTCGAGTGATCCGACCCCTTCCAGAAGGGGCGTCTGCCTCGTCCTGGCCTCCGCTCCCGGCGGCGGCAAGACCAGCGTCTCGCGCGAATTGCTGAAGACCGAGCCGGAATTGGCGCTCTCCGTCAGCGCCACCACCCGCGCACCGCGCCCGGGCGAGGCGGAGGGCGTGCACTACTTCTTCCGCACGCCCGAGCAATTCGCGGCCATGGTGGCGGGTGACGAGCTGCTGGAGCATGCGAGCTTCCTCGGCCGCTCCTACGGCACGCCGCGCGCGGCGGTGGAAGCGGCACTGAGTGCGGGCCGCGACGTGCTGTTTGACATCGAGTGGCAGGGTCATCGCCAGCTGCGCGAGAAGATGCCGGCTGATGTCGTCGGCATCTTCCTGCTGCCACCCTCCATCGAGGAGCTGGAGCGCCGCCTGCGCGGCCGCAACCAGGACAGCGACGAGGAGATCGCCCGCCGCATGGTGGCCGCCCGCACCGAGCTCTCGCACTGGGACGAGTTCGACCATGTGCTGGTGAATGAGGATTTCGCGGCGACGGTGGCTGCCGTGCGCGCCATCCTGCATGCGGCCCGCACCCATCGCAGCCGCCAGCCCTGGCTGCCGGGCTTCGCGGCCACGCTGCTCGGCCCCGCGTGAAGGACGCCTTCCTCGTCCTGATCGAGGTGGTGGCGCCGATCTTTGCCATCATCGCGGCGGGCTATGTCTCGGCGGCGCGGGGCTTCGTGGATGCGGCCGGGTTCAAGGGGCTGAACATCTTCGCTTTCTCACTGGCCGCCCCCGCGTTGCTCTTTGCCAGCGGCACGGCAGGGCACCAGGGTGGCGGGGCGGCCGCACTCGCCTATTTCGCGGCGGCCGCCCTGCTTTACGCGGCGGTGCTTTGGGGGGCCAGGCGCGCGGGCATGGGGCTGGCGGCGGGCGGGATGCTGGCGCTCGATGTCAGCTACGGCAACACGGTGATGATGGGCATTCCCCTCATCCTCGCCGCCTTCGGCACGCCCGGGCTCTCCATCCTGCTCACCATCCTGGCGCTGCATTCCATGGTGCTGCTGGGGGCGGCGACCGTGGTGGCCGAGATCGGGCAGAACCAGCGCGCGGCGCCGCTGCGCCTGCTCAGGACCACGCTGCTGGGCGTCGCGCGCAATCCGGTGGTGATGGCAGTGATCCTCGCCATGCTCTGGAGTGCCTTGCATCTGCCGGTGCCGGGGGCGGCGCGGCGCACGCTGGAATTGCTGGGCGCGGCCTCGCCGCCCGTCGCGCTGTTCTGCCTGGGCGGCAGCCTGCACGGCTTCGATGCGCGGGCTGCCTGGCGGCAAATGTCGGTGACGGTCACGCTCAAGCTCGTGGCGCTGCCGGTGCTGGTCTGGGCCATCACCTCGCTGATGGGCCTCTCCGAATTGGAGATCGCGGTGGCGACGGTGACCGCGGCGCTGCCGACCGGTGCCAATGCCTTCCTGCTGGCGCGGCGCTATGCGGTGGGGACGGAGGCGTCGGGCGCCTCGGTGCTGGTTTCCACCTTGCTCTCGCTGCTCACGCTGACGGTGCTGCTGGCGGTGTTTCGGCCGTAGGCGCGGGCTTGAGCCGCGCCTTGGCCTTGGCGATGCCCGCCTCCACCCAGGAAGGCGCCGTGCCCTCCTGCCGCGCGCAGGCCATCAGGAAGACGGCGACCATCAGATAGGCGAAGGCCAGCGCGGGTGTGACGGCGAAGCCCACCGCCGGCCCATGCATCAGGCCGAAGAAGGTCATCACCGCACCCGCCGCCGCGAAGCCCGAGGCCTTCACATAGTCGCGCTCGATGATGAAGACGGCGATGGCGCCCAGCACCAGCCCGCCCAGGATCGCGCCCTCGCCCATCACGGCCAGGCCCGGATAGAGCACGCCCATGCCCACCAGCTTGTCCATGCCGACGGCGGCGGCGCTGGTGCCGGCGGCCCCCAGCGCGCCATCCACCAGCGTCTTCGCCCAATGCGCGAGGTGCGGGGTGAGGGCCAGCACGACGGCGGGTGCGTGGCCCTTCGGCACCTCCTGGAAGGCCTGCGCGCCGATCAGCATGCCGATGTAGAGCAGGATGGGCGCGATCGCGACGACGGGCACCAGCGCCAGCAGCACGGAGGCGATGCCGAGCCAGGTGAAGACCAGCACCGCCACGCCGGTCGCCGCCGAATAGCCGATGCGCCCGCCCATGGATTTCCAGCCGGGGTGGCCGATGTACACGGCGTTGATGAAGGGGTTGCCCATGCAGCAGCCGATCAGGCTGACGACGCCATCGGCCGTCAGCACGCGCGTCGTGGGATAGAGCGTGCTGCGTTTACACGGAAGCGTATCCTGAGTTGACGAGGTAGTTGGCGCATTCGGTGGGGCTGACGAGGTCGATGATAGCTCCTGCTTTGCGCCAGGTTGCCTCGACGGTTCGCTGCTCT